>ENA-OQJB01000667-OQJB01000667.1-human-gut-metagenome-genome-assembly--contig:-NODE-667-length-14978-cov-3.879200_pt1 | contig 14978 bp, 17 predicted proteins | sample MGYA00242599_ERZ504765 | MGnify/ENA primary metagenome ERZ504765 (study PRJEB26092, sample SAMD00036354) | human gut metagenome | host: Homo sapiens | study: EMG produced TPA metagenomics assembly of...
AGCTCTTTCATGAAAGCGGTAACATCTTCACCTGTCTTAAACTGAGACAGGAACTCTTTACTTAAAAATTCTTTGGGGATGTCCATAAAATCTGCTTTTTTACAAAGTTAATATATAAATAAAAAAAACTACGAGAAGAATCCCGTAGTTTTCTATTTACACAATATTATGGAGAGTCCCTTTCATTAGTTATTAAGGTAGTTACCAACATTTCTTTCAATTTCTGTATCGGGTATAGAAAGACAAGATTTTCAAGTTTTGTTGGTAATAGTCAGACTATCTCACTAATTAATTGATAACCTCTCTTTTTACCAACCCAGCAAGGGATAGCTTGGTAATAGAGACTGATAAGTTTAGGTTCTATATCTTCTTCGGGGTGTATGTTCAATATCTCAAATATTCTCGTTAATTCATTAACTATTTTCTCATTGGAATATCTATTGCCAACCTTGAATGTATTCTTAATCAGTTTGACAACTTTATTCCCCTTACGTTGTGTCAGAATCATTTCCTCTCTGATTTTCCTTTCGGAATAGTTAAGTTCCTCTATCCTCTCTTTGCCCAAAGTTTCAAACGCTTCCACAATGAACGGGTCAATTTTCCGCATATCATTGATATAGTCTAAGGCATATTCCGAATAGGGAGTTTCCATTTCACCAAGTTGCTGTACTATTTTTCTGCGCTTGTCCTTTACCGAGCGTGCAGCCTTGATAATCTTTAATTTATCGTCATTCTCATTATATTCGCAATTCTCAAATGTGGGATTGAAGAAATGGCAGTCATTGTACCAATTCATTATTTCTTGTCTTGATTGGTATCTGTTGTTCACCAATACGGAATTAATCTCATTGTCTATGGCAAACCAGTTCTTTGTAAAGTCGGAATATAGGAATTTACGGAATGGCATGGTTTCAAGAACTGCACCGAAAGCGAATCTGCTTTCTCTGTTATCCGCACTATTGTATAAAGTCTGTATTGTGTTATAGGCAAATTCATGTGCTGAAATTTCCCATTCTATCTGTTCTTTGTCTTTGGTTATTATTTGGGGATTCACCCTATAGATATGTGTTGCCGATTTTATGCCATTACGGAATCTTCCGCAAATCTGTATGCAGTCCGTATCTATGTCAAGTATGGTATATTCGGAAATATAAGGGTCTGTAACCATTACCAAATCGGGCTGATAAGGCAAGTCCAAGTCGAATGCCGTAAAGAATCTGCCAGTGAAGAAGTTGTATTTCTTCATGGTGTCTGCGCTCCAGTCATTATAAGCATTATCAAAGGAGTATTCATTTTTCAGTTTCAAACGGCTTTTTGGCGCACAGTAAACGGTAGAATCCTCCAATATGTCGAACTGTTTCATTATGGAGTAAATCATTACCACAGAATTGACGAAAAAACAGACAGTTCCCTCCTTGTGCTTTTCTAAATATTCACTTATTGCCTTGTTGGTATTATAAGTATGTGTAGCCGTAATTTCTTGTCTATAGTCATAATCGGCACTTACTTCCACTGTTTCAAACTCTTTAAATCTTGGGTCACTGAATCCGATAGGAGTGGCGGAAACAAGTGCCTTGCCTTTGAAGCGGAAAAAGTCATTCATGGGCAGCACTATGTCTGTTCTGTAATCCACATCCTTGATTAATTGGTGGCATTCATCCATCAACAGGAAGAAATGATTATAAATGTCAATACCGCTGCAAGCTGTTTTTACCTTGCCGAAACTTTCGGGAGTGGTCATTATCTTATGTAGTCTGTTATTAGTCAGATAATTGCGAATCTTATCTGTTGTGACATCTTCATAAACGCCTAACAGATTGTTGTATTTGCCGCACTTGCTTTTGATAACGGGCACATTGGGAACTACGATAATGGAATTTCTTTGGGTTTCAAGTTCCAAAGTGGTAGCACCACAACCGGGTATTCTTTTGGAAAGTATGCAGTTTGACGGAATCTCATCTATTACGTCAGACAGGTATTGACCTTTATTTAGAGTAATCATAATCCTTTGCTGTTTAAATAGTCTATAAATTCATCGCTTCTCCTTATGCTGAAAAAGAGTTTTCCGAAACGGAACAGTCCCCTAAGTTTTATATAGGCTTCGGTTTCCCGTAGAAAAGGGACTCTTGCAATATTGTATTTCTGTTCTATCAGTCCTTTTACCACATCCTCTTGGAACTCGCTGCATAGCTTGGATAGTCTGGACGGGAATACTCCAAAATCCTCATAATCTCCCGTTTGCAGATAGTTAAGAATCCACTGCCAGCCTTGTGCGTTGAGTTGGTATCTTATACCCGTTACTCCTTGACTGCTTATCCATGCTTCACCATTCACTTGGATATAAAGCTGCTTGTGCTGCTTCATCAGTAGCTTCACTTGTCTGTGTGCGGCTTCATTGTTATATGTTTGGGCAAACTGTATCTGTTTCATTTTCTCTGTTCCAATTAAAAAGAAAGCCGAGAGAGGTTGTTCCCTCGACTTTCTTCCAAGCTGACTGTTTAGGCTACTTCATTCTGTTCGGGAACTTGTTGTTTGGCTTCCGTTTCTGATTTCTTCATCCATTCGGGCTTGCAGGCTTCACAGATAAGGCTGTTCACTTCATCCGTTGCTTTCATGCAGAACTTCACATTCCCGTTGAACGTGGAAGAGAATCTCACACAACGGTAACGCTCACCACCGTTGTTGTACCAGTCCGCTTCAATATAGCCCCTCATAGTGGAGTTTATGTACTGCTTGAACAGTTCCATTACCAAGTTTTCATTCTCTTTGGCAATTTCGACCTCATGTTCCTCCGCTTTGTAGTCGTGCAAACCGTTTATTATTTTAGCCATGCCGAAATGTATTGCCGAAATGAGGTCTGCATCTCCTGCACCCTCAAAATGTTGTGTCATGCCAGTAGCATAAACGACTGTGACCGATATAATCAGTTCTCCTTTTGAGGATTGTTTGAAACGCATATCCGTTCTGACGGGAAACATAAGGAATGCTTCTTTCAGTTCCTGCACGAATGCTGCACTTACTTTAGTGTTTTCTACTACGTTTTCTACTTCATTATTTAACTCTTCTGTAAATTTAATATTCTTCATAATTTCTAATTTTAAATGTTTAACGTGTTAATTATAATGCCATTAAAGAACTACTAAAGCTATGCGCACTTGCTTATTTGTTCCCTTTTGACATTGCAAAATTAGGTAGGAATTTAGGGGTAACAAAGGAATTTACCGAATGCCCATGTGTGTAGAAAACGTGCCCATTCCAGTACGCAAAAAAATGCGTACCGAAAAGAATAAGCCTTTCAGTACGCATTTCTGCTATTGTTTTTATGTATGTCGTTTATGAAACTACCATGTAGTTATTAGTTATAACAGACGGAAATTCCTCGTTCTTGTATCTCCTAAGGAGATTGGATAACATTCTGTTCTTGTTGCCCTCCGAATCGTATTCTTCATTATATCTCTTGCCATCATAGCCCACTGTATAGATAAGCCTTGAAACAAGCATCATCTTGTCTTTAGATACCTTTACCTTTTTATTGGGTATGGTGGTAGCCTTTCTTCTCTCAATGAAGAACAGAAACATATCCGTAAACTTCCACTTCTTATAGGATATGTCAAGACTGGACTTGTCCGTAAAGCTGATTTTTGACGATAAGTCATTTCTGATAAAGCCCTCTAAGCCTATGTCCTTTAATTGTTTAATCGTAGTTTCTCTGTCTTGCTCACTATGTATAATATCACTGTATGTATTGACAAAATACTGTAAGGCTGCCTGAATGATTCTGATTGTGTCCTTCCTTTCAATTAACATTAGCTTTTCTTGTTGCTCTTCCTTAAGGTGATACTTGTAGCTTCCAATAGATTAGCATGAAAATAGCTAAAGTCCTCCAATACGGACTTGTTCAATGCAGGTGCGTTTGTGCCAATATCCTCTATAAAGTCATATACGAACAGAAGTAGATACCAAAACTTGCTAACGTCCAACTTATACGCTTCAATGGTATTCTGTAAGTCTTCATTAGTCAGGAACTTCTCTTTGAAAGAATCATCCAGCTTTCTGTATTCTCGTTTTTTGTATTCTTCCAAAGTTCCTTTGAAAGTTTTCATTTCTTTGTTTCTCTCGTATCTTTCTTCAACGGATAAGTTTCTCTCAAAATATCTGTTGGCGAATATGGCAGGCGCGGAAGATTCTACGGGTATCATTCCCGTATCTGTTTCCGCATAATCGGGCAGGAAGTGGTTGGCTACCTCCCACACATATTCTAAGAGTGGTTCATTTAGACATTTGTAGCTTTCATGCCAAGCCACTTTTAAATCGGGCAGTTCTTCTATTTGATACATTGTACATTCATATTAGTTATACTGCAAAATAAAGAAAAGTCTGCAATCTTTGCCGGATTACAGACTTCTTTTTGTTATAGTAGGTTCTTCATGGCTTCATCCACTTGCTCATTATCGAATTTACTTAAATATATCTGCGTGGTTTTTATGTCTTGGTGTCCCAATGCTTGCGATATGATGCCTATGTTCACTCCCGATTTCTTTAGAATCGTTGCGAATGAATGTCGGGCAACGTATGTCGTTACTTCGGCTGTTATTCCTAACTCTTGTGCGAATACTCTAAGTTCTGTATTGACTTGATGGCAGATTTTATGTACCCGATTACTTTTTTGCATGGGTGTTATATGACGTTTGCAATGTAGAATAGGAAATAAATATTCTGCTTCTTGTTGGTAGTCTGAATATTGATATATTATCTGCTTGGCTTGTTCGGATAAGACAAGATTGATGCTGCCATGTGTCTTTTGCCTTTGGTATATAAGTCTATTTTCTATAATATTGTTAGGTGTCAGATTAGCTATATCCACAAAAGATATTCCTCCGCATAGATAAGAGAAAGTAAATATGTCATGTGTCAGTTTCCGAAGATTACTTTGACCGTTGCAGTCAGCATTGATGATTTTTAGAATGTCCGCTTTAGATAATGCTCTTTTCATGGTTTTCGTATTGAGATGGCTTAATTTGTATTCAATGAAAGGGTTCTTTTCTCTGCATACTATTTTTGCATCAATGGCACGATTGTATGCAGCACGCAAAGTACGGAACTGATAACTAAGTGTGGTATCTTTGTTGCCTTTACTGCGCATCCAATCTTCGTACTTTTTGCAAAAAGACACATCAATATGACTGAAAGTGTAATTCAGCTTCTTACCTTTATTGAAGTTCCTAAGCGTATTATAAGAATTTAGGTAAGCATAACTTGTCCCGATTTGCCCTTTTTGTTTCAGTTCTTCAATAATGAATAGATAGAACTCTTCCACTGTTTGCGTCTTTGTTATTTCTTTCTGTTCATTTATCAATGAAGAAGCCGTAAATTCTTCTTTGTTGGCTTTCTTTTCTAAAATCCGTTGTTGGTAATCTAATTTTGTTTTTAGAATGATTTTTTGAATTAAGTCTTTATGTGGATTGTTTGGTTTGGGCACATTCTTATCAAAATCCCAATGCTTTGCAGCAACGGAAATTTTAAGGCTTTTATATGTGCTTTTTCCATTTTGTGCAATTCTTAGCATTAAAGGATGTTCTCCATTTGCTAAGGTTTTACTTTTGTAGCAGATAACCGAAATTATAGCATCCATAAGAATTTGGTTTAATTCTTGGTTTAATTGCTGGTTTAATTTCGACCATTAAACTAAGGTAAACAGGGTATTGCCATTAAAAGCAAAAAGCATCGATAACCTTGCGATTATCAATGCTTTATCGGTAGTCGGGATGACAAGATTCGAACTTGCGACCACACGCCCCCCAGACGCGTACTCTACCGGGCTGAGCTACATCCCGAATTGCGGGTGCAAATGTACGGCTTTATTTTAAAATAGCAAATATTTATAGTGCTTTTTTATTGAATGAACCTATATTTTGCAGTTTCAAGGCTTTCGGTCAACGTGTCCTGCTCTCTTTTTACTTGTATGCCTGCTTCGCAAGGCAATGGCTTTGAGCGGGCAGGCATACTTTGAATGAAGTTATTGCAGGTTTAGGCTGTTTCTTACGGAAGTGACAGCCGGACTTTCGGGCGTTACGGATTTCCGGGTACAATAATCGAATTCCGCAGATTTTTCGCCGCTAAATGATTTCCACTTCAGTTTCAATTTAACGGTCTTGCCTTCTGTATCAGGCAGGGCATCCAACTTGAAAGCAACCAGTCCGTCCGCATACCTGCCGTAAATGTCGCCCTTGGCATTGTGGCGGAATTCTACTTCATACGGGTTTTCCGGATTCTCGCTCAGCAGCAGATTGACAAAGTGCTTTGTTTGATAGTCTCCTTGCTGAGTTCTAAAGCGAAGGGTCAGATAACCGTCTTCTGCGATGGTTACCCAATCGTTCACTATTTCCACCGGGTCGGTGCCGTATACGGTATCGTTCTCTTCACCCAAATCCGGGGCGATGGGTTTGGTAAGGATACTGTCTATCCAGTTTATATGTACAGCTTGGGTGTAGATATCGCTGGGCTCGTCCACTTCCTTGTAGTTTACTAAAGCGCGGACTTCCTTCTCGCCGTAGGGAGATTTCGTCATGTTGGTAGGCAGCAGAGTGGTCTTGTCATCCAATTGCAGAAAGACTGTCTGGTCTGCATCGGTCTTTACCGTTACCAGGGCATTGGGGAATCTCATGGCATAATTATCATCGTCGTCCAGGCACGATTGGAGGCTTAAGGAGCTGATGGTTGCAATAGCGATTAAAATTTTCTTGTTAAAGATTGACTTCATTTTCATAGTGTACTCTTTTAAATTAAACATTTGGAATAGGTCTTGCTTTTATAGAAATAGCATATTTGCGAAAACCCTGCATGCAGCATTGTTAATTAATGATAAGAGCCGGAGTAAGCTGGTGCGGAATATTATTCCCCGATACATGAAAGATATTTGTATATCAGGTGGAATATGATTACCTTTGCTGTATGAGATGCACATCTCGCGTGTGTTGAGATGTATGTCTCGAACTGTATGAGATGTGCATCTCGTGCATGTTGGGGAATAGCTGTCCGGCCGTATGGAAACTGGCTTTCTGTTTAGGGGAAGTAACCTTCGGGTGGGGTGTCAGCGGTCTGGTTGCAGTAAGAAACATTATGTTCATTGTGAAAAGAGTATGAGTATAGTCTATTTGGTTCGAAAGAAGGTTTTCCGCACGGCGGAAGGGGTGAAGCAACTCTATTATGCTGTGCAGCGTGTGTTACAGCGGTGTGGAGGTGTGACGGCAGAGTTGCTGGCGCAGCGTATGGCATCCAGAAAAGGGATGAGCGCGGGAGACGTGCAGAGTGTATTGATAGATTTGCCGAAGTTTATAGAGGAAGCGCTGATGGAGGGAGAGTCGGTGACCATTAAGGGGCTGGGTTCCTTCCATGTGGCGGTGACGAGTGACGGGTTTGAGCATCCCGATGATGTGATGCCGGGCAAGGTACGCTTATCCCGTGTCTATTTTCGTCCGGATAAGTCGCTGGTGGCGAGGCTGAACAGCGGGATGGATTTCTACCGTTATCCGCTTAGCCGATATTTCCCTCACGATATGTTGCGGCCGGAAACGCTGCGAAAGGAGCGGGCCGAGGGAAAGACGGGAATTCCGGATGAAGACCCGGTTGGGATGGAAAATGATACGGAGGACTTTGTGGGGGAGGAGTGAGCGATGAATGTGGAAGAATTCAGAGAATACTGTCTCTCCTTGCCGGGAGTGAGCGAGAAGATGCCTTTTCCTAATGTGGCCGACAGATACAGCCGCGATGTGCTTTGCTTTTATGTGGGCGACAAGTGGTTCTGCTTTGTCAATATCGAAGTGTTCGACTTCTGCTGCATCAAGTGCCGCCCGGAGGAATCAACGGAGCTGGCGGGGCAAAGGGTACGAGGGGTACGAAGGGGACCGGGGTTGGGCACATGGAACAAGAAGTATTGGAACAGTGTGTATTTTAATCAGGATGTACCGGACAGCATTATCCGAGAACTGGTGGCACGCTCCTATCGGCTGGTTGTGGAGAGCCTGCCGAAGAGGGAGCGGGAGCGTTATACCCCCATGCACTCCCTATAAAAGTCGAACATTTCGAAGATAGTCTCCTTGTCTGCCGTCTGGTTGAGACAGATGTCACCCACTTCTTTCAATAGGGTGAAGTTGATGACTCCGGCGGTATTCTTCTTGTCATGCTTCATCAGTTCGTACAGCTGGTCGTACTGTTTGCAGTTGAAGGTGAAGCTGCCATAATTCTCTTTGACGAATTGGATGGTCTGGCGCATCTTGTCCTTCGGGAATCCGGTCTTTATATAAGAAAGGTAGAGTTCGCAGACCAGCCCCCATGCCACTGCATAGCCGTGCAGCACCGGATGCCTTTCGGCAAGGGCGAGGCTTTCGAAGGCGTGTCCCACGGTGTGCCCCAGGTTCAGGGCTTTGCGGATGCCATGTTCCTGCGGGTCTTCTTCTACGATGTGTTCCTTTACCTGCACGGAACGTCCTACCATGGACTTCAGTAAGGCATAATCTATCTTCTCCGTATCGAAGGCCAGCAGTTCTGCCAGATGTTCCGGGGTACTGATGAGGCCGTGCTTCAGCATCTCCGCATAGCCGGAGAAGAAGTTATGAGCATCGAGGCTGCGCAGGAACTCGGTTTCCAGCAGCACGCAGGCGGCGGGAGCAAAGACGCCGATTTCATTCTTCAGACCGTTGAAGTTGATGCCCGTCTTGCCTCCCACGGAAGCGTCGACCATGGCGAGCAGCGTAGTGGGAACGTTGATGTAGGCGATGCCCCGCTTGAAGGTGGAAGCGGCAAAACCGCCAAGGTCGGTCACCATGCCGCCGCCCAGATTGATGAGCAGGGAGTGGCGGCTGGCCCCTTTCTCACTCAGGGCTTGCCATACGGCAGCCAGCGTTTCCAGATTCTTGTGCACGTCTTCTGCCCCGATAATAATCTCTTCCGCTTCTTCCAGGGCGGGGATACCGTCCAGATGCGGGCGGCAGAGGCGGTGGGTATGCTCGTCGGTAAGGATGAAAAGCTTGTCATGGGGACACTTCGCTATGGCATGCGTCAGGCTGTTTGCCAGTCCTTCGCAAAGGATTACTTCTTGTTTACTCATCTTGTTAATTACAAATTACGAATTACCAATTACTGATGTTACGGATTATGAAGGAAAGGGAGCCTTCTTCATTATATTGTGGCACAAAGATAGCTCTTTTGGCAATAAAACGTTATCTTTGTCCCGTGAAATTCTATGGGTGGCAAGGTGTTTCCGTCATCTGCCTCCCGCTATTTGTAATTAGTAATTTGTAATTGATTGATAGAAATGAGAGCATTACTTCCCGTTTATTGCCGTCCGCTGGGTTATTTCATCATAGCTCTGGCGTTGTTCCTTCCTTTCATATTCCTATTGTGGGGAAAAGTGACAGATGCCAACTTGCTGTTTTACAAGGAATGCTCCAAACTCCTGATGATGATGGGGGCACTGATGATAATCTTTGCCTTGACGAAGAACGAGAATAAGGAGATAGAGCAGGTGCGCAACAAGGCCACGCGCAATGCCATCTTTCTGACCGTTCTTTTTATCTTCGGCGGTATGCTCTACCGGGTGGCGCAGGGTGACCTCCTTTCGGTCGATTCTTCTTCTTTTCTCATATTTCTTATATTGAATGTGCTTTGCTTGGAATTTGGTATAAAGAAAGCGACAGTTGATAGATTATTTAAGCGGAATGGTCGATAAATAAAGCAAATCGTCATGTGGGGCATTAAACCTTTTGCCCGGAAGTCTGTCAAATGAAACAGTGAATAAAAGGCATTGTTCATTTAGAATAGACAAAGAATAGACACATGAAGAAAATTATCACGGGGATGGCGTTGCTGTTGGTAACAACGCTGTCTGCATTTTCACAGACCAAAAACATTACGGTATCGGGCCGTGTCGTGGAGGACACCAAGGAGCCTGCGATACAAGCTACCGTGCAGTTGCTTTTGTTGCCAGACAGTGTTCAGGCATCGGGTACGGCCACTACGGCACAAGGTTATTTCACTCTTCCCAAAGTCAGTGCGGGTAAATACGTGCTGAAGGTTTCCTACATCGGATTCAAGAGCCAGTACATCCCTTTACACCTTTATGCTACGACAACTGCCAAGAACGTGGGTACACTGACACTGGAAACGGATGCGGTGATGCTGGCCGAGGCTGTGGTTACGGCAGAAGCGCCGCAAGTGCAGGTGGTGGAAGATACACTGGTATATACCTCATCTGCCTATCGTACCCCCGAGGGAGCCATGCTCGAGGAGTTGGTGAAGAAGCTGCCCGGTGCGGAGATTGACGACGAGGGTAATGTGAAAATCAACGGTAAGGACTTGTCGAAGATTATGGTCGACGGCAAGGAGTTCTTCGGTGGAGACGTAAAGACCGGTTTGAAGAACCTGCCGGTAGATATGATAGAGAAGCTGAAAACCTACGATAAGAAGTCCGATTTGGCACGTATCACCGGTATTGACGACGGTGAGGAGGAGACGGTGCTCGACCTGACCGTAAAGAAAGGCATGAACCAGGGTTGGTTCGGTAATGCCGACGTGGCCGGAGGGACGGAAGACCGCTATATGGGCCGCTTTATGCTGAACCGCTTCGTGGACAAAACCCAGGTGTCGGTAGTGGGTTCTGCCAATAACGTGAACGACCAGGGCTTTTCGGGCGGTGGCGGTCCTCCGCGCTGGCGCAGGAACAACGGACTTACTGCAACGAAAATGCTGGGTGTGAATTTCGCTACCCAAACCGATAAGCTGGAACTGGGCGGTAGTGCACGCTACAACTATCAGGATGGGGATATTGCAAGTATCGGTTCTACCGAGGACTTTCTGCCGGACGGCAACTCTTACTCCAACTCGAACAGCAGGCAACGTAACAAAGCCAAGAATTTCAATGCCGATTTCCGTATGGAGTGGAAGCCGGACTCGATGACGAATATCATTTTCCGTCCCAACTTCTCGTACGGCAAAACGGACAATCTCTCCAATTCTGAGAGCGGTACGTTCAGTTCCGACCCTTACAGTCTGGTGAGTGACCCCAATAACTGGCTGAATCTGGAGAAGATTCTTAATCCGGACGATGACCCGTTGAGGAGTATCCGTATAAATGCTATCAACAGCGGTTCGCTGAGCGACAACAAGAGTGTGTCTACGGATGCAACCTTGCAGTTGAACAGAAAGCTGAATGACAAAGGACGCAATGTCACGTTCCGTGGAAGATTCGGTTATACCAATAATGACAACAACCAGTATACGGAGTCGGAAACACATTACTTCCAGTTACTGAATGCTTTGGGAGGAGACTCCATCTTGGTTCGTAACCAGTACATCACTACTCCTACCAAGAACTACAATTACAGTGCACAGCTGACTTACAGCGAACCGATAGCCCGCGCCACTTTCTTGCAATTCAGCTATCAGTTCCAGTACAAGTATAGCGAGAGCGACAAGACGACGTATGATTTGCAGGGCTTTCCGGATTGGGGATTGTCAACCCAGCTTCCCACGGGATATGAAGAGCATGCGGTGGATAGTCTGGGTAAGTATGCGGAATACCGCTACTACAACCACGATGCATCCGTGTCTTTGCGCTTTATCCGCGAGAAGTATCAGTTGAGCGCAGGTATGTCGTTCCAGCCGCAGCATTCTGTATTGTCCTATAAGCGCGGCGACTATATGATTGATACCACCCGCAATGTGTTCAACTTCGCTCCGAACCTGGACTTGCGCATCCGTTTCTCCAAGGTGAGCCAGCTGCGTATGACATACCGCGGGCGTAGCAGCCAACCGAGTATGGAGAATCTGTTGCCGATTGTGGACAACTCCAATCCGCAGAATGTGCGTATCGGTAATCCGGGCTTGAAGCCTTCCTTCACGCACAACATGCGATTCTTCTATAATACGTATAATGCCGAAAAGCAGCGCGGTATTATGTCGCACGTCAACTTCTCGGCAACGCAGAATAGCATCAGCAATAGCCGTGTGTACAATTCGGAGACTGGTGGATGGACTACAACTCCGAAGAATATCAACGGTAATTGGAATGCGTTCGGCATGTTTGGCTTCAATACGGCACTGCCCAATAAGAAGTATACCATCAACTCCTTCTCCAATGCCAACTATCAGAACAATGTGGCTTATCTGACGTCCGGTAAGGGAGCAGATGCCGTGGAACGGAAGAATACAACCACCAACCTGACGCTGGGCGAACGTCTGAATGCCGCCTATCGTAATGACTGGTTTGAATTCGGCTTGAACGGAAGCATCTCCTATTCAATAGAGAAGGATAAACTGACGCCTGACAATAATCAGGAGCCTTATACCTTCTCCTACGGTGCCAATACGCAGATTTCCATGCCGTGGAACATGACGCTCTCTACCAACATTGCCAACCAGAGCCGTCGAGGATATACGGACAGCAGTATGAACCGTAACGAGCTTATCTGGAATGCACAGTTGTCGCAGACTTTCCTGAAAGGGAATGCCACCGTCAGCTTCGAGATGTACGACATTCTGAAGAAGCAGAGTAACATCAGCCGTTCGCTGACTGCAAGCGGCCGCTCGGTGTACGAATATAACGGCGTGAACAGCTATTGCATGCTTCACTTCATCTATCGTCTGAATATTTTCGGCAGCAAGGCCGCCCGCGATAAGATGCAGGGCAGACGCGGCTTCGGCGGTCCGGGCTTCGGTCCGGGTCATGGTCCTGGCGGTTTCGGAGGACGCAGGCCGTTCTAAAGCGGAGGGGATCACCCCCTAATCAGCTTGTCATTCTGATACACTCTCAATTCTGTGGCAGGTTTCTTTTTGATTATTTTTCAGACGCGGATGACGCAGATAAGAATATTAAAAATCTGCGTCATCCGCGTCAAAGCGATAGCAAGTATAAGTTTTCAGACAAGTTGGGGGAAGAGGGACTTTTATGTTAATCTCTGTAATCTTCGGTGAAAGTTTCTGTGTTTTTCCTACATTTGTTTCACACTTAATTGTCTGTGAACATGCTTGATTGGAACTTCATTGCCAGCCAGATTGCTACGATAGCCTTCGACATTGTTTATTTCGGTGCCATCATCGGAACGATTGTCGTCATTATCCTCGACAACCGCAATCCGGTGAAAAACCATGGCATGGATACTGATACTGATGTTCCTTCCCATCGTGGGGCTGGTGTTTTACTTCTTCTTCGGGCGTAGTCAGCGCCGTGTGCGCATGATAGGGAAGAAGAGTTACAGCCGCTTGTTGAAGAAACCTATGGCGGAATATCTGGCGCAGGACTCATGTGCGCTTCCCATCAATTACAGTCGTCTCATATCCTTGTTCCGTAATACCAACCAGGCTTTCCCCTTCGATGGAAACCGGGTGGAAGCCTATACCCTGGGGCTCTCCATGCTGCAATCCCTGCTACGCGAACTGGGGAAAGCAACGAAGCATATCCACATGGAATTCTATATCTTTGAGGACGATGCTATTGGGCGCTTGGTGCGTGATGTCCTGATGGAAAAGGCGCGTGCCGGGGTAGAGGTACGTGTGATTTATGATGATGTGGGTTGCTGGCATGTTCCCAACCGTTTTTTTGAAGAGATGCGCGAGGCCGGTATCGAGGTACGCAGCTTTCTAAAGGTACGTTTTCCGCTTTTCACCAGTAAGGTGAACTATCGTAATCATCGGAAAATAGTTGTCATTGACGGGCGCATCGGCTTTGTGGGGGGATGAATCTTGCCGAACGCTATATGCGCGGATTCTCATGGGGCATCTGGCGGGACACACATCTGCTGCTGGAGGGCAAGGCTGTTCACGGATTGCAGACCGCCTTCCTACTCGATTGGTACTTTGTGGACCGTACACTGATTACGTCTACCCGCTATTTCCCGAAAATAGAAAACTGCGGTACTTCCTTGGCGCAGATTGTAACGAGTGAGCCCGTAGGCCCATGGAAAGACATTATGCAGGGACTTGTCATATCCATTTCCAGCGCAAAGAAATATTTCTATATCCAGACTCCCTACTTCCTGCCACCGAAGCCGTACTTGTTGCTATGCAGACAGCCGCCTTGTCAGGTGTCGATGTGCGTCTGATGTTGCCCATGCGTGCTGATAACCGCTTGACGCATCTGGGTTCCTGCTCTTATCTGGCAGATGTGCTCTATTCGGGAGTCAAGGTCTATTTCTATAAGAAAGGCTTCTTGCACTCCAAACTGATGGTTTCGGATGATGAGTTGTCCACGGTAGGCTCTACGAATGTGGATTTCCGCAGTTTTGAACATAACTTTGAGGTGAATGCCTTCATCTATGACACAGAAACAGCGCTTCAGATGCGCGAAATCTTCCTTCAAGACCAGCGCGACTGCGTACAAGTATTCCTGAAGAACTGGGTGAAGCGCCCCTGGTATCGTAAGGCTGCAGAGAGTGTGGTGCGGCTGATGGCGCCGCTGTTATAATGAAGAATGATGAATGAAGAATTTCTTGAAGTGTATTCATATCGTACCATTCTTCATTCATCATTTAAATATCGTGAAGTTCACGCTCCCGTATACCCTTCTCTCCACAAAGTGCGGATGTTCCTCGAAACTGTTTTTCTTCCCGTGTTCCAAGACGAAGAGTCCGTCTTCTTTCAGCAAGTTGTTCTCGAAGATGAGATCGGGCAAGGTTTCCAGCCCGGCAAGCTCGTAGGGAGGGTCAGCAAAGATAAAGTCGAACTGCTCGCGTCCGCTTTTGAGGTATTTGAATACGTCACCGCGTATGGGTAGGCACTTGTCCGTCTTTAATTCCTGCATAATTTTGCAGATGAAGGCATAGTGGTCGCGGTCTTTTTTCCACGCTGATTACTTGGTCGCAGCCTCTGGACACAAGCTCGATGCTGATGCTGCCCGTACCGGCAAATAGGTCGAGGGCACGGATGCCGTCCTCAAAGTCCATGTAGTTGGAGAGCACATTGAACAGATTCTCTTTGGCAAAGTC
>ENA-OQJB01000668-OQJB01000668.1-human-gut-metagenome-genome-assembly--contig:-NODE-668-length-14968-cov-4.068863_pt1 | contig 14968 bp, 16 predicted proteins | sample MGYA00242599_ERZ504765 | MGnify/ENA primary metagenome ERZ504765 (study PRJEB26092, sample SAMD00036354) | human gut metagenome | host: Homo sapiens | study: EMG produced TPA metagenomics assembly of...
GCGGCTGCATGGGGCGATGTATATTCTGCCTTAGCTTGTCGAATTGCTTTTTAAATCATTCGGTTATGGGCTTTCGGTCGATGGCAAGAACCAGTTTCGTCCGTCCGTGGGGGCTTTCAGCACTTGAAACCCTGCCTTTTCGGTCGTGAATTTCCGTTTGTGTTCCTCCGAGTAGAGTTCCCCTGCATACTCCAACGGTTTTCCCTTGACGAGCGTTGCGATCTGCCCGTCGCTGAACCCGACAAGGCGGCATAGGTTTTCAATACGGAGCATTTCACGGAAATAGGGAAACCATGCCGCCGCCCTTGCGATTACCGTTTTCAGAAACGATATTTCCTGCTTGTGCCTCGCTTCCTTGTCCGCTATCTCCCTGCGGTGCTTCCGCTCTACTTCCGCCATTTGTCGGTTGTGGTCTGCCTGCATGGTCTGTATTCGGGTTTGCAGGGCTTCGATGGCTTCCCCGTGCGTGGCCACCTCCCTATGCAGGGCGGTGTTCTCCCTCTCCAGCGTCTTGACCTTGTTACTACCGAAAAGATAACCGACACTTTCGGCGATGTTGGCGGCTGCGGTGGTCTCTGCCTCTTTCAGCTTCTCGGTCTGTATCTCTTTTTCGCCCGTTTGAGTTCCTCCTGCGCCGTTTCTTTCTGACGCTGCAAATCCACGACCTCCGCTTTGAGGCTGTCGGCGAGTTTCTTCGTTTCATTGTAATACTGCTGCGTGGACTTGTGCCGTGCCTTCGAGCCGTCTATGCCTCTTTGCAGCCCGTATTTCGCCATCGCTTCGGCATAGGTATCTTGGTAGGACTTTAATTTCAGTCGTGTCATAATATCGTCTGCGCACAGTCTTACGGTGTCGGTCGGCTTCTTGCGGTATCGCTTCTTTGTCTGTTCCTCCCGTTTGCGGCGTTTGCGCTCTCCCTTGACGATGGGGACGAGCGTGACGTGTATGTGGGGCGTTTCCTCGTCCCTATGCAGGTGCGCCGCCACGATGTTCTCCTTTCCGAACGTGTCGGTGAAGTATTTCATATTGTCGGCGCACCACTCGTCCAAACGCCCCTCCCTTTCGATGCGTTCCATGTCCTCGTGCGTTCCCGACACGGTAATGCGGATTGCCCGTACTTGGTTGTTTCCGATTTTGCGTGTCAGTCCCGTTTCTTCCAATCTTCTCTGTATAGCTGCCGAACGGTCTTTAATCCCGTCGGGGTACGCAACGAATTTTCGGTTCAGGTGCGTCCGTGTCGGGTCTGCGTTCTTCGGGATGATGAAATACTCGATGTGGGCGGTCGTTCCGCTGTCGCTGCCGTGCGCCTTTTCCATGTGCAATACTACGAAACCCATATATATTCCTTTCTTTTTTAGCTTGTGAAACAATGATTCTTCGTATCTTCGGGGGCGGCAAATAGCCGTCCCCGATGGGGTGTGCAGAGGGGCTTGCCCCTTGCCTTATTGGGGAATTTTCAGCGATACGGAGTATTGCGGCTCGGAAAATTCCCTAATAAGCTACGGTATTTTCTCCGTAAATACCCTGCGGCGTGTCGGCGGTCTTTCGGCGGTAGCTCTCCCTGCCGCCTGCTTACCCGTATAACCCCACCTTATTATTTCCCCCTTTCGGTCGGGAAACAGCCCCTTTCCGTCCGTGCGACGGTATGACCGTATGAATGTATGACGGACTGATACCCCGACCGACAGACCGTTACGCCATCCATCGGCGGTTCGGCTCGGTGTCGGCAACGACAGATACGATAACCGTCGTTTTCTCTTTTCGCCGGTGCGTTATTCTCTCCAACAACACTTTGCGGACTTTCGTCGCCCCGAACGATTCGATACGGAAAGCGAGGACGGCTATCGTTTCGAGGTCGTAAACCTCTATGCTGCTCCTATCTCAAAACTCCGCTCTTGCAGAGTGCCTTTATACTTGCCCGAACCGTCGGGGCGACAATCCCGAACAGTTCGCAGATTTCCCACTCGGTCATGGCGGTTGCGCCTATGTCGGTCGGCAGGGAGATATTGCCGTATTCATCTATCGTGATGATGTTCCTTTCTTCTTTCATCGGTATGCTGTTTTAAGGTGACTAAATGGCTCGGCAGATGTTCTTCTCCATCTCCTCCAGCTTGTACGATAAGGTTTCCATGTCTTGGCTTATCTTCTGGACGGTGATTTTAGCGTAAATTGGGGTGGTTTTGATGTTCGTGTGCCCCAATAGGCGGCTCACGGTTTCGATGGGTACGCCGTGCGACAGAAGTACGGTCGTGGCGTTCGTGTGTCGGGCTACATGATAGGTCAGCCGCACCTTGAAGCCGCATTGTTTGCCTATCTCTTTGAGTATCTTGTTATAACTGCCGTTGCTCGGAACGGGAAACACACAACCGTCCTTTGTCAGTCCCCTATACTTCTCGATGATGCGTTTGGGAACGTCCAAAAGACGGATATTCGATTCGGTGTTGGTTTTCTTCCGTCGGGTGATGATCCATAGGTTGCCGTCGAAGAATGTTTGCAGGCGGTCGGCGGTGAGGTTCTTTACGTCCGAGTACGCCAAACCCGTGAAAACAGAAAAGACGAACAAGTCCCGTACAAGTTCATGGTAGGTGTTCTTCATCAGTGCGTCCATGAGCGTCTGTATCTCCTTTTGGGTAAGGTAGCCTCTATTGACGCTTTCGGGCGAGTTGATGTACCCTGCAAAGGGATTGAACGGCAGACGCCCGTCGTTCCTCGCTATGGAAACGATGTGTTTCAGCACGATCATGTAGCCCCACACGGTATTGGTGCGGCATTTCTTCTTCGTGCGCAGGAAATACTCGAAGTCGTTGATGAATGTGAGGTTGAGTTCCTTTAGCGGAATATCCTCACGCTTGTAGGTATGGGGCAGAAATTCCCGAATATGGCTGCAAACCGTCTGATAGCGTCGGAATGTCCCCTGCGCCCTGCTGTGCCCGACTTTCTTGGCGAACTCGGCGTTGTGCTGCTCGAACAGTTTCAGCAAGGTTTCCTGCTTGACGCCGATACCGAGATAGGCGTCTTTGAGCTTGGCGGCGGTAACATACCCGTCCGTCTGCATCAGTTCTTGATAGCGTCGGTTTACCTCCACACGGATTTTATCCACCGCGAGGTTGATTCTCTGCGCTTCGACGCTCTTGCCCGAAGCACGGTTGTTCTTCACGTCCCACAACCGCAGGGGAACGTCCATCTTGCAACTGAACTGTTTAATCTCTCCGTCCACCGTAAGGCGGCACATCAAAGGCAGGTTGCCGTTGGGCTTCTCGCTGCCTTTCTTCACGTAAAATAAGACCTTGAATGTACTTCGCATAACTCACTCCTTTTTTGGGTTACAAAATTAGTTTATAGTGAGTTACCGACAGCTATGTAGAATTACGCAAATCGCAGAAAAAGAACCATTTAGCAAGAAATCCGTACCCGTTACGGGGGTAATGAGGTGGTAACTGAACTTCTGCACCGTTTGGCTGTATCGTGGTTTTCTTTGGCTTTTCGCCAAGAGAAAAATATAGCGTAACGAACGCTTTTTCAGCTAATTCGCTACGCTTTGCCTAAATTTGCAAATCCGCTATGTGTTTATTTTAAGTCTACTACAGTAATACCTGCCCCACCAAATTGTACGTGTTCGTCTTGATAGTGTGCTACTCCTGGAACACTTCCCAAATAGCTGCGAATCAGGGTGCGTAGTATGCCTGTACCTGTTCCGTGAAGGATACGTACACGGTCTATTCCCAATAGTATGGCATCATCGATAAAATAAGTTACTGCCTGTATAGCTTCATCGCCACGCATACCGCGTACATCAATATCTTGTTTGAAATTTAGTTTCTTTTCATATACCCGATCTTGTGTTTCACTGCTGACGAAGGTACTTTTTACCATTGTTTTCTGGGTGGGCTGTATTGGTGTGCTACGTTCCAGCTTATCCAGTTTTACATTGGTTTTTATCATTCCGAACATAACTATTGCATTTTTGCCATTAATTCCTAGTACTTCTCCGACACTGGATTGACCTTTGATCTTTACAGTACTACCTACAGTGATAGGCTGTTCTTTGGGTATTGACAGTTGGGAAGATTCCGCCTTGGCTTTATCCTTTTTGTTTTTTTTCCGCTCTTGTTTTTCACGGAGTTTTTCCATTTTCCGGATGATTTCATCTTCCTTGTTCTTTTTCTCGATATCTTCTATCTGATTTTTAAAATCAGTCAGTTCCTGACGTGCCGATTGTGTACGTTCTTTATCGGCTTGTGCTTCCTTGATGATACGGATGGTATTTTCAATTCGGGCATTTGATTCCTGTAACAATTTTTCCGCATCTTCTTTGGCCTTTCGCAAAATCTCTTTACGACTTTTCTCCAGTTCCTGTAGTTCTTCTTCGTATTTGGCGATGGTTTCTTCCATCTGTTTTTCTCGTTTGCGGATGTTCTGACGCTTGGTTTCCCAATAACGTTTGTCACGTACGATATCTTGTAGATATTTATCAGCATTGATATATTCACTCCCTACAATTTCGGATGCGTCGGCTATTACTTCTTCCGGTAAACCTATTTTCCTAGCTATTTCTACTGCAAATGAACTTCCCGGATTTCCTATTTGTAATTGGAATAAAGCTTGCATTAAATGCCTGTCATATAACATGGCGCCATTAACCACTCCTTCGTGATCTTCGGCAAAATGTTTCAAATTTTGATAATGAGTAGTGATAACGCCGAATGTGCCCTTTTCATTGAAACGTTTCAACACAGCTTCAGCTATGGCTCCTCCAATTTGTGGTTCTGTACCTCCGCCGAATTCATCAATGAGGATAAGGCTGCGTTTGTTACAGCTTTTCATCATTGTTTTCATGTTGGTAAGGTGTGAGGAGTAGGTACTCAGATCGTCTTCGATACTTTGTTCGTCACCTATGTCTATAAAGATACTGCCGAATAATCCGGCATGGCTACGTTCATGCATCGGAACCGGCATACCACATTGTAACATATATTGTAGTAATCCCACAGTCTTCAGACAAACGGATTTACCTCCGGCATTCGGTCCGGATATAATTAGGATACGTTGATTTTGAGTTAGTTCTATATCTAGAGGAACAACCTTTTTATTATGCTTGGCCAGCGAGAGTTGTAATAGTGGGTGTATGGCCATGGTCCAATCCAAAATCTGTTTGTCTTCCAATGATGGTTTGGTGGCGTTCGTCTGAATTGAAAAATGGGCTTTGGCACGGATAAAATCAATTTCTGCCAAAAACTCGTATGACTGGAGGATGGCGGGGACCTGTGGACGGACTATGATAGAGAAATCTGTCAGGATACGGATGATTTCCCGGCGTTCTTCTCCTTCCAATTCCCGTATTCTATTGTTTGCTTCCACTACTTCGGCCGGTTCTATGAAAACTGTTTTGCCAGTGGATGATTCATCGTGTACAATTCCCTTGATTTTCCGTTTTAATCCCGGTGCGACAGGGATGACGAGTCTTCCGTCACGCATGGTAGGAGTTACATCTTTATCAACATAACCTTCTGCTTGAGCGTTGCGTAGAATTGCATTCAAACTGCGTGATATGCTTCCGGCTGTCGAGGCCAACTCTCTGCGGATGCGTAATAATTCGGAAGAAGCGTTGTCTTTGATTTTTCCGAATTTGTCTAAGATGTTGTTAATACGCGTAATGAGTTGAGGAAACACGATAATATCTCCTGCCAGTTTTTGTAGGGCAGGGTAGGGGGAGTTTTCTTTTTCTTGTTCTTCGTCATTCGGGGTCAGTGTCAGAAAATGGATGATATCACGAATTGTTTCTAAAGAACGGCGTAAATCAAACAGTTCTTGCTCATCCAAATACATACCTTCTACGCGGATACGTTTTAGTGATGGGCGTACATCAAAAAAATATTGGTCGGGAAAACTGTCTTCCTCTTGTATGATGCGTATGAATTCCATTACCTGTTCCAGCCATTCATTAATATCCTTAAAGGATTCTGAGAAGTTCATTTCATCTACTCTTTCTTGACCTAATGTGCTGAGACATTTCTCTTTTAGTAAATGACGGATGGAATCGAAACCTATTTTCTGTTCGAAATTCTGAGGGTATATCATGATTTATTTCTTTCGTTTATTATTCGTATGCAAAAATACGATTTGAAAATTTTATAGCAAAAAAACTGGTAAACTATTTGCTTATTTAAAATAAAGTCGTACCTTTGCAACGCTTTCAACGGAAAGCACTTCTGAAAAGAAGTCTTGGAGAGGTGGCAGAGTGGTCGATTGCGGCGGTCTTGAAAACCGTTGTACTGCGAGGTACCCGGGGTTCGAATCCCTGTCTCTCCGCAATAAGTATTGAAAATTAATGAGTTATAATAAAAACACCCAATCTTACATATAGAAAGATTGGGTGTTTTTATTATTTTTATCTAAGTATATCCAGACTCACCTGCAACGGACTTTAGCTTTTATAAAGATCATTTTGTTCTCTGATCAATTTCGGAAAGTGTCCTTGACGTATTATCTTTCTCACTAGAAAGTTCGGGGGTATTTATGCCCTCATGCCCTCACTGCATGTATAATAGGTTAATTATAAATGACTTATATGACAATAGTAAAAATATTTGCTTTCACTTATACTCTCATGCCCTCACTATGTTTTGAGGTTGATTTTTACATAATATGCTTGCTGTCAGCTATATATTCTCTTTTTATAGACCGTTCCAGCTTGGTATAAAGTAGAGCGTTTTCAAGCTTTTTTCTCGTAAGAATGCGCATGAAGGGGGGAGACACTTCCACGGAATGATAGCTTACGAATTCCCGGCAGCGATAAAAAAGAGCAAGACATTTTAAAAAAACTCTTGTTCTTTAAAAAAAGGCGGTTATCTTTCTTGAAAAGCTCTTGATCTTTTTAAAAAATGTCCTTGTCTTTGATATGGAATTTCATTCTGGACTAAAGCGTTTTACATACATACGCATAAGCTTTACGTATGTATAGCCCCGTGTGAATGTATGTGCAAAAGCGTGTTTTCTGACAAGGGTAAAGCATAGTCATACGACACTCCCCATTGATAAGGATTCTCAATAAACATATTAAAACATTCTTTTGGTATTCCTGATTACCTTTAATACAATACTTAAACCTAAGTGCAGATTATATTATCCTAACAGAGGAGTTCCATTACAGTTTTGTGTATAAAAGCTTTTATATCCGCCCCCTTTGTATTCTTTAAATGCTTTTCATTTATTGAATCTGCGCATTGATTTCGTTTCTGAACTTTATAGGATTGGTGATAAAGTCAAATTTGTTGGTGACCCCGCCTGTAGTAACTACAATAGAACCAAAACCGAGCATACGTCCCATGAGGCTTTGATTAATCCGTATCCCTTCGCATTTGTTTAAAACCAATTCAAGGGCATCCCGGCTTAAAATACCGGATTTTAGAATGACTTTCTTGTTTGTGACAACATATTCAGTGCCCATCTTAAGAAGAATTCTTTTTATCAATTGGAATAATCCGGACAATAATAGAAATAAGCTAACATAATGGAAAAATCCGGTTTGTGCAGAAGAAAAGAAAACGCTTAATAATAGTAGTATTACCGGATATGCAAATATATACCAGTGAATATCTGCTTTGTATTTTATTTCTTCACCAGCTTGTAGATTGTTTTGGATATAGCTCATTGTTTTTGTAAATTAATAGATTGCATAATTTTATTATCAAAAGACAAATATAAGGATAATCAGAATGGTATAAAATAAATCTTGGTTTATTTTAAAGCTGAAACTTAAAATAAAAACAATTCTTCCTGTTTTTCTTCTTGTCAATATCTCTTTTCTTATCAAATATTTTCTTCTTGTACTTGTTGTTTCAAGAATTTGTAATCCTTATAATTTTTTCCTCTCTTTATTCGGAAAGTTAGTTTATGCCATTCGTCTTTTGTTAGGGGGATATCCACGTTCATACAAAAATAGCAGGTTTCGTAGCCAATGAGAGGGGAAATCCATATTTTTCCTATACATTCTTTCTTGCCGGAGTTGGAATAATATAAAAGACAGCGTACTCTTCTTATTTGTATGCTGTCTTCATTGCATACTTTTATCTCTATACGTTTACCTTTTCCGATGTTGTAGAATTGGGGAGTAGACATTTTTATTTTGTTTAAAATACTATCTTTATCATTTACACAGACTACGGTGAACTTCTCTATATTGTTTGGTGATTGGGAGAAAGTGCTTTTTGTGGTAAACAACAATATTAAAAGTAATGTTATAATTTTTTCATGTGATTGGACTTGTTGGTTAAAGCAGTAGCAGATTATTAATTAAGATTTTACTCTTCTGATAATAGATACTTCATACTGCAAAGTAAATATTTTTTTGTTTTAAGGGTTATAATTGTTAAAATGCAAAAATAGCCTGCATCTGCCAATCTGTCAAGGGCTGTTTTTCATAAAAAATGTTCAATTCTTTGGTATTTCTTTTGGATTTTCTTGGTATGAAATTTCTGATAGATTATATGAAAAGTGATTTGAAGGCTATTGCAATTCTTTTAGAGTGGTGCATTAAGCAATGGGAAGTTTTAAAAGCTTGATTGGCATTTGAATGCTTTATCTTTGTAATTTGAACAAAAAGTAATAAATAAAAGAGGTATATGGACATTCTTGTATGGGGTGGTCTTGGAAATTCCGATTATTTGGAAAAAATGATGTCGTTTTCCAATATATATTTGTACTTTTGGCTGAAAAGAAAACAAGGTATATCCCGTGTTTATATTTGGTGTTTTTTTATATGTATTTTAAATGGACTGAGGTTTTATGACAAACATTATAGATAATATGCTCTCTTTGTGTCCGGTTTCTGAAGATACGATACAAGAACTGAAAAAATGTATGATTTTATGTCGTTTCCCTAAGAAATATCAGTTAATAAAGGAGAATACATTTTGTAAATCAGCTTATTTCATAGAAAAAGGAATGACGCGTTCTTTCTGGCTTGTAAATGGAGAAGAAATAACAACCTCCTTTTCATGGGAAGGAGGTATTGTTTTCAGTATGGACGAGTTGTACTATAATAAGCCGAGCGAGGAATTTGTGGAAACGCTTGAAGATGTAGTTGTTTACAAAATATCATTAGTTGATTTAACCAAGCTGTTTCAGACTAATATTGAATTGGCTAATTGGGGGAGATTATTCATCAAAATGAGTACAGGCGTTTGCATCGTTCTCACAAAGAACGGCTGACTTTGCCTGCAAAAGAAAGATATGAGGAGTTTAAACAACAGTTTCCTCAAATATGCCAACGGGTGAAGTTAAGGTATATTGCATCTTATTTGGGTATAACACTTCCCACACTTAGTCGTCTTCGAGCTAAAAAATAATTTATGTATTACTGTTTTTTGTCATAGGACAAATTTAAAAACCTTTAAGTTGTGTAACTTTGCAGCATTATTAGTAACGGTTAAAAAGAATTAATTATTAAATCTATTAATTTATTATGGAAAAAATCTCTTCTGCAGCATTTACAGATACAAAGCCTCATTATGATCTTCTTGATGGATTGAGAGGAGTCGCTGCTCTTATGGTAATATGGTATCATGTATTTGAAGGCTTTGCTTTTGCTAGTGCCGGTAATATCGAGACTCTCAACCACGGGTATCTTGCTGTGGATTTCTTTTTTATTCTTTCGGGTTTTGTTATCGGTTATGCGTATGATGACCGTTGGGGGAAGAATTTCACTATGAAAGACTTTTTCAAACGCCGTTTGATCCGTCTTCATCCGATGGTAATTATGGGTGCTGTTTTGGGAGCTATTACGTTCTGTATTCAAGGTTGTGTGCAATGGGATGGAACGCATGTCGCCATTTCCATGATTATGTTGTCTTTGCTTTGTACAATATTCTTTATTCCTGCCATGCCGGGTGTGGGATATGAAGTTCGTGGTAATGGTGAGATGTTTCCATTGAACGGACCTTGCTGGTCCCTGTTTTTGAGTATATAGGTAATATTCTTTATGCGTTGTTCATTCGTCGTTTGTCTAATAAAGCATTGGCTGTGCTGGTTGTGTTGCTGGGTATGGCATTAGCGTCATTTGCTGTTTTCAATGTGTCTGGTTATGGGAATATGGGAGTGGGATGGACACTCGACGGAGTGAATTTCTTAGGTGGAACCTTACGTATGCTTTTCCCATTCTCGTTGGGTATGTTGATGTCGCGTAACTTTAAGCCTATGAAGGTGAATGGGGCATTTTGGATATGTACTATTATACTGATTGCGCTGTTCTCGGTTCCTTATCTGGAAGGATTGGAGCCGATTTGCATGAATGGTATTTATGAAGCTTTTTGTGTAATTGCGGTTTTTCCTTTTCTTGTGTGGCTGGGGGCGTCGGGTACTACTACGGATAAGCAGTCTACAAAGATATGCAAGTTCTTGGGAGATATATCCTATCCGGTTTATGTAGTACATTATCCGTTGATGTATTTGTTCTACGCATGGTTGATTGAGAATAAACTTTATACATTGGGAGAAACTTGGTATGTAGCTGTGGGTGTTTTTGTTTTGAGTGTCATTTTGGCTTGCCTGTGTCTGAAACTGTATGATGAGCCCGTAAGAAAATGGCTGAGTAAGAAGTTTCTTGCTCCCAAATAAAAATACTGCATTTCTTGATGGATGTTCATTAAAAGGTCGGACACTATACAAGAAGATATTACAGCTTTGAATAACTGACAATTAGATGAATGGCATCCGATCTGTAAATTCGGATGCCTGCATTCGATTATTTCAAAATGGGCTTTAGGATTGATTTCCTTTTTTGGCAATAGTCACACATGTTGATGAGAGCATTCCGAGCATAGACCTTTCAGGACATAATTGATACTTTGTACGGTGAATCCGGGAGGTAGTGTCACGATGGGCACGTGGATACTTTTCATACAAAACGTGCGATGACAGTTCTCACAATAAAAGTGAGTGTGGAGATCGTCTACCTCACAATTGCAATCATTGCTGCACACGGCATATTTTAACGATCCTGTGCCGTCATCAATGCCATGAACCAAATGATGGGCTAAAAAAAGGGTTATGGTGCGGTAGATGGTTGATTTGTCTACCGTATCCAATTCGTTTTCCAAATCCAACAGTGAAAATGCTTCTTTGTGCTGCATCATGGTTTTTAGAATAAGCAGACGTATGGCTGTCGGTTTGATTTCCCGCTGTTCCAATTTTTTTAAATAGATTGTTTCATTCATAGGTCAAATCATTTTATTCTTTTCATTTCTGTATTCTCATTGCATTAAAAATGGCGAGTAAAGCTACGCCTACATCTGCAAATATAGCTTCCCACATAGTGGCCATTCCGCCGGCTCCTAATAGCAATACTAACAATTTCACTCCGAATGCCATCGATATATTTTGCCATACAATGCGATGGGTCTGTTTTCCTATTTTTATAGCTTCCGCTACTTTACTGGGTTGGTCTGTTTGTATCACTACATCCGCAGTCTCTATAGCAGCGTCACAGCCTAGACCACCCATGGCAATCCCAACATCGCTGAGTGCCAGTACGGGAGTATCATTGATACCGTCTCCTACAAAAGCTACACGATTTTCAAAATTTGCTTTTAATTGTTCTAAATGTGCTACTTTACCTTCGGGTAGTAAATCGCCGAAAGCATGTGTGACACCTATCTTTTCGGCTAAATTAGAAACAATTGTCTGTTTATCTCCCGATAATATTTGAATATTATTAATATTTAAGTCTTTCAGCTCGCGGATGGCTTGTACAGCATCAGGTTTTGGGGTATCCGCCAATGAAAGATATCCCAAATATTTGTTTTCCATTGCACATAGCACGATTGTTTCTGTCATGTTGCTGATTTCATAGGGAAAAGAGATGCCGTATTTTGATAATAACCGTGTATTTCCTACATATACTTCTTTACCGTTTGTTACGGCTTTTATTCCATATCCGGCAAATTCAGTGATTCTCAGTGACGAGTTAAGAGATATACTTTGTTCTTCCGCATATTTGACAATGGCTTTTGCGATAGGATGATTGCTGAAACTCTCTATAGAGGCGATAAGTTGAAGCAGTTCCTTTTGCGAAACACCTTCGGCTGCCGATATTGCCTGAACACTGAATACACCTTGGGTGAGTGTTCCGGTTTTATCGAATACTACGGTGTTTATTTGGGTTATGGCATCTAGATAATTACCCCCTTTGAAAAGAATCCCTTTGTGAGATGCGGCACCAATACCTCCAAAGTATCCTAATGGAATGCTGACCACTAATGCGCAAGGACATGATATGACTAGGAATACTAAAGCCCGATAGAACCAATCATCAAAAACAAAAATGAATTCAGGTTTTATCAGAGAGTATAAATAGGGGAGTATGACAACTAGTATCGCCAGTCCTGTCACTATCGGTGTATAAATTCGTGCAAAACGGCGGATAAATAATTCGGCAGGGGCTTTTCTTTCTGCTGCATCTTGTACTAAAGTGAGGATACGTGCTAACGTACTTTGATCATACGGTTTGTTTACTTTGATCCGTACCACTTTATCTGAAGCGATCATTCCTGCTAAAACTTCTTCTTGTTTATATAGAGTCCGGGGAACACTTTCTCCGGTTAGGGCGGCCGTATTAAATGAAGCGGAATCTTCCAGTAAAAATCCGTCTAGAGGTACTTTTTCTCCAACTTTTACTTCAATGGTTTCTCCTGGCTGTACTTTTTCCGGTGCTGTTATTTTATATGTGTTATTATATACTACAGTGGCTGTTTCGGGACGTACATCCAATAATGCTTTGATGTTGCTGCGTGCTTTGTGTACAGCTTTGTGTTGGAACCATTCACCTATGAGATAGAACAGAATAACGGCAATACCTTCCCAGTATTCTCCTAGATAGAATGCTCCTGATACAGCTATCCCCATTAAAGTGAATTCATTGAAAACTGATTCTAATTTATTTTTTTCATTGTTTCTTTTTATTTATGGCAACAAAGATAGTGGAAAGAAGATGCAACTAAATTGCAAATTATATTGTACTTTTACATCGGGTAATTTTTTATATACATGAAAAAAAGATATTGGGCTTTTTTGATAGGAAGCTGGTGTTTGTCTGTGGGAATGCAGGCGGCCAAAGTGGATACTTTGTCGGTACATAGTGACGCAATGAATAAGGAGGTTCAGGTAATTACCATCTGTCCGGATAAAGCCATGGCAGGTGAAAAATGTCCCGTACTTTATCTGCTTCACGGATATGGAGGCAATGCGGGAACGTGGCTCGGTATAAAACCGGAATTACCTCAAATAGCTGACAAGGAAGGAATCATTTTTGTTTGTCCGGACGGGAAGAACAGTTGGTATTGGGACAGCCCTTTGAATAAGGAGTACCGTTATGAAACATTCGTATCAAAAGAATTGGTGAACTATATTGATAAGAATTTTACTACGAAAGTGGAGAGAGGGGGACGTGCTATCACCGGGTTAAGTATGGGTGGTCATGGAAGTTTATGGTTGTCCATCCGTCATAAAGATGTCTTTGGAGGAGGAGGTAGTATGAGCGGAGGTTTAGATATCCGTCCGTTTCCCAATAATTGGGAGATGAAGAAGCAATTAGGCGAAGAAGCGAGCAACAAGCAGAGATGGGACGAACATACGGTAATTAATCAGTTGGATAAGATAAAAAATGGTGATCTGGCTGTTATAATAGATTGCGGTTGTGATGATTTCTTTCTGGAAGTGAATAAGGCTGTACACGAAAAACTGTTGAAGAAGAAAATAAATCATGACTTTATCATCCGTCCGGGCGGGCATACAGGCAGGTATTGGAATAATGCCATAGACTATCAAATACTATTTTTCAGTAAGTTCTTTAATAAATCGAAATAATAAAATGGATAAAATTGTTTTATTACAGGAGCTTCCAGCGGTATCGGTGCCGGATGCGCTCGCAAGTTTGCTTCACAGGGAGCAAGTTTGATTTTAAATGCTCGTAACGTAAATAAACTGAGTGCATTGAAAGAAGAATTAGAAAAGCAATATGGTACGGAAATATATTTGCTTCCTTTTGACGTGCGCGACCGTAAGGCGGCAACGTCTGCTTTGGAATCATTACCCAAGGAATGGCAATCCATTGATATACTGGTGAATAATGCTGGGTTGGTTATCGGTACGGATAAAGAACAGGAAGGTAGTCTGGATGAGTGGGATATTGTCATAGATACTAATGTTAAGGCTTTGCTGGCAATGACACGCCTGATTGTACCGGGAATGGTGGAACGTAAACGAGGACATATTATTAATATTGGTTCTATTGCCGGAGATGCTGCTTATCCGGGAGGTAGTGTGTATTGTGCTACAAAGGCCGCTGTGAAAGCTTTATCGGATGGACTGCGTATAGATTTAGTTGATACTCCATTGAGAGTGACTAATATTAAACCGGGGTTGGTAGAAACAAATTTTTCAGTTATTCGTTTCCGAGGAGATAAGGAAAAGGCGGATAATGTATATAAAGGTATTCGTCCATTGACGGGAGATGATATTGCGGAAACTGTTTATTTTGCTGCTTCTGTACCAGAATATATGCAGATTGCAGAAATGTTGGTTATGCCTACTTATCAAGCTACAGGGACAATTGTTTCACGCAAATAAAAGAGGTAGAAGAGATATAAATAAAGGCGACCCTTTATAAAGCCGCCTTTATTCTTACCTTCTCATTTTACCTTCTTACCTTAAAAAACAATTATAATTCAATAATCAATGATTGACGTGCACCGACTGTCATATTTTTTGGTAAGGTCAATTTTTTTTGCCACTGATAAAGTTCTTTACCGCTTTTTTGAGTCTATTTGTCATTATGCGGTAGTGGTTATTAGCCACCACTTGTTCGGCATTGGTGCTGTTTAGGACAATGAGTTCAGTTTTCCCAGAATTAGTACGTGCGTACATATATATTCCGTGTTGGGGAATATGGTAACTTAACTGTTTTCTTTTCCAT
>ENA-OQJB01000682-OQJB01000682.1-human-gut-metagenome-genome-assembly--contig:-NODE-682-length-14438-cov-4.141779_pt1 | contig 14438 bp, 11 predicted proteins | sample MGYA00242599_ERZ504765 | MGnify/ENA primary metagenome ERZ504765 (study PRJEB26092, sample SAMD00036354) | human gut metagenome | host: Homo sapiens | study: EMG produced TPA metagenomics assembly of...
AACCTTATTATCTTTTTATTTCTTGTCCATTTTGCTTTTTTCTAAGTAAATAACGACTAGCTAAGACAGTAACAAACTATAGTACACCACCTCTATGGAGAAACAAACCGAAACCGGTTGCTTTCACTACCATGCCTATCCACAGAATGTAAAGGGTATAGAACACCAAAGTCCCCATTTCAAGTATCAGAGCAGCCTGCGTATTTCCAGTTCCCGAAATGGCATTGAAATAGACATTCGCCACCGATGCGATGACCATTGCCACAGCAATGACATACAACGAAGGCACGGATTCCACCAGCAAGGCCTGCTCATTGGTATAAACCGAAAGCATAGCATGAGGGAAAAGTACCACTATGGCCACACAGACTATCATGATGAAGAACGACATCCGTGCGATACGCCAAATCAAGCGCATGACATGGGCTATTCCTCCCGCACCGATCAGATTGCTGACCAAGGAATTGGTAGTAGTAGATAGTGCCTGAACCGGAATGAGCATCACGATATAGATACTACGTACGATATTGGCAATCGCTAGCTCGCGTTGTCCCAACCGTTCTATCGCGATGAAAAAGACAAACCAAGTAGCCATGGCCAAAAAATATTGTACCATGGTAAAACACGATATACTCAGAATCCTTCCCAATAAAGAGAAATCAATCTTCTGCCAGTGATTCAAGCCGAATTTCTTAAAATCCACCTTTGCGTAGGTATAAATCAAGAAGAAAGCCAATGAAGCGGCTTCAGCCATCACCGAAGCGATAGCTGCTCCTTTAATCCCCATCTCCGGCATTCCAAACTTACCGAAAATCAAAATATAGTCCAACAACACATTCACCAATGCCATGACCACCGCATTCATCGTCAGCACTTTAGTACGTGTAATGCCAATATACAGCGCACGGAACATCACGTTGATAAAAGCGAAGAAAAAACCAAAGATACGCCAGTTGAGGAATTCCATGGTGGCGTCAAAAATGGAATCAGATGAGATGAGCAGACGGACAACAGATGGAGCCAACAGATGAGTCAGCCCGAACATGAGCACCGCCAGCCCCAGCAAGAATGTCCCTCCCTGTATCATCACAGGGCCTACATCTTTGTAACGCCCTTCACCATTACGACGGGCAATCAAAATTTGTGAACCGATACTAAAGCCAAAAGCAATAGTAAAGACACAGATATAAAACAATCCACCCATGGCGGAAGCTCCCAGTTCGACTTCCCCCACTCTACCCAGGAAAGCCGTATCCGTCACATTTATAATGTTTTGCGCTAATAATCCGAGAAAAATCGGATAACTCACGTTCCATATTTCTTTGTTAGTATACATATAAAAAATTTGTATTGCGTAAAAGGGTTACAAAGATACAACATTCTTCTCAATCCACCATGCTGAATGTGGTGAAGAATCTGTAAACAGGCAAAGAATTTATTCCTGGAAATAACCATTCCGGAACAAAAGGCATATCATGTCCAAACTATGCTGGAAACTTCCGGGAACTTCCAGCATAGTTGGCAAAAGTTTCCAGCATAGTTTGAAAAAACGACCCGAGCGTTGACAGAACATGACGGACGTTTTTTTCAAAGAACCCTTAAGGGAGTTTTTCTTTGTTTCTTTCTTTGTTTTAATATAATAAGGTAGAAAATCCACGATAAGTCCACAACTTGTCCACAGCATAGGCATTAACCTACTATAAGACAAAGAATTAATTAAAAAAAGTTACGTCCACAAGTAATCCACAAGGCACTCAACAGCTAAAAAACACTCAGAAAATCATGGGTCAAAAGCCTTCTGAAATAAACGAAGAAAATTAAATAGTTTCTACTGAAACAGTTGATTTTTTCAATAGATTATGCAAATAATTGCACAAAAGGTTTGTCCGCGTGTTATTTTATCCTACCTTTGCGCCCGCAAACAAAAAAATTAAGTAATAAATGAAGAAACTATTATTAATTAGCGCAGCGACGCTAATCGTTTCAAATTCAACTTTCGCAGGAGGTATTTTAACCAATACAAATCAACATGCAGCTTTTCTCCGTATGCTATCCCGTGGTGCTACTACAGAAATAGATGGTGCTTTGTCTAATCCTGCCGGACTGGCTTTCTTACCCAAAGACGGATTCCATGTAGGATTGAGCATTCAAAGTGCTTATCAGACTAGAAATATTGATGCCAGTTTTATGACATACAACGGGGTTAGCGCCACAGGTCCTACCGTTTCAGACAAGCCTTTCGAAAAATATTATGAAGGAACGGCAGCCGCACCGGTTATTCCCAGTTTATTTGCAGCCTATAAAAAAGACAAATGGACTATTTCAGGTTTCTTCGCTATTACCGCCGGAGGTGGAAAAGCATCTTTCGATGACGGATTGCCTATGTTTGAATCTGCGGCCATGGCCGGTATTTTTCAGAATAGTGTGAAAGCACATCAGGCAAACCCACAAAGTCCGATAATCGTTCCCGGCATGTATGATATCACAAGCGCCATGGATGGTAAACAATATATTTACTCTTTACAGTTGGGATTATCCTATAAAGCTACCGAATGGCTTTCTGTATTCGGTGGAGGACGTATGAACTATTTTACAGGCGGTTATAAAGGATTCTTAAATGCCATTGTGAAAGGAACAGATACCAACCTGTTGCCACTCGCTCTGAACTGTGACCAAACAGGTTGGGGACTCACTCCTGTAATCGGTGCAGATGTTAAATTGGGCAAACTGAATATCGGTGCTAAATATGAGTTCAAGACCAATCTGAATATCGAAAACAATACAAAGAACTTACAATATCCACCCAGTGCCAAAGATATGGTAGCCCCCTACGAACACGGTGTGAATACTCCCAATGACATCCCAGCCATGCTCTCCATTGCAGCCGCCTACGAATTCCTTCCGGTACTTCGTGCTTCTGTAGAATATCATTTCTATGATGATAAAAACGCAGGTATGGCAAACGGTAAACAAAAATATCTGACTAAAGGAACCAATGAATACTTGGCAGGTATCGAGTTTGATGTAACCAAGCAACTGACCCTCAGCTGTGGTGGACAGATCACTGACTACGGACTATCAGATAACTATCAATCAGATACTAGTTTCTCTTGTGATTCTTACTCTTTGGGAGTCGGAGCCAAAATAAAAATGAACAAGCATCTCAATCTGAATGTCGGCTATATGTGGACTAATTATGAGGATTATACCAAGAAGTCAACCAACTATAACGGAACCGGATTACCCGGAACAAATGTATACAGCCGTACTAACAAAGTATTCGGTTTAAGTGCAGATTATAGTTTCTAATCCCTGTATATGAAATAAAAAAGAAGGCCATACCTAAACAACTGAGGTATGGCTTTTTTTTACAAAAAACTCCAAAGAAACTGATAATCTTTCAGCCGCACCCGCAACTGTTTCAACGACCGGGTGATATGAAATTCCACAGTCTTTACAGAAATATCCAATCGCAAAGCAATTTCCTTGTTCGATAAATTTTTCATCCGGCTCAAAATAAACACCTCCCTGCTTGTAGGAGGCAGTTCACTAATAGCTTCCTGCACCAAAGCCTGTATCTCATCACAAAACAATTTATCGGGATCACAAGCCTCCAAAGTCGAGATACGCAAAGCCAGCTCTTTCTGCCGTATATCTCCTATATGCTGCTCGGCACGCATACGTACCTCCAAGTGTTGCAAATGATTCAGTGAACGATTTTTTATGGCTGTCAACAACAATGCGGAAATATTCGTATCCTCCCGCAATTCATTCCGGTGCTCCCACACATTGGTAAACGCCCCCATTACAATATCCTCAGCCTCTTCCTTGTCCCTGACGTACGAGTAAGCAAACTGAATAAACTGTTGCTGACGTTTACTAAACACCTCCGTCAGTTCTGACATAAAAATATTCCCCGTTTCTTTCATCTAACTAATTTTCTGTATCCGTTTCTAAATCTTGATATAGATGCCTTTTTTATATAAAATATGAACAATGCTCCAACAGAATATAATATAGATCAAAGCATAGACTAATGAGCTGGGATAATCCCCCAATGCCGGAGCCAGCATCTTTTCATAAATAAAGGCACTCACGCCCGTAGCACCCAATGCGATTCCCATTGTTTCCGCAAACACATAAATAAACAAAGGATTCACTCCGAATGACCGGAAAAAAGCACACCAGTTCTGATATCCTTTCATATCAATAATCCAAATGAGCAGAGCAAAAAAACTGGACGCCAATCCACAAGTTATAATAACAAAAGTAGGCGACCACACTTTTTTATTAATAGGGCAGCCATAACTTAACAGAAAGCCGGCAAATGTAAGTATAGTTCCTATCAGAAACAACCGCTGTATCTTTTCGGCATTATCTTTAGCGGAAAGCAACAACTTTCCACAATAAAATCCTACCATCACATGGCACACCGCAGGAACAGTACTCAGCAGCCCTTCCGGATCAAACGCCATTCCGCCCTCATGGTACATATGGGATGTGCCCAATGCCCATGCGTCAAAACGAGCCACAACATTGGTTTCCGACTGGTTGAAGCCGTCTCCCGTAGCCAATAAAAGAAAATAAGCGGCCAAAGTCACCAAAATGATAGCAGGAAAATATTTATGCTTCACCGTTATAGCAACCAGACTGGTCACACCGTATCCTATAGCGAGCCGTTGCATGACTCCCAGATAGCGCCATTCTTCAAAATTCAGATGATGTGTAAAAACAGACTTAGCTAAAAGATTCAACAATAGACCGATACAAAAAATAATGACTGTACGCTTCATTATTTTACGCAACGTGGCATGTGAATAAGTAAAATTATATTTCCGCAAAGAAATATAAGTCGAGATTCCCATAATGAACATAAAAAAGGGAAAACGAGATCGGTGGGGGTCAATCCGTTAAAGGCGGCATGCTCCAGCGGAGCATACACATACCCCCACGAACCGGGGTTATTCACAAGAATCATGCCTGCAATGGTGATGCCTCTCAAAATGTCAAGAGCGAGCAATCGTTTGGGGGTATTTGCTGTCATGTGTGTCAGATTAATAAATTGGTTAACTCGGACAAAGATAACATTCTATTAGCAATAAAGAAACAAATCTGTGAAAAATATTTTTATATTGTAAACATATTAATCTCTCTGAAAAACATGTTTATTCCGTTTTTATTGCTATTTTTGTCCGCAAAGAATTTCTATACCCCCTTTATTTAAAAACTTAAGCACAGATATATTATGAAAAAAAAGAGTCTGCTAGTATTTTTCGTTGGGCTATTAACGTGTGGGTGCCAAATGAAAGAAGTAATCAATGAGTACAATGTAGTTCCGCTGCCTGTTACTATGAATGAGCAGCCGGGACGTTTTTATCTGAACAGCGATGTTCCTGTCGTTGTGAACGCCTCACAAGAAGTGAAAAATATCGCTTCCAGTCTATCAACTACCGTATTGGATGTAGCCGGTATCAAATTGAAACCGGGTGGTGAATTACATGAAAATGTACCCACCATTGTTTTTGACAGCATTCCGGGTATGGAGAAAGAAGCCTACAAATTATCAGTCACCCCCCAACAGATAAAGATTACAGCATCAACACCTAACGGATTTTATTACGGACTGCAAACTCTGTATCAACTGTTGCCGGTAGCTATTTATAGCAAGGAAAGAGCACGCAATGCCGAATGGAGCGTACCTTGCGTCGAGATAGAAGATACTCCGGCGTTCCGATATCGCGGAGCAATGCTGGATGTATGCCGTCATTTTGCATCGATAGATTACATCAAAAAATTCATTGATGTATTGGCCGTACATAAGATGAATACCTTCCACTGGCATCTTACGGATGATCAAGGCTGGAGAATCGAAATCAAAAAGTATCCCAAACTGACCGAAATCGGTTCCCAACGTTCAGAAACCATGGTGGATTATTTCTATACCCACTACCCGTTTAAATATGACGGCAAACCTCATGGAGGTTACTATACACAAGAAGAAATTAAAGAAGTGGTAGCATACGCCCAAAGCAAATATATCACCGTCATTCCGGAAATAGAGCTACCGGGACATGCCTTGGCAGCCATTGCCTCTTACCCCGAATTATCCTGTACTCCGGACAGCACCTACGAAGTTTGCAAACTGTGGGGTGTGTTTGACCAGGTATTCTGCCCTACCGACACTTTCTTTCAATTTATGGAAGGAGTCATGGACGAAGTGGTGGAATTATTCCCAAGTTCTTATATACATATAGGTGGTGACGAATGCCCCAAATACGCATGGGAACATTGTTCCCATTGCCAAAAACTGATACGAGACCTAGGGCTTAAAGATGATGTCACTCCTAATCCCGTAGACGGCAGAAAGCATACCAAAGAAGAGAAGTTACAAAGCTATATCGTAAACCGTGCGGAAAAATACCTGAACAGCAAAGGACGCAACATCATCGGTTGGGATGAAATTCTGGAAGGCGGGCTTGCTCCCAACGCCACAGTAATGTCATGGCGTGGTGTGGAAGGCGGAATGACCGCAGCCAAAGCCGGGCATGATGCCATCATGACTCCCAATCCTTACGCTTATCTTGATCATTATCAAGAAGAACCGGAAATAGCCCCTGTCACTATCGGTGGGTATAACACATTGAAGAAAACATATAGTTACAATCCTGTACCGGCTGATGCAGACAGTCTGGTAAAACAACACATCATAGGCGTACAAGCTAATTGCTGGGCTGAATATATGCCAACCGAGGACAATCGTGACTATCAAATCTTCCCACGTTTAATCGCCATAGCCGAGACCGGATGGACTCCGATGAAGGAGAAGAATTTCACTTCATTCTGCAGCCGCATGGTAGAAGATTTCAAACGTCTGGAAATAATGGGGGTAAAACCATGCCTCAACTTCTTTGATGTAAACATTAATACCCGTTCCACTAAAGAAGGAGTACTGAATGTAGAACTGGAAACATTCTATCCGGGAGCACAAATCTATTATACAATCCACGGTGAGGAACCGTCTGTAAATGCCAGCTTATATAGCCATCCATTCCCATTGGAAGGTACTTACGACTTGAAAGCCGCCGCCTTTGTTGACGGTAAGCAGATTGGTAAAGTTACCCATAAACAACTTTACAAGAATTTAATCAGTGGAAAGAAATATGAAATAACTCCGGAACCCAAAGGAATGAAGGGGGATATTTTAGGAGAAAATGACATATTAGGGGCCGATACGGTGACTTTAGGACTAACCAACGGAAAACGTGGGAACAATGCCTCTTCCACTCCATGGGTAGGTATCCGCCCGGACAATAATGATAAAGTGACCTTCGTGGCAGACTTTGATAAAGCTACAATCAGTAAAATCAGATTTGGTACGCTTTATAATGCAGCCGGCAATATATTACCGGTAAGCAAAGCTGTGGTGTATGTTTCCGCCTCAGGCAATAAATTCGAGAAAGTGGCCGAAAAGGAATTTACCTATGACATCAAAGAAAACACCTTCAAAGGATTCGATGAAGAAATAGAGTTCCCGGCACAAGAAGCTGTAAAGGTGAAAATAGAATTTACAAGCGGAGGCAAAATACGTAATGGTATTGATTGCTATAGTCCGCATGATAAGAGCGAAGTGCCCAGTACAATGGCATTGGATGAAATAGAAATCTATTAATTCCACGAAAGAAGTAAAATAAACAACTGTCCGGAAGCTATCTTTTGCTTTCGGACAGTTTCTTTTGTGCAATTCAATGCAGGCTGTTCCATCCAAGCGCGATATGACACTTTTATGAGGAACCACACAGCCTTTTTCAAATAAATTATGTAATTTTGCCGAATGTTTATAACAACCCTTTAAATCATGAGAAAATATTCATTCTTATTCACACTTTTACTGCTATCGGCAAGCAGTTTTGCCCAAAACAAAGATTTCAGTTATAAGTTTTACGGACAAGTTCGCACCGATCTTTATTACAATAGCCGTGCCAACGAAGAAACTGTGGACGGACTTTTCTATATGTATCCCAAAGACAAAATATATGATACAGACGGAAAAGACCTGAATGCAACAGCCAATGGAAGCTTCTATACCTTGTACACTCGTCTGGGAGTCGACGTTCAAGGCCCTAAACTGGGCAGGGCAAAAACCTCGGCTAAAGTGGAAATGGACTTTCGCGGTTCAGGAACCACTTTCTCTACCGTTCGCCTGCGCCATGCATATTTGAACTTAGACTGGGGAAAACCGTCCTTGCTGTTGGGTCAAACCTGGCATCCGCTGTATGGTGACGTCGCCCCACAAATCCTGAATCTGAATATGGGAGCTCCTTTCCAACCGTTCAGCCGTGCTCCGCAAATACGTTTCCGCTACAAGACAGGTGATATACAGTTGACAGGTGCAGCGATCTGGCAATCTCAATATCTGTCACAAGGCCCTGATGGCAAGAGCCAGAAATACATCAAAGAAAGCTGTATCCCGGAAGTCTATATCGGTGCAGATTACAAAGGTAACAACTGGTTGGTAGGTGCAGGTATTGAAATGGTTTCATTAAAACCCCGTACTCAGTCTGTGGTAGAGGATAAAGTGTATAAAGTAGATGAACGTATCACTTCTCTGTCTTATGAAGTTCACATGAAATATACTTCACCTGTATGGTATATAGCTGCCAAAAGCATATTAGGTTCCAATCTTACACAGGTTTCTATGTTGGGAGGCTATGGCATAAAATCAATAGACCAACGAACAGGTGAACAAGAATATTCCCCCAACCGCAACTCCAGTTCTTGGTTGAACATTGTGTATGGCAAAAAATGGAAACCGGCTGTTTCTTTGGTTACATGAAAAATTTAGGCACCAACGATGAGGTTACCAAAATGTATGGCACAGGTACAAATGTAGATCAATTGATCAGTGCCAGTGCCGAACTGACTTATAATGTTCCTCATTGGAAAATCGGTGTGGAATATAATTTCAGTTCTGCATGGTACGGTTCACTAGATAAGTCAGATGGAACAATCATTGATACCCATTCTGTTTCAAACAACAGACTGGTAGCCACCGTGTTGTTTATGTTCTAAGATATAGAATTCACTACAAAAAACAAAATACTAAAAAAGGCAACTCGAAACCGGGTTGCCTTTCTTTTATATAGAGAAGTACCAATTATTCACCTTTGATCGCTGCAACACCCGGAAGAACTTTTCCTTCGATCGCTTCCAACAAAGCACCACCACCGGTAGAGATGTAAGATACTTGGTCAGCCATACCGAACTTGTTGATACAAGCTACAGAATCACCACCACCAATCAATGAGAACGCACCGTTCTTAGTTGCTTTAGCGATAGCTTCGGCGATTGCACGTGAACCGGCAGTAAAGTTATCAAACTCAAATACACCGGCAGGACCGTTCCAAAGAATAGTCTTAGCATCTTCAATAGCTGCTGCAAATGCTTTCTGAGTTTCGGGACCTGCATCCAAGCCTTCCCATCCGTCAGGAATATTATTTGCAGGAACAACCTGAGTATTAGCATCATTAGAGAATGCATCAGCAGCTACACAGTCTGTACCTAATACCAAATTCACACCTTTAGCCTTAGCCTTAGCGATGATATCAAGAGCCAATTCCAATTTATCATCTTCTACGATAGAATTACCAATTTTACCACCCTGAGCTTTAGCAAAAGTATAAGTCATACCACCGCAAAGGATCAAGTTATCCACTTTATCCATCAGGTTTTCAATGATACCAATCTTGGTAGATACCTTAGAACCACCCATAATAGCAGTGAACGGACGTTTGATATCTTTCAGGATATTATCAACAGCTTGAACTTCTTTTTCCATCAAATAGCCCAACATCTTGTTGTCTGCATCGAAATAGTCGGCGATAACAGCTGTAGAAGCATGTTTACGGTGAGCAGTACCGAATGCGTCATTGATATAGCAGTCAGCATAAGAAGCCAAAGTCTTGGCAAATTCTTTCTGAGAAGCCTTCATTGCCTTCTTGGCATCTTCGTATGCAGGATCTTCTTTGTCAATGCCAACAGGCTTTCCTTCTTCTTCAGGATAGAAACGCAAGTTTTCCAACAACAGGACTTCACCCGGTTTCAAAGCAGCTGCAGCATCACCGGCTTTTGCGCAATCAGGAGCAAATTGAACAGGTACACCTAATTTTTCAGAAACAGCATCGACAATCTGACTCAATGAATATTTAGCATTTACCTTACCTTTGGGTTTACCCATGTGTGACATGATAATCAAGCTGCCACCATCAGCCAACACTTTCTTCAGTGTAGGAAGAGCACCGCGGATACGAGTATCATCAGTAATTTTACCATTTTCGTCCAAAGGTACATTGAAGTCCACGCGGACAATTGCCTTTTTACCGGCAAAGTTGAATTTGTCAATTGTCATCATAATCTCTTATTTTTGTTTATAGTGTATAAATACAATCTCGCTTATTTTGGGTGTTGCAAAGTTACTAATATTTTTTATTAGCAGTGTGTCAGGGCGGTAATAATTTTATCTGAAATGAAAAAAGAGGGTAAAAACCACTTTTTTTGAGAAAATCGAAAAAAATCATTTTTCCGCTAGGGTTGTTTCCCACTATCCTGTTCTATATACAAAATGCGGAAAGAATGAAGACAGAATTGCTACATAAATATTTCAGAGGAGAAACCACGGAAAAAGAGGAAAGCCAAATTGTGGAATGGACGGAAAGCAGTGCCGAGAACAAGGAACGCTTTTTGAAAGAACGAATGTTGTTTGATATTACCCTCTTTTCCGATGATTCGAAGATACAGCGGAAGCCGAAAGGACATCTGTATCTGTATCCGCTGATTGCCATTGCCGCCATGTTGGCTATTGTTTTTGTCATGGATTTGCCACATATGCACAAACCCAAGCAGCAATTGTCACAAACCATCCGTATTCCGGCGGGGCAACGTGCGCAGATGGACCTCCCCGATGGTTCGGTAGTATGGTTGAACTCCCAAACTACATTGACTTATGATGAAGATTTCGGTAAAAAAGACCGTAAAGTCACATTAGACGGAGAAGCCTATTTCGAGGTGGCACACAATAAGGAAATTCCTTTTTATGTGCAGACAGAAAACATAAAGGTACAAGTCACCGGAACAAAATTCGATGTATGTTCTTATAAAGGTTCAAACAGCTTTATAGCCAGACTGATAGAAGGTTCCATCAACTTGCTTACCAACAGTGCAAAAGAAGAAAAAACAATTACCAGCCTGACGAAAGGAAAGTATTTCTCGATGGAAAACGGCAAATATAGAACGGGCGAAATGAGCAGCAACAATGCTTTAGCATGGATGCAAGGCATTTATTATTTCGATGATGTTCCGTTTAAAGAATTACTGGACAAGATTGCTCTATATTATAATTATAAGATAACAGTGAAGAATCCTAAAATCTTAGAGAACTACCGTTGTACCGGTAAATTCAAAGATTTGGATGGCATAGAGCATATACTAAAAGTTATACAAAAAGACCATCCGTTCAAATACGATATTGATAACGAACATAATAAGATAACTATAGAATAAAATCACAATAGAAGTTTAACCTTAAAAATTAACCATTATGATTACATAAGAACCTTTGAAAAAAGAATCGGAAAGTACCCCCATACTCCCCGATTCGACAGCTAACAATTGACCTTAATCAAATTTATTAACTTAACACATTACAAAGATATGAGAAAAATTTCTTTGGAAGGGTATTTATGCCCAAAAAGTTTAGGCTTTAAACAAATATTACGAACTATGAAGATTACCTTATTTCTTCTTTTGGCTACTACATTCAGCGCATTTAGCGTAAATGTACACTCTCAAAATGCAAAAGTTAGTTTTGATACCCACACCATGAAGGTAGCTCAATTAATCTCGACCATTGAAACACAGACCAATTATCTGTTTGTCTATAATAAAAAGAATGTGGACCTTAACCGCAAAGTAACTGTTAAAGCCCGTAACAAAGCCGTATCCGAAATTCTGGATGAAGTTTTTGCCGGAACAGGAATCTCTTATGTAATGGAAGGAAAGAATATTGTTCTGACTAAAGAAAGCAACATAGCCCGTGAAGAAGTGAAGCAGCAGAATACGATCACTGTAAAAGGTGTTGTAACGGATATGCAGGGTGAAGCCATTATCGGTGCAAACATACTTCAACAAGGTACTACTAACGGTACTATTACAGATATTGACGGCAACTTTACCCTGGAAGTTCCCACTGATGCACAACTAGCCGTTTCCTACATCGGATATAAAAAAGTCATTATTCCCGTAAACGGAAAAACCAACTTTACCATCAAGATGGAAGACGACGCCCTGAAATTGGAAACTGTTGTAGTAACCGCTATGGGTATTAAAAAGAAAGAAGCTTCTTTGACTTATTCTACACAGCAATTGAATGGTGACGAGCTGAATAAGGTAAAGGATGCGAATATGATTAATTCACTAGCCGGTAAATCCGCCGGTGTACAGATAACAAAGAGTTCATCCGGTCTTGGAGGTTCGGCAAAAGTATCTATCCGTGGTGCGCGTTCAGCATTCGCCAGTGGTAACAACCAACCGTTGTATGTCATTGATGGTGTTCCCATGCTGAATATCACAACAGAATCAACAGCCACCGTTATGGGAGGTGAAAATGACGGTGTCAACCATGACTCTGGTGACGGTATTTCCAATCTGAACCCTGACGACATTGAAAGTATGAGCATATTGAAAGGTGCATCCGCAGCAGCTCTTTACGGCTCACAAGCAGCTAATGGTGTCATTTTAATTACAACAAAATCCGGAAAAGCCGGTATGTCAAGAATTACATTTTCTTCCAACCTGACAGTAGACCATGCTATCAGCCTGCCCCAATTCCAAAACAATTATGGACAAACTGCCGATGGTACCAGCAGCTGGGGTAGTAAAGGGAACCTGACAGACTATGACAATGTGGACAATTGGTTCGGAAACGGGATCACTGCTATCAACTCTTTAACTTTCCAAACAGGCAATGACAAGATGCAAACCTACTTCTCTTATGCTAATACCCGAGGTACAGGTATCGTTGACTCAAACAAACTTCAAAAGCATAATATCACTTTCCGTGAAACAGCCAGTTTTTTCAACGATCGCTTGAAATTGGATGGAAATGCCAGTTTGATGACACAGACTATCCGGAACACTCCTGCCGGAGGCGGTTATTATCTGAATCCGCTAGTTGGTCTGTATTCTTTCCCCCGTGGCGCCGATTTGGCTCCGTATGCTGAAAATTTTGAAGTATTCGACACGGATCGTAATATGAATTTACAGAATTGGTACACAAAGAATGAAGACGGCTCATTCAGTGAATGGGATCAGAATCCGTACTGGATTAAAAACCGTGTGACCAACAAGAGTAAACGTTATCGCGCATTGGCTTCTATCAGTGCAAATTTAAAAGCTACTGATTGGTTAAGTTTCCAGGCACGTGGCAATGTAGACTACGTAAGTGATAAATTTGACAACAAGATGTATGCTTCAACAGCTGCAAATATTGCCGGCAAGAATGATGAGACAGGGCTTCCCAACGGACGTTATGTATGGTCGGATGAACAAAATTTCCAAGTATATGGTGACTTCATGGCCATGTTTAACAAAACATTGGGTGACTTTTCTATCAACGCAGCATTGGGAACCAGCATCAATGTGAGCAAAGCCAATTCTTTGATGATTGACTCCAAAACAGCTTCTTTATATCGCCCTAATGTATTTACCGTTTCCAATATCATCTTCTCTTCAAAGGGATTTATCAACCAGACGATTGATGCGAAACGTACTATACAATCCTTGTTCGGCACAGCGCAAGTAGGTTGGAAAGATGCTCTTTATCTGGATGTTACAGCACGTAATGACTGGTCTTCCACTTTAGCGAATACAGAAAGTATGAAAAATGGATTCTTTTATCCGTCAGTAGGTTTGACTTGGATTATGAGCAACAGTGTCAAACTGCCGGAATGGATCAATTTCTCAAAATTCCGTGGTTCATTCGCACAGGTTGGTAATGACCTTCCTATCGGAATTACAAACTTAGCGGATATTATTCAATGTGGTGGAAGTATCCAGACCAATGACATTGAGCAACGTGGTGATTTGAAACCGGAAATCAGTACTTCCATTGAATTCGGTACAGAATGGAAATTCTTCAATAATCGCTTCGGTATTGACTTTACATGGTATCGTACTGATACTAAAAATCAGTTGCTGAAAGTAGCCAATCCGGCAGGTTCACTTTATGCATTCCGTTATATCAATGCAGGTAAAATTCGCAATACCGGTATTGAATTAACCGTAGAGGGTACTCCTTTAATGAATGAAAATTTCCGTTGGAAAACTGCTGTAAATATGTCCATGAACAGAAATAAGGTTGTTTCCTTACACAAGGATTATAAATC
>ENA-OQJB01000683-OQJB01000683.1-human-gut-metagenome-genome-assembly--contig:-NODE-683-length-14417-cov-7.077187_pt1 | contig 14417 bp, 9 predicted proteins | sample MGYA00242599_ERZ504765 | MGnify/ENA primary metagenome ERZ504765 (study PRJEB26092, sample SAMD00036354) | human gut metagenome | host: Homo sapiens | study: EMG produced TPA metagenomics assembly of...
AGTGTTTGTTTGTTTTTGTAATTAAATTGTTTTATTTTGCTTTCGTATATTGATAGGATCACTTAAAAAATACATATTATGAGAAACATTTTTATTTTGTTTGCCGACTATTTTGCTATTGTGCACATTGGGGGCGATGTAAGAAAAATTCTGGGGTGGAGGAAGCCTTGCCGGTGTTGGATTTTCGTCAGGATATACCTGAAAAAGAAGTGACTTTGCAGGATATAGGGGATGTCAGGTATATCCGTTTTCACACATCCGACAGTATTTTGTTGGGAGACCATATGCGCTTGCTCCCCTGTGGTGATAAACTCTTTTTCTATGATCGGAGAGGCGGTGATGTTTTAGGGTTTGATAAGGATGGCAATAGTTTAGGCCGCTTTAACCATAAAGGGCAGGGAGCCGACGAGTATACAGGTATTTATTATTTTGCCTTCGACCAAGAGAAAGCGGAGGTTTTTATCTGTGCCCCTAAAAGAATACAGGTTTACGGGATGGATGGCAGATATAAGCGCTCGCTACCGATCCCAGATTCCATTTTGATAGACGATATTATCTCTTTGAATGGCCGGTTCCTGTTATTGTCCGAAATGAGAAATACCCCTTTTATCCAAGATGGCGAACTGAAAAAATATGCTGAAGAGCTTCCGGATCCCAATCCTTATCCCTTCCTTTTGATGGATAAGGAAACCGGTAAGATCGAAGCTGTGCCGGTAAGGTCTGAAGGGCGTTTTCAGAATCTTGTATGGACCATGCGGGAAGGTAAGCCTTTTATCCTTGTGGGACGCCAACAGCACTTCTTTCCAGCTGGCGGGAAATACCTGTTGAGCCAGCCGGCAGCCGATACGCTCTATGCTATTTCCCCATCCCGTGAACTGGTTCCGATGTTTGCCCGTTTGCCATTGACTAAAGAAAAAGATGGTAAGATCGGCTGTGCCTTAATGGCGGCAACTTCCCGGATTATGCTTGTGGATGCCGTCTTTTTGAAAGATGAAGGAATGAATCAGTTGAAACGTCAACTCTATGTCTATGATATAAATAAGAAGAGTCCTGCCGTCGGCAGTTTGGTTAATGTTGAATTTGAAGGATACAATAATCAATATCCGGTTGTTTCGGATAACAAATTATATTTTATCCTGTATCCCCATGTTCTGTTGGAGGCAAAAGAGAATCATAAGTTGAGCGGCAAGCTGTTGGAGATAACGGAAACACTGGACGAAGAGGACAATCCAGTGTTGGTGGAGGTCGAACTGTATTAGTTTTTTCTGTATTCGGTAGTAGCGTCTTTTCTATGCCGGATAATAAACCAATAGTGTCTAATTATTGTACACCATTGTCAAATAATTGGACACTTTGAAAAAATATCGTTGTATTTATTTATTTGAATTTTAGTGTATTATGCGTTTTGGCACATTTTTTGATCCTATAAAGGCAGAATATAATAAATTAATGACGATATGAAAAACTTAAACATCGCAGTTCGTTCCCTTTTTAAGAAAGGGCGACACAACGGAATGAAAATTGTTTCCCTGAGCGTAGGGTTATCGGTCGCTTTGGTCTTGATTGCGAAAATCTATTTTGAACAGTCGTATGATACGTTCTATCCGGATGCTGATCGTATCTATCGATTGACTGAAAGTTTTGTTACAGCAGATGGAAGTGGCGACTTTCCTCAAGTTCCTGGGGCCGTGGCAAGCGGGATGAAGGCTGAAGTTCCTGGTATCGAGGAGGCAACTCGCTTGACATATATTGCCGGTGAAGGAACGACATTCAAGACGCCGGAAAAAGAACGCTATTTTGCTGATTATATCTTGATGGCAGATAGCAATGTGTTCGATGTTTTGCAGCGGCCGATTCTGCTGGGTAACCCGAGAGAGGTGTTGGCTCGTCCCTGGTACGCCATGATCTCTCGTTCATTGGCTGAGAAGATGGGGGGCATCGATGCGGTAAACGGGATTCAGATCACTCCGGACGATATGCCGGGAATGAAGCTGACGATCGGGGGCGTATTTGAAGATATTCCGGAGAACTCGCATCTGCGGTTTGATATGTTGGTTTCTATGAACGGTATGAATGAATGGAGTCGTACCAATTGGGTGGGCAACGATCGTTATTTGAGTTACGTGCGCCTTTCTCCGGGTGTCTCCCCTGAAAGCTTGAAACCGGCCATACATGAAATGACACTGCGCCATATCGACCAGGAAGAAATGCAAAAGGCTGGAGTTGAATTAGATTTTTTCATGAAGCCAATGTTGGAGATGCATAGTGGCAGCAGTGATGTCGAAAACATGATGATGATGCTTGCCGTTTTGGCTTTCGCTTTGTTGTTTACGGCAGTTATGAATTATATTTTGATTGCAATCTCTTCGATCGTCAACCGGACGAAAGAGGTGGCAGTACACAAGTCTTATGGTGCTTCGGAAGGAAATATCTATAGTATGATAATGTCCGAAACATTTGTACACATGATGATTTCCTTACTGTTAGCTATTTTTATCATCTTCTTATGCCAAGATGTGATCGAGGATTTGTTAGGCGTTTCGGTAGCGAACTTGCTGCTTTCAAAGGGGGCATGGCTACTGTTGATGATATGTGCAGTTGTCTTTTTGTTGACAGGGTATGTGCCGGGTTTCCTGTTTGCTCGCATTCCGGTAGCTTCTGCGTTTCGTAATTTTCGTGAGAGCAAGCGGGTGTGGAAATTAGGGTTGTTATTCTTGCAATTCATTGCGGCGGGATTGTTGGTCACCTTGTTGATGAATGTGATTCGGCAGCATCAGTTTATGATACATGATGATCCAGGCTATGCTTACGACCGTTTGGCTTATTGCAACATCGCAGGACTCGATTCGACGAATCGGTCGAAGGTTTCACAGGAATTGATGCGTATGCCGGAGGTAGAAATGGTTTCAACAGCCTATGCATTGCCTCTTAGTGGTATGTCGGGAAACAATATCTCGTTGCCCGGATCGGAAGAACAGTTGTTTAATGTGGCAGACCAATATTGGGTAGGAAATGGCTATCTGGAATTGATGGAAATCCCCGTGATCGAAGGGCGTTCATTTACGGAAAACGTTGCTGTTTCTTATGAAATTATGGTGAATCGCGCCTTTGCCGAAAAGATACAGATGTATGCCAATTGGCCGGATGGACCGATAGGAAAGCAGATTTTTATTACCGGACATGACCAGGGTGAGAATGTCAATGCCATGTCGGGAGGTTACTACACCATTTGCGGTGTATATGAAAATTATCGGATCGGCTCTTTGGCTCGCTTGGATGATCGCCCTTCGGTCTTGTTTTACAGTAGTACTCCTTTATCGATCCAATTGGTTAAGTTCAACACTTTGACAGCCGAGGCGGTTGATAAAGTCAACAATCGTTTATTGGAAGTGATGCCGGACCGCAATGAGACATTGTCGATCTATTCGGTAGATGTCGTCAATTTATATCGGGATTCCCGGAAATTCCGCGATCAAGTGCTGGTTGGAGGGATCATCACGCTAATTATTTCCTTGATCGGTCTTATCGGATATACAAACGATGAGATCAACCGTCGTCGCAAAGAGTTGGCTATCCGCAAAGTGAATGGGGCGGAATCATTCGACATTATCCGGATTTTCTTGAAAGATATTATGCAGATCGCCATTCCGGCTGTTTTGATAGGATGTGTCGGTTCCTATTTTATCTCGGACTATTGGCAAGAACAGTTCCAGGAAAAGGTTAGTTTGCATCCTATGGTCTTTATCATAGGCGCTCTCTCGGTTTGGGTGATAGTTGCCATTTGTGTGGTTTATCGTACTTGGAAAGTGGCTAATTCGAATCCAGTGGAAAGTCTAAAATCAGAATAAGTTGAACACCCTTCATTTTTCGGTGAGTGTCTAATATCTTTACACTACTGTCCAAAAATTAGACACTCCCCAGAAATATCGAAATCTTTATAATGTTGTAAATAAATAGTTTATATACTTTGGCACGCTGTTTGCCTATAAGTAAGCAAGAAGAAGTAATAACAATAAAAACAGATACAGTCATGATTAAAATTGAAGGATTAAGTAAGTTTTTTCGTACGGAAGAAGTGGAAACGATAGCATTGAACGGAGTGTCGATGGAAGTGAAGGATGGTGAGTTTGTGGCAATCATGGGCCCTTCCGGCTGTGGAAAGTCCACCTTGCTGAATATCTTAGGTTTGCTGGATAATCCGACGTCGGGCGACTATTACCTGGCGGGCAAAGAAGTCGGACACCTGAAAGAAAAAGAACGTACACAGGTGCGTAAAGGCAATATCGGTTTCGTGTTCCAGAGTTTTAACCTGATCGATGAACTGAATGTATTTGAAAACGTGGAGTTGCCGCTTACCTACCTGAAAGTGAAAGCAAGCGAGCGCAAGCAGATGGTGAGTGATATCCTGAAACGCATGAACATCAGCCACCGGGCCAGTCACTTCCCGCAGCAGCTTTCCGGAGGTCAGCAGCAGCGTGTAGCCATCGCCCGTGCCGTCGTTTCGAATCCGAAAATCATTCTCGCCGATGAGCCGACCGGTAACCTCGACTCCAAAAACGGTGCTGAAGTGATGCAACTCCTGACTGAACTAAACAAAGAAGGAACCACTATCGTCATGGTGACCCACTCTAAACACGATGCGAGTTTCGCCCACCGCGTGATCAACCTGTTCGACGGTAGTATCGTTTCATCCATAAGCGAATTCATTTGATTTTTTGCAAAAACGCATAGACACATTCAAATTGTTTTTTGTAGATATATCCGGCTTGGGAAAGTCGGATATATCGCTTAATTAAAAGTAACATTATGAGCAATCTATTGGATATAAAATCTTTTCTGAAATTCCTGAGCCGGAATAAAGGGTACACGGCGATAGATGTCTTCGGACTGTCCGTTTCGCTGATGTTCGTGATCCTGATTGCGGTATATGTGGAACGGGAATTGAATATCGACAAGCAGCAGGCGAATTACGACCGGATCGTTGCTATCGGCAATGAAGAGTTTTTGGAATCGGCTGTTCCGGTTTCTTATTGGTTGGAAGAACGTTATCCGGAAATCGAAAAAGTCTGTCCGGTCATCACGGATCAGGGGAAGGGCAAACAGATTTTTTATGGCGACAAGAAGTTGACGGCTGATCTTGTGTATGCGGATTCAACGTTTTTCGACCTTTTTTCGTTCAAGGTACTCGATGGTGACCGTGACCGGCTTCTGGAAGATCCCTACAGCGTGGTAGTTTCGGAAAGCTTTGCCCGGAAAGTATTCGGTAATGATAATCCGATCGGGAAGAGTTTGCGCATCAGCGACTCGACCAGTGTCATGGTAACCGGTGTCATGGAGGACATCAACCGTTCGGTGATTCCGAATATGGACCTGTTGGTGCGTATCGAGCGGGTGACGGAATTCAACCAGTCATTGTCGAAGACAAATCCGGGTAATGCCGGCTCCTGTGTCTCGTTCCTGTTGCTGAAGCCGGGAATGGACTTGCAGGGACGGGCGGATGAGATATTGAGCTTTTTCAAAGAGCGGTATTGGCTTTACAAGAATGATTTCATGAAAGAGGTGCGCATTGTTCCCCTTTCGGAGATCTATTTCGGAAATACAGGGGTGCATAGTTTGAACCGAGGGGATAAGCGCTTTTCATTGGTCCTGATGTCTGTCGGTATCCTGATCCTGATTTTCGCGATCATCAACTATATCAACCTGACGGTTGCACAGGCCGGCCAGCGGGCGAAGGAGATGGCGACACGCCGCCTTTTAGGTTCTTCGCGTGTGGAACTGTTCCTGCGGTTGATGCTGGAGGCTACTTTCCTGACAGTCGTTTCGTTTATTATCGGGCTGATGTGTGCCAAGGCGGCATTGCCGTATGCCAATGATTTGTTGCAGGTGCGTTTGACGTTCGATGTGCTGGCGACACCACTTTGGATAGGGGCGATCGTTGCATTTATTGTGCTGACGGGAGCTTTGTCGGGACTCCTTCCGGCCTTGATGATCTCGTCGGCCAAGCCGATCGACGTAGTGCGCGGGACGTTCCGCCGGCAGACGAAGATGGTGTTCAGTAAGGTCTTTATTACGTTTCAGAATGTAATTACGATCGCCATGATCGCTGCCTCGCTGACGATGTATCTCCAGATCGACCATCTGATACATGCTCCGTTGGGCTATAATACGACGAACATCATCGAATCGAATAATGTTTTCCGTTCGAAGAGCGAGATGGAGCGGGCGGAAGATCTGTTGCGCCAGCTTCCGATGGTCAAGGCCGTCGGTCACAGCAACGGGACACCTTCGAGTGGGACGAACAATATGAGCGGAACTTATGAAGGCAAATCGCTCAGCTTCCAGCAAGTGCAGGTCGACAGTGCGGCTTTCCACATCTTCGGTTTCGAAATCAAGTCGGACAACCGGGTGGCTAATGCCGATGGAGGCTGGTATTTGAACGAGCTGGCTTTTAAACAGATGGAACTGACGGAAGATGCCCCTTCTTTCAAGATGTATGAAAATACGGTCCCGATCTTAGGGGTGATCCGTGATTTCCAGTTGAGGGACATCACGCGGGAAAATTCACCGGTGATGTTCCGTTTCCGGAATACGGAATCCGGCTGGTGGCCGTGGGATTATGTGATCGAGGTACAGGGTGATCCTGTCGAAGCATATGAGTCTGTGCGCAAGGTCTTCGAGGAGGTGTCGGGTATTCCTTTCGAGGGGCGGTTTATTGACCAGGGCATCCGAGCACATTTTGAGTCGCAGATCCGTTTGGCCAAGATCGTGGTGATCTTTGCCTGCATTGCGATCCTGATTTCTCTGTTGGGGTTACTGGCGATGTCGACCTATTTCATCCTGCAACGTTCGCAGGAGGTGGCGATCCGCAAGGTGTTCGGTTCGGACAACCGGGGAATCTTGATTCGCCTCGTCGGTACGTTCCTGATGTATGTCGGGATTGCGTTCGTGATCGCGACGCCACTGAGCTGGTATTTTATGAAGCAATGGTTGGAGGACTACAACTACCGGATCACACTTAGCCCGCTGATCTTCATTGCGGCTGGCCTGTTTTGCCTTCTGATCTCCTTTCTGGCGGTATTCTTCCAGAGCTGGAATGCGGCGAATGCGAATCCGGTGGAGAGCGTGAAGAACAATTGAAATTAAAAATGAAAAATAATGAAAACACTTTTGCGCAATTTTCTGAGCGTCCTCAGGCGTTTTCAGATGGCAGTCGGTCTGAATGTCATAGGCTTGTCTGTTGCCTTTACGGCATTCTTGGTCATTATGATGCAGGTGAGCCATGACCATAGTTTCGACCGTTGCCATCCGAAGGCGGGACGCATCTTCCTTGCCGAACTCTGCGACAGTGTGATGGCGAATGGCCGCGTGATTTATCCCGGTGCTTTTTCCGACGTGCTGATCGCCTCCTCTCCCCATATCGAGGCTGGGACGATGATTACTCCTTATGACAAACGGAACTATCTCTCGGTCGGCGAGGGAGGTGATGCAGAAGGTTTTCGCGAAAAGGTGACGACCTGCCATCCTGCAATCGTGGATATATTCGGATTCTCATTTGTCGAAGGGGACAAGGATTGCCTTTCCGATCCCGAAAAAGCGATTATCCCGGAGAGCATGGCACACCGAATGTTCGGTAGCGAACCGGCTGTAGGGCGGCAGATCCATTTTAAGGAGGCCGTTTGGACAAAGGCCGGCCGCGACCTGACAGTAGGGGGTGTCTACCGCGATTTTCCGGATAACACGCAATTGGGTAACACGATCTACTCTGCGATAGATGCTTCTTTCCGGAAACCTACCGAGTGGGGCGGATCGAACTGGCTTTGTTACCTGCTCCTTGATAGCCCCGAATCTGCCAAAGTGGTGGAGGATAATTTCAACCGGACGTTCGATTTCTCGCAAATCTGGGGATGTGAAAATCTCCATCTCCGGTTGCTGCCACTTGAAGAACTTCATTATATGAATATGCAGGACATATGGGGAAGCAACTCGCTCAGGACACAAAGCCCCGAAACAGTACGCCTGCTTTTTCTAATCGCTTGGCTGATCCTGTTGATCGCGGCGGTCAATTATATGAATTTCAGTACTGCCCTCACTCCGATGCGTATCCGGAGCATCAACACACAGAAAGTGTTGGGAAGCCCGGCGAGTGCGCTCCGCCTGTCGTTGTTGGTGGAGGCGGCGGCTATTTGCTTGATGGCTTACCTGTTGGCACTCGTTTGGGTCTATTTGTTGGACAGAGGACAATACCTGTCTTTCGTAGAGGCGGATATTAGTTTGCTGCCGAACCTGCCGATTGTGCTGGTGACGGGGGGAATCGCTTTGTTGGTGGGGAGCTTGTCGGGTGTTTATCCGGCTTATTATATCACCTCTTTCCCGCCAGCATTAGTGTTGAAAGGGAGTTTCGGGCTGTCGCTGAACGGACGCAGGTTGCGCACGGTGTTGATCGGCTTCCAGTATATCGTCTCTGTCGCACTGATCGTTGGGGCGTGCATCATTCAGTTGCAGAACTATTTCATGCGTCATTATGCGCTTGGTTTCGACCAGGACCAGATCATGATTACTGAGCTTAGCCGGGATCTATGTATCAAGCATAAGGATGCTTTTACCGGCCAGTTGATGAAATATCCCGATATAGAAGGTGTCGCTTTTTCCGCCCAAAAGGTAGGGGGCGAGGATGCGTATTCGACTTACGAGTTTACGCATAAGGAAGAGGCTTTTCCCGGTTTCTTTTTAAGTGTCTCCCCTTCGTTCTTGGATGTGATGGGGATCGAGGTGACGGACGGCAATCGTTTCTCGCCGTCGGACGATAAGGATGGCAATTTTCATTTTATATTCAATGAGACGGCTCGCCGGGCAAACGGGCTTGAAGTCGGAGAGATGGTCGATATGGGGTGGGGACCGGGACGGATCACCGGTTTTATAGGTGATGTGGCGCTGACTTCGCTCCGGGAGGAGGAACAGAACATTGCTTTTTGTGTCTCGCCCGACAATAAGTTCCAGTGGTTGAGTTATGCTTATATCCGCCTTAGAGCAGGGGCGGATGTAACCAAGGCGGTCGACCGTCTTCGCGAGGTGGTGTCGGGGCTGGATGCTTCTTATCCGTTGGAAGTAGAGTTTTACGACTCGCTTTATAACCAGCTTTATCATCGCGAGGAGTTTGTAAAGAAGATGGTGACGGGGGCGAGCTTGTTAGCAATCCTGATCTCGGTCGTGGGTGTCTTCGGCCTGGTGATCTTTGAGACGGAATACCGCCGTCGGGAGATCGGCATCCGCAAAGTCTACGGGGCGACGGTGACGGATATCCTGCTGATGTTTAATCGCAAATATCTTTCTATAGTCGTGGTCTGCTTCGTTCTTGCCACACCGGTCGCTTACCTGTTTGCCGCCGGCTGGCTCGAAAATTTTGCCTATCGTACGCCTGTCTATTGGTGGGTGTTCGCATTGGCTTTCGGCATCATTTTCCTGGTCACTTTCCTGACCGTCTCGTTCCAGAACTGGCGGACGGCGAATGAGAATCCGGTGGATAGTGTGAAGGAATAGTTACTTTTCTCTTGAAAGAAAAGTAACCAAAAGTTCAAGGCTGAACCTGGCGAGCTACTTCGTTCCCTTCGTTCGCTGTCGCGTCTGAAACTCGCTTCGCTCAGACAGCAGACGCTCCGGGCGCTCACTCCGGTCACTGCGCTTAACGCTCACCAGCTTAGGCCGGAAATAGAGCTTGACGGCTCTTTGGGGATGGCCGATACTGTCTGCTTCTTTTCGATTCCGCATCAAGTGCGGGAACAGGCTTGTCCCCGTGCTTGACACGGGGCCGCAAAAAGAACTGTCGGTATCGGCCATCCTAAGAGAAAGCGTAGCTTTCTTGGAAAGGCCTAAGCGGATGGGCGTCAAGCGAAGGGCAAAGACGGAGCGTCCGGAGCCAGCGCTGTCTGAGCGAAGCGAGTTTCGCAGGCGACAGCGTAGTCTTTGCCCGGAGTAGCCCAGACGGTTAAGCCTTGAACTTTTGGTTACTTTTCTTTCAAGAGAAAAGTAACAGAATCAAATCTTTTTCTTGAGTGTAAAGAAGAACGTCATCCCCTTGCCCAGCCCACTCTTGGCGGATATCTGTCCTTTGTGGAAGTTCACGCCGTTCTTGACGATGGAGAGTCCCAGACCGGTCCCGCCCACCTTGCGGCTGCGGCCCTTGTCGACACGGTAGAAGCGTTCGAAGATACGATTCACGTGTTCTTCTGAGACGCCGACGCCATTGTCCGAGAAGCTGAAATAGTAGAACTTCGGGTCCTCCTTGTAGCAACTTACCGTGATCCGGATGCCTTCGCCCGCATACGCGATCGCATTGTCGTAGAGGTTGCGGAAGATCGAGTAGAGCAGCGAATAATTGCCATAGATCGTGGGATTGCCCGGAAGGGCCACCTCTGTCGTGATCTTTTTTTCCTCCATCTCCTTCGAACATTCCTTTTCGATCTCGCCGACTAATTTCCGGATGTTTACTTCCGATAACTCGAACATTTCGGAAGCTTCGTCCAGCCGGTTCAATACCGAGATGTCGCGCAGTAGTCCCGTTAGCCTTGTACTCTGCGAGTAGCAGCGTTCGAGGAAGAAGCGGCGTTTGTCGTCCGGCAATTCCGGGTTGCTGATGATCGTTTCGAGGTAGCCTTGGATACTGCTGACGGGAGTTTTCAGCTCGTGCGCCACGTTCTGTGTCAGCTGTCGTTTCATCCGGCTTTCTTCCTCCTGACGGGATATATCGTTGATAGATATCTCGTAGCTGTTGTCGAGGAACAGGATACATTCGATCAGGAAAATCTTCCCATTTTTGTCCACCGTGACCGATTCGCGTAGCACTTTCCGTTTGCGGTTCGTGTTCGGGATGTTTTTGGAAAGGAACAGATGGATCGGTTCCAGTTCCGGGATGTCGACTGCGTCTTCCGATTGCCGTATCTGCATGTCGGAAATCAGGTTTGCAAACTGTACGAACAGGATGTTGGACAATATCTCCCTGCCTTCCGGCGTGAACATGGCGAAACCTTCTTTTGCATATTGGAAATGCTTGATCAGCTTCTCGCGTTCCATCGAAAGCTCGTCTTTGGCCTTCTGCTGGCGGTGGTAAAGCCCGACGATGTTCTTCGATATGTCTCCAAGCTCGTCGTTAGGAAAGACATATTCATTCTCCGGTATGCGGTCTTTCTCCACATTCAGGGCGAAATCGCGCAGTTTCGAGATCGTCCGTCCGATGCTGAACGTGAAACGGGAGAGGACGAAGAAGAATATCAGCGTCATCAGCGCCATAAAGTAGATGAAATCCTTGTCGATTGTCAGTACGCGTTGCGTGTAAGGATCCCAGGGAAGAGCGGAACGGTAGATATACCCGCCGATATTCGTCGCCGTGTAGAAATAACGTTTACCGGTCGAATTAGACGAACGGATGGCGAACCCTTCATTGTAGAGACGTGCCTTGCGCACCTCGCTGCGGTCGTTATGGTTGTTGAACTCCTCGGCGCCACTATTATCGAACAGCACTTTACCTGCGGGGTCAATAATGGTCACGCGAAGATCTTTTTGGGGGATGTCGTCGATAAACTGGTGGACCACCTGGTTGATATCTTCTACCTGTTGTGTGCGGCGGAACAACTGGTAATTGTAATTCCCCAACACGTTATTCAACTTTTCCTGGGCAAACTCTCGTTCCCGCTGATACTGGAATAGCAGGAAGCAAGCTGTGAACCCCAGAAACATGGCGAATATCGACCAGAAAAGTCGCTGGCTAAACGGTATTCTGCTGTTTGTTGTTGATTCTATCTTGACCATAATATGAGTTGAGAGTTAAAAGTTGTGAGTAGAAAGTTGAGAGTTGAGGTCTGTGTGCCCTCCACTTACCACTCTCAACTCTCAAAGCAGTATCCGAAACCGAGGCGCGTTACGATGTTCTTGCCATACGGCCCGATCTTTTTGCGTAGGCGAGTGATATTTACATCGATGGTGCGGTCAAGCACATATACTTCGTCTTTCCATATCCGGGAAAGGATTTCCTCGCGTGAGAACACATTTCCTTTGTTTTCGAGGAGGAGTTTCAGTATCTCGAATTCCTTTTTGGTGAGCGGGACTTCCTGCCCATCGACAGAGGCTTTGATACGCTTCGTGTCGAGTGATAGGGTTTCGTATTTGAGGCATTCGTTTTCCTGTACTTTCTCCTTGTCTGATGTACGGCGCAACACGGCTTTCACGCGTGCCACCACCTGGCGGATGGAGAAGGGCTTGGATATATAGTCGTCGGCTCCCAGGTTGAAGCCTGTCAGCATATCGTTTTCGGTATCCTTGGCTGTCAGGAAGATGATGGGGATATCGGCCGTCTTTTCTTCTTTCCTGAGGATGCTGGCCATCTTGAATCCGGATATTTCACCCATCATGACATCTAAAAGCAGCAGTTGGTAGGAGGCTATGTCCATCTTCAACGCTTCCTCGGCGCTGAAAGCCGTGTCTACCTCATACCCTTCTATCTCAAGATTGAACTTGAGGATCTCGCATAAATCCTCTTCATCGTCCACTACAAGAATTTTTGGCATATCCATAATTTTTGTCTCTTTTTTATTACAAATACAATTTATTTCTGCAAAGGACGTATTTATGTATTTCGATGGAATGAAATACATATTACATTCTTATTACAAATGCGTCAGATCGGCACATCCTGCCACTGCCCGCCGATCAGTTCGCGGGTGGATTTGAACCCGTTTTTTTTCAGCAGCTCGAATGCTTCCGCACGTCCGTCGTTCACCAGGTCCGGGTAGTGGCAGTCGGAGTTTACCATCACCGGAATATTCAACTCGCGGAGGCGGTGCAGATAGTCGGTATGCGGATAGACCTCCTGTTTTTTCACGAGGTTTTTTGTGTTGACTTCGACCATCAGGCCCTTTTCTGCGATCAGGTGCAGGCAGTCGTTGAGCGGTTTTTGATACCAGTCTGCTTGCAGGTCGAAGCCTTCGTATTTGTGGCCGTTCATGTATATCTTGTCCATGTGGCCGACAATGTCGATTCCGCCTGCCTCGATCATTTGCTGTGTGGAGCTGAAATAATGGGCGACCAACTTGCGGATATCTCCGTCGTAGTAGGTGTCGACAGACTTCTGGTATTCCCGGAAAGAGCCGTCGATGCACACCATATTCTCTTCTGCAAGCGGCTGTGCGATTGGCAGAAAGTGGATGGAGCCGATGCGGTAATCGAGCGGCAAGTTACAGAAGTAGGGGATGGATGCGTTGTAGCTCTTGTCTAAGAAATCGATTTCCAGTCCCACGTATATTTCCAACCGATCGTTGTATTTCTTTTTCAGCCGTTCTATTTCTGTCAGATATTCGGGCATATCATCTTTCGACATGTTCCAGAATGTTTCGAACGGCAATGGTGAATGGGATGAAAAACCGTAGGCGCGGAACCCGTGCGCAACAGCGAATTTAACGAAGTCTTCCGGCGTACTCCGCCCGTCACAAAATGTACAATGGCTATGGTAGTTACTGAGTTGCATAAAATTTTACTTGTAAGAAGACAAAGATAATTTTTTTATCCCGAAAGACAACCTGTTTGATAAAAAAAGGCTTGATTGCTGCCGAGGGATTAGCGGCGGAATCAAGCCTTGAAAACACTTAAAGGATGAAAAAATTGTATGTTTTATTTTATTACATTCAGTTCTTTACCCACCTTGATAAATGCTTCGATAGCTTTATCCAGATGTTCTGTTTCGTGGCCAGCGGACAACTGTACGCGGATACGGGCCTGGTCTTTCGGCACTACCGGATAATAGAAACCGGTTACATAAATGCCTTCTTCTTGCATCTTAGCTGCGAAATCCTGAGATAATTTGGCATCATACAGCATAACGGCGCAGATAGCGGACTGAGTCGGCTTGATATCGAAACCGGCAGCTAACATCTTTTCGCGGAAATAGCTGACATTGTTCATCAGTTTCGTATGCAATGCGTCGCTTTCTTTCAGCATCTTGAACATTTCCAGGCTGGCACCTACGATAGCGGGAGCGACAGAGTTGGAGAACAGATAAGGACGGGAGCGCTGACGCAGCATGTCGATGATCTCTTTCTTTCCGGTTGTGAATCCGCCCATAGCGCCACCGAATGCTTTACCTAATGTACCTGTGAAGATATCGACTCTTCCGTATACATTATATTGTTCAGCCACACCGTGTCCTGTCGGGCCTACGACACCGGCAGAGTGGGATTCGTCGACCATTACCAATGCGTCGTATTTTTCTGCCAGTTCGCAGATCTTGTCCATCGGAGCCACGTTTCCGTCCATAGAGAACACACCGTCTGTTGCGATGATGCGGTGACGTTGTGCCTGGGCTTCTTGCAGGCAACGTTCCAGGTCGGCCATGTCTGCATTGGCATAACGGTAGCGTTTGCCTTGCAAAGACG
>ENA-OQJB01000686-OQJB01000686.1-human-gut-metagenome-genome-assembly--contig:-NODE-686-length-14388-cov-4.194867_pt1 | contig 14388 bp, 14 predicted proteins | sample MGYA00242599_ERZ504765 | MGnify/ENA primary metagenome ERZ504765 (study PRJEB26092, sample SAMD00036354) | human gut metagenome | host: Homo sapiens | study: EMG produced TPA metagenomics assembly of...
ATTGACATTCTTTTAAATTTTATATTCAATGTTTTCCGTTACTTTGTTTCCAAGAGTTCTACGATATTGTCCGACCGTAAATCTCGATGCGGGAGGAGGAGGCTTGCTGGTAGATGATGTTGGCACTTCCGGACATGCTGATGTCATTGAAATGTTCCAGATTCTCTTTTTGGTGATGTAGTTTTACTGCCTTTCACAATAGGGCCATTAAAACAGGAGGTGGCGGAGAATATCAGAATTATTCCGAGCAGCCATGCAGTCAATGTGTTTCTTTTCATAATTGATAGTTGATTTTAATATGAGTTTATATGGATTAGACGTTGCGAGTTACTATAAAGTTGCATTGAATATCACTTTTTTCGCCACCGGCTTCTTTTTTTATTATTTTTGCAGCATCGGTTAAGGAGGAGAAAATGGATACAGTGATAGAAGATGATGAATTGGGAAGTTTGATAGTGCGTGTCAATCCACGTGCGCGCAGTTTGGTGTTTCGTACCAAAAGCGATGCGGTCTACGTTTCGGTGCCTCCCGGCACCACAACGAAAGAGGTGAAGCGTGCCATTGAGAATCTTCGTAGTAAGTTGCTGCTTTCCCGTCAGAAGGTTGCCCGTCCGTTGATTGACTTAAACTATAAGATTGATGCCGAGCATTTCAAACTATCTCTTATCTTAGGTGAAAAGGAGCAGTTTCTGGCTAATTCGCGATTGGGTGTCATGAAGATCGTATGTCCTCCTCAAGCGGATTTTACTGATGAAAATCTACAGAACTGGTTGCGTAAAGTGATCGAAGAATCTTTGAGGCGGAATGCGAAAAGTATTCTTCCTCTTCGTTTGGAGCATCTTTCGGCACAATGTGGATTGCCTTATGCCAGTGTGAAGATAAACTCCAGCCAGGGACGCTGGGGGAGTTGCTCAGCGAGAAAAAATATAAATCTGTCCTATTATCTTGTTCTGTTGCCTTCTCACCTGATCGACTATGTGCTTCTGCATGAGTTGTGTCATACTCGTGAGATGAACCACAGTGAGCGTTTCTGGGAGTTGCTGGACCGGTTTACAGATGGCAAGGCTCTTGCTCTGCGTAAAGAATTGAAGAAGTATCGCACAGAGATATAAGGTGCTTGGGATAAGGAGCTCCTGATATTAAGCAGACTCTTATTTAGCAAGCTGTTTGATTCCGTCCGTTTCTTTTCAAACTGATAAGTTCCTCCCTTCTCGCTGAGATCGAAAACGGATGCTATTTCCGTTTTATTGTCTACAATCATCAGTGCGCTTTGTTCTGCAAACCGACCGACCTCTATCGTAAAGGCTTCTTCTTGCATGACTTGATTGGCGATAAGGCTGTCATTGACGAACAGCGAAATGGAATCTCCGGCAAATCCTTTTACCAAGCTGATCGTATAAGTTTCAATATAATGTCGTTCTGCCTGGTTTTCCCGTTGCAGACGTAAGCTCATATAAATGAAAATAACTACGACAAAAATGACGGCAAAAGCCAGAATGCCGTTGCCGACCATAAACTGTTTGTTGGTGTTGAGATGATGTGCCATAGCTCTTGGTTTTTAAAATTGCGGCGTAAAGATACGAATATACGACTGTTAATTCATACTTTTTTCTTTAATCTTTTGTAGTCGAATAGATTATTTATATCTTTGCAACCGAAAACGGATGAAAGGTGAGGGGCAATTAAGCTCCTTTTTTTGTTCTTATATAGTTAATAAATGATAGAAAAGAAAACTGTTTGTCAGATTGTAGATGAGTGGCTGGAAGGAAAAGACTACTTTTTAGTAGAAGTAACTGTGAGCCCGGATGACAAAATTGTGGTCGAAATTGACCATGCAGAAGGTGTTTGGATCGAAGATTGTGTGGAGCTTAGCCGCTACATAGAGTCAAAACTGAACCGTGAAGAGGAAGATTATGAACTGGAAGTAGGGTCGGCCGGTATCGGACAGCCCTTTAAAGTACTGCAACAGTATTATATCCACATCGGACAAGAAGTGGAGGTATTGACTAAAGACGGACGCAAACTGGCCGGCATACTGAAAGATGCCGATGAAGAGAAGTTTACGGTAGCGGTACAAAAGAAAGTAAAACTAGAAGGAGCAAAACGTCCGAAACTGCAAGAAGAGGACGAAACCTTTACTTATGAGCAAATAAAATATACTAAATACTTAATTAGCTTTAAATAGTTATGGCCAAAAAAGAAGAAACAATCAGCTTGATTGATACATTTTCGGAATTTAAGGAACTGAAGAATATCGATAGAACGACGATGGTTAGCGTACTCGAAGAGTCGTTCCGTAGCGTAATCGCGAAAATGTTTGGCACCGATGAGAATTACGACGTGATCGTGAACCCGGATAAGGGTGACTTCGAGATCTGGCGTAACCGTGAAGTTGTGGCCGATGAAGATTTGACTAACCCGAATATGCAGATTTCGTTGAGCGAAGCACAGAAAATTGATGCTTCCTACGAAGAAGGTGAAGAGGTGACTGATGAAGTGATCTTTGCCAAATTCGGACGTCGTGCTATCCTGAATCTCCGCCAGACATTGGCTTCCAAGATTCTGGAACTTGAGAAAGACAGTATTTATAATAAATATATAGATAAGGTAGGTACGATCATCAATGCAGAAGTGTATCAGATCTGGAAGAAAGAAATGTTGCTCTTAGATGATGAAGGAAACGAGTTGCTGTTGCCTAAGACCGAACAAATCCCGAGCGATTTCTATCGCAAAGGTGAAACGGCCCGTGCAGTAGTTGCCCGCGTGGATAACAAGAATAATAATCCTAAGATTATCTTGTCACGTACTTCTCCCGTTTTCCTGCAACGTTTGTTCGAGATGGAAGTACCCGAAATTAATGATGGTTTGATTACCATCAAGAAGATTGCCCGTATCCCTGGCGAACGTGCCAAGATCGCGGTAGAATCTTACGATGACAGAATCGACCCTGTAGGAGCCTGTGTAGGTGTAAAGGGAAGTCGTATTCATGGCATTGTTCGTGAACTTCGCAATGAGAACATCGATGTAATCAATTACACATCGAACATCTCATTGTTTATACAGCGCGCTTTAAGCCCGGCTAAGATTTCTTCTATCCGTTTGAATGAGGAAGAGAAGAAAGCAGAGGTTTTCCTCAAACCGGAAGAAGTTTCGCTGGCTATCGGTAAAGGCGGTTTGAACATCAAACTGGCCAGTATGTTAACTGAGTACACTATCGACGTGTTCCGTGAGTTGGATGAGAATGTAGCGGATGAAGATATCTATCTCGACGAATTCAGAGACGAAATCGACGGATGGGTGATCGACGCCATCAAGGCTATCGGCATTGATACAGCGAAGGCTGTGTTGAATGCTCCTCGTGAGATGTTGATTGAAAAGACGGACTTGGAAGAAGAGACAGTGGACGAGGTAATACGCATTTTGAAATCGGAGTTTGAAGAAGGTGAAGAAATAGAGAATTGAGAATTGAGAGTTGGGAGTGAAAGAAATCCATACTCATTTCACTCTCCACTCTCCACTCTCCACTCTCCACTTCTTAAAGCTCCATTTATTCATTAATTTTAAAATATGACGATAAGGTTAAACAAAGTTACAAGAGATTTGAACGTAGGAATCGCGACGGTAGTTGAGTTCCTGCAAAAGAAAGGGCATACCGTAGAGGCTAATCCTAATACCAAAATTAGCGAGGAGCAATACGCTATACTCGTAAAAGAGTTTAGTACAGATAAGAACCTTAGACTTGAATCGGAGCGTTTCATACAGGAACGTCAGAATAAGGAACGTAATAAGGCGTCTGTTTCGATTGAAGGCTTCGAAAAGCAGCCGGAGAAACAGAAGTCGGAAGATGTGATTAAGACAGTCGTACCTGAGGATGCACGTCCGAAGTTTAAACCTGTCGGAAAAATTGATTTGGATAAACTGAATGGTCGTAAACCTGAAAAGGTGGAGAAGGAACCGGAACAGAAACAAGAAGAACCTGTTGTAGAACGGCCTGTCGTTAAACCCGAAGTAAAAAAGGAGCCCGAGAAGAGAGAACCCGAGGTGAAGAAAGAAGAGGTGGTGATACCTCCTGTTTCTGTAGTAGAGCCTACTCCAGTGGTAGTTGAGCCCGTAGTAGTGCCGGAACCTGTAGTGGAGACGAAGCCGGTAGAAGTTGAAAAAGTAGTAGAAGAAGTGAAAAAAGAAGAGCCGAAGGTAGTAGAAACTGCACCTGTGAAGGCGGAAGAACATAAAGAAGAAAAAAAGGTGGAAACTGCACAGGCTGAAGTAACCCCGGTAGCAGAAAAAGCTCCGGAGGATGATGGTGTTTTCAAAATCCGTCAACCGGAATTAGGCGCGAAGATCAATGTGATCGGTCAGATCGACTTGGCTGCATTGAACCAGTCTACTCGTCCGAAGAAAAAATCGAAGGAGGAGAAGCGTCGCGAACGTGAAGAGAAAGAGAAAATCCGTCAGGACCAGAAGAAACTGATGAAGGAAGCCATCATCAAAGAAATCCGTAAGGATGATTCTAAAGTGGTGAAGAACGGTCCGAAAGAAAGCGCAGATGCTGCTAAGAAAAAACGCAACCGTATCAATAAAGAAAAGGTAGACGTTAATAACGTTGCGACTTCCAACTTTGCTGCGCCGAGACCTAATATACAAGGTAAAGGCGGCAATGGTAATGGCAATAACAACGGTCAGGGCGGACAAGGAAATAATAACAGAAGAAATAACAACAATAATAAGGATCGCTTCAAGAAGCCGGTTATCAAACAGGAAGTGAGCGAGGAAGACGTAGCAAAACAGGTAAAAGAAACTCTTGCACGTCTGACAACCAAAGGTAAGAACAAGACGTCCAAATACCGTAAAGAAAAGCGTGAAATGGCTTCCAACCGTATGCAGGAATTGGAAGATCAGGAAATGGCAGACAGCAAGGTATTGAAGTTGACCGAGTTTGTTACGGCTAACGAACTGGCAACGATGATGGATGTATCTGTCAATCAGGTTATCGCTACTTGTATGAGCATTGGTATCATGGTTTCCATCAACCAGCGTCTGGATGCGGAAACAATCAATTTGGTGGCAGAAGAGTTCGGATTCAAGACAGAATATGTAAGTGCGGAAGTGGCACAAGCTATCGTTGAAGAAGAAGATGCACCGGAAGATTTGCAACCGCGCGCTCCGATTGTTACAGTGATGGGACACGTTGACCACGGTAAGACCTCTTTGCTCGACTATATCCGTAAGGCGAACGTAATTGCCGGTGAAGCCGGAGGTATTACACAGCATATCGGTGCATATAACGTGCAACTGGAAGACGGTCGCCGTATTACGTTCCTCGATACTCCGGGTCACGAAGCGTTTACCGCTATGCGTGCACGTGGTGCGAAAGTAACGGATATTGCTATCATTATTGTGGCTGCCGATGATAACGTGATGCCGCAGACGAAGGAAGCAATCAATCACGCGATGGCTGCCGGTGTACCTATTGTATTTGCAATCAATAAGGTAGATAAACCGACTGCGAATCCGGATAAGATTAAAGAAGAACTGGCTGCAATGAATTACCTTGTTGAAGAATGGGGTGGTAAGTATCAGTCACAAGATATCTCTGCCAAGAAAGGTATGGGTGTGGAAGATTTGCTGGAAAAAGTATTGCTCGAAGCAGAAATGCTCGACCTGAAAGCAAATCCGGACCGTAATGCTACGGGTTCCATCATCGAATCTTCACTGGATAAGGGACGTGGATATGTAGCTACTGTATTGGTATCTAACGGTACTCTGAAAGTGGGAGACATCGTACTGGCAGGAACCAGCTACGGACGTGTGAAGGCTATGTTCAACGAACGTAACCAACGCATCAAAGAAGCAGGACCTTCCGAACCGGCTTTGGTATTGGGATTGAACGGTGCACCTGCTGCAGGTGATACATTCCATGTTGTTGAAAGCGATCAGGAAGCTCGTGAAATCACCAACAAACGTGAACAGTTGGCTCGTGAACAGGGCTTGCGTACGCAGAAGATCCTTACGTTGGATGAGTTGGGCCGTCGTATTGCTTTGGGTAACTTCCAGGAATTGAACATCATCGTTAAGGGTGACGTGGACGGTTCTGTTGAGGCATTGAGCGACTCGTTAATCAAGTTGTCTACGGAACAAATCCAGGTAAATGTCATCCATAAGGGTGTGGGAGCAATTTCCGAGTCGGATGTTTCTCTGGCTGCCGCTTCGGATGCGATTATCGTCGGTTTCCAGGTACGTCCTTGGTGCTGCCGCTAAGATGGCTGAACAGGAAGGTGTCGACATCCGTAAGTACTCTGTCATCTACGATGCAATCGAAGAGGTGAAGGCTGCTATGGAAGGTATGTTGGCTCCGGAACTGAAGGAACAAATCACGGCAACTATCGAAATCCGCGAAGTATTCAACATTACGAAGGTGGGTTTGGTAGCCGGTGCAATGGTGAAGACCGGAAAGGTGAAACGAAGCGACAAGGCTCGTTTGATCCGCGATGGTATCGTAATCTTTACCGGAAACATCAACGCGTTGAAGCGCTTCAAGGACGATGTGAAGGAAGTAGGTACAAACTTCGAGTGTGGTATCAGTCTGGTGAACTGCAACGACATGAAGGTAGGCGATATGATCGAGACATTCGAAGAAATAGAAGTGAAACAGACTTTATGATTTATGAGTTATGATTTATGAATTATAAGGGTATAAGGCCATTCGCGAAGTAATGGTTGCAACAATAGATGGGTGGTAATGTGGTACTATTTTATATGGGACACCACCTTACCACTTTATTGTTTTATCACCTGACAGAAATATAAATCACAGATCATAATCATAGAAACATAAATCATAAATCACAAATCATAAATCACAACGTGGCAACGATTGATATCATTATCCTTATTGTAATAGGCGCCGGAGCGGTGGTAGGCTTTGTAAAAGGCTTTATCCGCCAGTTGGCTTCTATTTTGGGGTTAATAGTCGGGCTGTTGGCGGCGAAAACTTTATATGCCTCTTTGGCGGAGAAACTTTGCCCGACAGTGACGGATTCGATGACAGTTGCGCAGGTGTTGGCTTTTATCATGATTTGGATTGCCGTGCCGTTGATTTTTGTACTGATAGCTTCGTTATTGACAAAAGCAATGCAGGCAATTTCGCTGAACTGGCTGAACCGCTGGTTAGGGAGTGGGCTGGGAGCACTTAAGTTTCTGTTGTTAACGAGTGTAGTGATCGGTGCGATAGAGTTTGTGGACAGCGATAATAAGTTAATTAGTGCAACAAAAAAGGAAGAATCTTTGTTATATTATCCGATGGAAACGTTTGCGGGGATCTTTTTCCCTGCTGCGAAGAATATGACGCAACAATATATATTAGAGAATAAAGATGCAACAAGAAGAACCCAATAAAATGAAACCCAATCAGAAAGACGAACTCGAAAAGAAGACTGATAATGAGTTTGTCCGGAAATTTGCGGAGGAGAAATATAAATACGGCTTCACCACAGAGGTGCATACAGACATCATTGAGCGTGGACTTAATGAAGATGTCATTCGTCTGATTTCATCGAAAAAAGACGAACCGGAGTGGTTGCTGGAGTTTCGCCTGAAAGCGTACCGCCACTGGCTGACGCTGGAGATGCCGACTTGGGCACATCTCCGTATCCCTGAAATTGACTATCAGTCGATTTCTTATTATGCCGATCCGACGAAGAAGAAAGAAGGACCGAAGAGCATGGAGGAAGTCGATCCTGAATTGATAAAGACGTTTAATAAACTGGGTATTCCTTTGGAGGAACAGATGGCTCTTAGCGGAATGGCGGTGGATGCCGTTATGGACTCTGTTTCCGTAAAGACTACCTTCAAGGAAACGCTGATGGAGAAAGGAATTATCTTCTGCTCGTTCAGTGAAGCCGTGCGGGAACATCCTGATTTGGTGAAGAAATATATGGGCTCGGTGGTAGGTTACCGGGATAATTTCTTTGCCGCGTTGAACTCCGCTGTCTTTTCTGACGGCTCTTTTGTGTATATTCCGAAAGGAGTACGTTGTCCGATGGAACTTTCCACCTATTTCCGTATCAATGCCCGTAACACGGGGCAGTTTGAACGTACGCTGATTGTGGCGGACGACGATTCATACGTTTCTTATCTGGAAGGATGTACAGCGCCGATGCGGGATGAAAATCAGTTGCATGCCGCTATCGTTGAGATAATCGTGCACGACCGCGCAGAGGTAAAATATAGTACTGTTCAGAACTGGTATCCGGGCGATGCGGAAGGTAAGGGCGGTGTATACAACTTTGTGACTAAACGTGGTAACTGCAAGGGAGTGGATAGTAAACTATCCTGGACACAAGTGGAAACCGGTTCGGCCATCACTTGGAAATACCCTTCCTGTATTCTGACAGGCGATAACTCGACCGCTGAATTCTATTCCGTAGCTGTAACGAACAACTATCAGCAGGCTGATACCGGAACGAAAATGATTCATCTGGGCAAGAACACCCGCAGTACGATTGTAAGTAAAGGTATCTCCGCCGGACATAGTGAGAACTCCTATCGTGGGTTGGTACGTGTGGCCGAGAAAGCGAATAATGCCCGCAATTATAGCCAGTGTGACTCTCTGTTGCTGGGAGATAAATGTGGTGCGCATACTTTCCCTTATATGGATATTCACAATGAAACGGCAGTGGTGGAACATGAAGCCACAACGAGCAAGATCAGTGAAGACCAAATATTCTATTGCAACCAGCGTGGTATTCCGACAGAAGACGCTATCGGGCTTATTGTGAACGGATATGCAAAAGAAGTATTGAATAAACTTCCGATGGAATTTGCGGTAGAAGCACAGAAGTTGCTTACTATCTCATTGGAAGGAAGCGTGGGGTGATTTACTAGTTGGCAATTTACGATTTACTATTTGGCTGCGCGCTTGTAGGAGGTAAATTGTCGGTAGTATAGGTTTTTAATAGTAAATAGTAAATGGAAAAATAGTACATATAATCATGTTAGAAATAAAAGACCTGCATGCCAGCATTAATGGCAAAGAGATATTGAAGGGTATTAACCTGACGGTGAATCCCGGTGAGGTGCACGCTATTATGGGGCCGAATGGCTCCGGTAAAAGTACGCTTTCTTCCGTATTGGTGGGAAATCCGGCTTTTGAGGTAACAAAAGGTTCGGTCACGTTTTATGGAAAGAACCTGTTGGAGTTGAGTCCTGAAGATCGTAGCCATGAAGGGATCTTTCTTAGTTTCCAGTATCCGGTAGAGATTCCGGGTGTGAGCATGGTCAACTTTATGCGTGCTGCTGTGAATGAGCAACGCAAATATAAAGGTCTGCCTGCGCTGACAGCCAGTGAGTTTCTGAAACTGATGCGTGAGAAACGTGCGGTGGTAGAGCTGGATAATAAGTTGGCTAACCGTTCGGTGAAGTGAAGGCTTTTCGGGTGGTGAAAAGAAACGGAATGAGATTTTCCAGATGGCCATGTTGGAACCGCGGTTGAGCATTCTTGATGAAACGGACTCCGGTTTGGATATTGATGCGCTCCGTATTGTTGCGGAAGGAGTGAACAAACTGAAAACTCCTGAAACAAGCACGATCGTTATTACTCACTACCAACGTTTGCTTGATTATATCAAACCTGATATTGTACATGTCCTTTATAAAGGTCGTATCGTAAAAACTGCCGGACCGGAACTTGCGCTGGAACTGGAAGAAAAAGGATATGATTGGATCAAGAAAGAAGTAGGAGAATAACAAATAATAAGTTATGATAGTTGAACAACAATATATAGACCTCTTCTCACAGACGGAAGCAATGATCTGCAAGCATAGCGCCGAAGTGCTGAATGCGCCTCGTGCAGCTGCATTTGCCGATTTTGAACGCCTCGGATTTCCGACTCGTAAGATGGAGAAGTACAAATATACGGATGTGAGCAAGTATTTTGAACCGGATTATGGTTTAAACTTGAATCGTCTGGCTATTCCGGTCAATCCGTATGAAGTGTTTAAGTGCGATGTGCCGAATATGAGTACCGCCCTGTATTTTGTGGTAAATGACGCATTTTATAATAGAGCACTTCCTAAAGTCAATCTGCCGGAAGGTGTGATTTTCGGCAGCTTGAAAGAAGTGGCCGGACAGCATCCGGAATTGGTGAAGAAGTATTACGGTCAGTTGGCAGATACTTCCAAAGATGGGGTGACTGCTTTCAATACAGCTTTTGCACAAGATGGTGTTGTATTTTATGTGCCGAAGAATGTAGTAGTAGAAAAACCGATCCAGCTGGTAAATATCCTGCGTGCAGATGTCAACTTCATGGTGAACCGCCGCGTACTAATCATCCTGGAGGATGGCGCGCAAGCCCGTCTGCTGATTTGTGACCATGCAATGGATAACGTGAACTTCCTGGCAACACAAGTGATTGAAGTATTTGCAGGTGAGAACACGGTATTCGATATGTATGAACTGGAAGAAACACATACAAGCACCGTTCGTATCAGTAACCTGTATGTAAAGCAGGAGGCAAACAGCAATGTATTGTTGAATGGAATGACCTTGCATAATGGTACTACCCGCAACACCACTGAAGTATTGTTGGCAGGAGAAGGAGCCGAGATAAACCTCTGTGGCATGGCAATTGCCGATAAGAACCAGCACGTAGACAATCATACAAGCATTGACCATGCCGTACCGAACTGCACCAGCAATGAGCTGTTCAAGTACGTACTCGACGATCAGTCGGTAGGCGCGTTTGCCGGACTGGTACTGGTGCGTCCCGATGCGCAACATACGAACTCCCAGCAGACTAACCGGAATCTTTGTGCTACGCGTGATGCGAGAATGTACACACAACCTCAATTGGAGATTTACGCGGATGATGTGAAATGTTCGCATGGAGCAACGGTAGGCCAGTTGGATGAGGGTGCATTATTCTATATGCGTTCACGAGGTATTGCAGAGAAAGAAGCCCGTTTGTTATTGATGTTCGCATTTGTCAATGAAGTGATTGATACCATTCGTTTGGAGGCACTGAAAGATCGCCTGCATCTATTGGTAGAGAAACGTTTCCGTGGCGAGCTGAATAGATGTCAGGGCTGTGCCATTTGTAAGTAACCACTAATAATTAATAAACGTGGATATTCAAAAGATACGTGAGGATTTTCCGATATTGAGCCGTACGGTTTACGGTAAACCTTTGGTTTATTTCGACAACGGTGCGACGACGCAGAAACCCCGTCTGGTAGTTGATGCGTTGGTGGATGAATATTATTCCGTTAATGCCAATGTGCATCGCGGTGTGCATTATCTTTCGCAACAAGCTACGGAATTGCATGAGGCTTCCCGTGAAACGGTGCGTCAGTTTATCAACGCCCGTAGCACGAACGAAGTTGTCTTCACCCGCGGAACGACGGAAAGCATCAACCTGCTTGTTTCCAGCTTTGGTGACGAATTTATGGAAGAGGGGGATGAAGTGATTCTTTCCGTGATGGAACATCATAGTAACATCGTTCCTTGGCAACTGTTGGCTGCCCGCAAGGGAATTGCCATCAAAGTGATTCCAATGAATGACAAAGGCGAACTCTTGCTGGATGAATACGAAAAACTATTTTCCGAACGAACGAAAATAGTCAGCGTGGTTCATGTTTCAAATGTGCTGGGTACGGTGAATCCGGTGAAAGAAATGATTGCAACGGCTCATGCGCATGGCGTACCTTGTCTGATAGACGCTGCACAGTCTATCCCTCACATGAAAGTGGACGTACAGGAGTTGGATGCTGATTTTCTGGTGTTCTCTGCCCATAAAATATACGGTCCGACAGGTGTCGGAGTGCTTTATGGAAAAGAAGAGTGGTTAGACCGCCTTCCGCCTTATCAGGGAGGAGGAGAGATGATTCAGCATGTCTCTTTTGAGAAGACTACTTTCAACGAACTTCCTTTCAAGTTTGAAGCCGGTACGCCCGACTACATCGGAACTACCGGACTGGCAAAAGCTCTTGATTACGTGAATGGACATGGACTTGAGCAGATAGCCGCCCATGAGCATGAACTGACAACTTACGCTTTGCAACGGCTGAAAGAGATTCCCCAGATGCGTATATTCGGTGAAGCAGCCGAACGGGGAGCAGTCATCTCCTTCCTGGTAGGAGATATCCATCATTTCGACCTCGGAACGTTGCTGGATCGTTTGGGTATTGCCGTGAGGACGGGACATCATTGTGCACAACCTCTCATGCAACGTCTTGGTATAGAAGGAACTGTACGGGCTTCGTTTGCCATGTACAATACGAAATCGGAAATAGATACATTGGTGGCGGGAATTGAACGCGTCAGCAAGATGTTCTAACAATATAAGCCGCTATTCCTGTGGGATGGCGGCTTTTTTTATTCTTTAACTAAAAAAAGATGCCTTCAAGTGCAGTGATTTGAGCTTTTGTGCGTCTAATAGGTAAAGAAACAAAATGTTCATTGAATATTAGGAGGGTCGTGAGACCATGCTCATATTATATAAATTCTCTCTCTTTAACATTAATCGCAGCTATATCGTAAGAAATTACGGTGTAGCTGCAACTTTTTAGGGGGACTTGCGTCTAACTAAATACATATAACTTACAGATAACTAATAAAGAAAAACTATGCTGATGACAACCACTCCCATCATTGAGGGAAAACGAATAGTGAAATATTATGGAATAGTTTCCGGAGAGACAATCATAGGTGCCAATGTATTCCGCGACTTGTTTGCAAGTATTCGGGATATTGTGGGTGGTCGTTCCGGTTCTTATGAAGAAGTGCTGCGTATGGCAAAAGATACAGCGTTGAAGGAAATGGAGGCACAAGCAGCTCAAATGGGAGCTAATGCCGTGATAGGTGTTGATTTGGATTATGAGACAGTTGGAGGTAGTGGCAGTATGCTGATGGTGACTGCTAACGGTACAGCCGTAAAGATTGAAGAGGATTAATTGATTATTGTTTTTTTACTACAGAGAACACGGAAGACGCAACGCATATACTTTGTTTAGTATCAATGGTATAAAACACTGTGTCCTCCGTACTTCTGTGGTGAATATTATTCGGCAGTCAGCTCAATCACACGGCTGAAAGCCTGATTGGTAGTGAAAGCATTGATTCCTACTTTCATCAGATAATCTCCTGAATAAGTCTTCTCATTGGCAGCAAGATTCGATTTAGAGTTCGGCATCAGGTTGATTTCTTTCACCTTATACATTTTCTTCGCATCCAATCCCTGAAGTTTAACCGGGAGCAGCTTCTCACCGAAACGTGGGTGGATATCGTAGGTATAAAGCACTGCTTTGTTCTTATCCGGTGCGGCGTACATGACAGACATGTGATTACCATCGTATGGAGAAACCAGTCTGTACTGGTCACCATCCAGAATCACTTTCTTCAGACGCGTCCAGTTGGCAACTGCGTTTTGGCAAAAAGTCTGTTCGTCCGCATTCAGCTCTTTCAGTCCGAGATCGAAGCCCAGTTTACACATACTTGCTACATCGGTACGGAATTTCACGCTTGTCTTCTTGTTCCAGCTGGTTACGTGTGCGTCCATTGCTTTTGCAGGGAAGATTTGTGAGAATCCCCATTGGATAAACAGACGCTCTATCGGGTCTGTATTGTCGCTGCACCAGAATTCTGTGAAGTATTTCAATGCTTCGTAGTCGCAACGGGCGCCACCGCCGGAGCAAAGCATCATCGGTACGTTCGGATATTTGTCTTTGATACGTTCCAATACATTATATATACCACGTACATGGTCGATATAAAGTTGTCCTTGTTTATTTTTCAAATAGGGAGAATAAATATTTGTGATGGGAGAGTTGCAGTCCCATTTAAAGAAAGCCACTTCCGGGTTCGCTGTCAGGATGTTATCCACTACGCCAAACACAAAATCCTGTACTTTCGGGTTGCTAAGATCGAGCACCAGTTGGTTACGGTAATAGTATGTTTCGCGGTTGGGCAGAGTGATAGCCCAGTCAGGATGCTTCTCGAACAATTCACTTTTGGGGTTTATCATCTCCGGTTCGATCCAGATACCGAATTTCACTCCGGCTTCTTTGGCAGACTTCACGAGTGCGGGAATACCGCCCGGCAGTTTGGATTTCATCACTTCCCAGTCACCCAGTCCGGCATTGTCGCTGTTGCGCGGATGCTTGTTGCCGAACCAGCCATCATCCAACAAGAACATGTCTACACCGAGATGTTTTGGCTTCTTTTCATCAGTTCGGCAAGCAGTTTCTCATCGAATTTGAAGTACGTATTTTCCCAGTTATTCAATAAAGTCATGCGGTCGCCTTGTCCGTCTTTCAGTTGGTGGTTGCGTGCCCATGCGTGGAGGTTGCGGCTGGCTTCGCCCGTACCGTTGTTGCTGAAAGTAAAGATGAATT
>ENA-OQJB01000698-OQJB01000698.1-human-gut-metagenome-genome-assembly--contig:-NODE-698-length-14163-cov-3.154816_pt1 | contig 14163 bp, 12 predicted proteins | sample MGYA00242599_ERZ504765 | MGnify/ENA primary metagenome ERZ504765 (study PRJEB26092, sample SAMD00036354) | human gut metagenome | host: Homo sapiens | study: EMG produced TPA metagenomics assembly of...
CCAGACCGTTCATCAAGAGCAATCTTGCTGGGCGGTCTTTTTGTTTGGGGGTGATGCCTATTCCGTGTCCGCATTTCAAAATTACCATCGTCAAGCGCAGCCAAGGGCAGTCCGCTGTTGCCGGGGCTGCTTACCAAAGCGGCGAACGGCTGTTCAGCGAGTACGACCAGAAAACAAATTCACAACAAGAAGAAAGAACTTGCCACGCCGAGATCATGCTGCCATCCCATGCGCCGCCCGGATATGCAGACCGGGCAACGCTCTGGAACGCCGTAGAAGCCGTAGAGAACCAATGGAACTCCCAGCTTGCCCGGCGCATCGTGCTGGCGTTTCCGGTGGAGGTGCCGAAGGAACAGTATCTGAAAATGATTCGGGAATTTTGTCAGGAGCAGTTTGTTTCCAAAGGCATGATAGCCGACTTTGCCATTCACGACAAAGGAGATGGCAACCCACACGCCCACATTCTGCTGACCCTCCGGGCAATGGATGAACACGGCAAATGGCTTCCGAAAGCCCGAAAAGTGTACGACCTTGACGAGAACGGTGAGCGCATCCAGCTTCCTTCCGGGAACTGGAAGTGCCACAAGGAAAATACCGTGGACTGGAACGACCAGAAGTATGCTGAAATCTGGCGGCACAGCTGGGAGACCATCACCAACCGCTATCTGGAAGCTGCGGGCAGACCGGAACGTGTTGACCTGCGTTCCTTTGAGCGGCAGGGCATCCAGCAGATACCGACCGTGCATCTCGGCCCCGCTGCACACCAGATGGAAAAGCGTGGAGTGGAAACCTTTCTCGGAAATCTTAACCGTGATATTCGTGCAGCCAACAGCCTGATGCAGTCCATCCGCAGCGCCATCCGTGGGCTGCAACGCTGGATCGCAGACCTGAACGAAAAGAAGCAGCTTCTTCTGGACGCTCTGGAAAAGGCGAAGGAACCCACGCTGTCCGACCTACTGGTGGATTACTTCAATCTCCGCAACGAGCAGCGCAGCGATTGGTCTGGCAAGGCAAAACTGAAATGCACTGTCCGGGACTTTGAGGAGATTCGGCAAGCGGTGGACTACCTGAAAGCCCATTCCCTGAACACCATCGAGGATTTGGACACTGCAATTTCTAACCTGAACCAGACCGCCGCCCCTCTCCGCAGGCAGTTGAAGCAGAACGAAAACCGTATGCGGGCAATCGCCCAGATCAAGGACGCTGCCGCCGTCCATGCCAAGCTGAAGCCCATCCATGATACCTTTATCAAGAAGAACTTCAAGCTGACCAAGGACGCTTATGCTGCCCAGCACAAGGAGGAGCTGGACACCTTTAATAAAGCTGTCCGCACCCTGATGAAACTGAACGGCAGCACAGCGGTGGATTTTTCGGCATTGGATGCCGAATTTTCTGCGCTGCAATCGAGCAGCGCAGAGCTGCGCACCCAACTGGAAACCTTGCAGCCGGACATCTCTGCCCTGAAAAATATCCGCAAGTATATTGACATGGTGCTGAATAAGCAGCAGCTTTCCGCACCGGGCGGCAAGACCCCGGAGAAGGAATCGGTGCTGAAAAAGCTGGAAGAAGCCAAGGCGGTGCAGACCACAAAGAAAACGGAAACGAAAAATCACACACAGGAGATTTAAGGAGGGAGCAGCATGACCTACACCCAAGCCCAGATTGACAAAGCCAATGCGGTGGATCTGGAAAAATTTCTCCGGGCACAGGACGAAACGCTGGTGCGCAGCGGAAAAGAATACCGCTGGAAAGCCCACGACAGCCTGACCGTTTGCGGAAACAAATGGTTCCGGCACAGCCAGAGCAAGGGCGGCTTGCCGGTGGATTTCGTGATGGAGTTTTACGGCAAGTCCTTCCCCGAAGCGGTGCAGATGCTGACCGGAGAGCCGGGCGAAGCCCAGCCGGAGGCTCGGCCCCGCCCCCTCTCCGGCGTTTCGTTTGCCGCTGCGAAACGTCACCAATGCCAACATCTTGAATTACCTGACGCAGGAGCGGAAACTCAGTCCATCACTGGTGAACTTCTTCATCGCCGCCGGAGATATTTACGAGGATTCCTCCCACCACAACGTGGTCTTTGTGGGGCGGGATGCAGACGGGCATCCCCGCTACGCAAGTAGCCGTGGGATCAATGAGAAGTTCCGGCAGGATGCAGCCGGCGCAGAAAAGGCGTTTGGCTTTGCTCATCGTGGCACCGACAAACAGTTGCTGGTCTTTGAAGCGCCCATCGACCTGCTGTCCTTCATCGAACTGTTCCCGAAAAACTGGCAGCAGCACAATTATCTGTCGCTGGGCGGGGTGTCGGGCAAGGCACTGTGGCAGTTTCTTTCTGAACGCCCGGACGTGGAGCGGGTGTTCCTCTGTCTGGATGCCGACAAAGCTGGAGAGGATGCCTGCAAGCGTCTGGCTGCTCTGCTGCCGGACACCGTGAGCGTGACCCGCATCCAGCCCTGCATGAAGGACTGGAATGATGTTCTGGTGCACCAGGCAGAGATTTCGAACCGCAATTATTTCAAAAGCATCGTGCTGAAAGAGCCGTCAAAACCGGAAACGGTGAAGATCATTCGCATGAGCGACGTGGAGCTGACCCCGGTGGAATGGCTTTGGAAGCCATATCTTCCTTTTGGAAAACTCAGTGTACTGCAAGGCAATCCGGGCGAGGGCAAGACTTATTTTGCCATGCACCTTGCCGCTGCCTGCACCAACGGAAAGCTGCTACCCAACATGGAGCGTATGGAACCCTTCAACGTGATCTACCAGACCGCAGAGGACGGTCTGGGCGATACGGTCAAGCCCCGCCTGATTGAAGCCGGGGCAGACCTTGACCGGGTGCTGGTCATTGACGACAGCGAGGTGCAACTGACGCTCTCCGATGAACGAATTGAAAAAGCCATTGTCGAGAACAACGCCCGACTGGTCATCATCGACCCGATCCAGGCATATCTCGGTGCCGACGTGGATATGAACCGGGCAAACGAAGTGCGTCCCATCTTTATGCGGTTGGGACAGGTAGCGCAGCGAACAGGCTGCGCTATTTTGCTGATCGGGCATCTGAACAAGGCCGCTGGAATGCAGAGTCTGCAACGGGGTCTCGGCTCCATCGACATTGCTGCCGCCGTCCGCAGCGTCATGTTCATCGGCAAGCTGAAGCACAACCCCACCATGCGCATCTTGACCCACGAGAAAAGTTCTCTTGCCCCGCCGGGAGCGTCACTGGCGTTCTCTCTGGGGGATGAGGGTGGCTTCCGCTGGGTCGGCGAGTACGACATTACCGCAGACGAGATGCTGTCCGGCATCGAACTGCAGCGTGAAACCAAGACCCAGCAAGCCAAAGACCTGATCTGCGCCTTGCTTGCCGGAGGAAAGCAGGTGCTCAGCGAGGACATCGACAAAGCGGCTCTGGAAAGGGGCATCCCCGGTCGAACCGTCCGGGATGCAAAACGGGAACTGGGCGATGCCCTGAAAAGCAAGATCGTGGAAGGCCGCAAAAAGGTCTTTTGGATGGAATAAGCCATTTGACTGGCAGAAAAATTTGGCTGGCAAGAAAATCATGGTACACCCACAGTTGCCAGTCTGCCAGCCAAATTCAGAAAATGACGATAAAAGGAGAAATCGAATGGAGAATCAGAATTCGAGTTATTCGGTGCAGATTGGCAAAACCACCTTTATTGTGTGCGTGAAGCAGTCCGAAACCGCCAAAAAGCCGATTGAAAAGATGTTCAAGGATATGTGCAGACATGAGGTCACAAGGGACTTCCTTGCAGACAACCTGATGAATTTAGAAAAATTACCGAAAACCTCTTGACGAAGTCCATCCCGAAGGAACCGGCTACCGTGCGCGCACACGTTTTGCCAAGTTCTTTAACCTGCCGGAGCTGATGAATATGTTCAAGGAGGCAGCGGACATCAAGACTTCCGACCAGTTGCATCTGCCTGTTCCGGAAGCCAAGTTTGAAACTGTCGTGGTCAAACCCTCGGAAATCCAGCAGGACATGGTGAAATCCCTGAGCGAACGTGCTGCTGAGGTGCATAGCGGTGCGGTTGACCCCTCGGTGGACAATATGCTGAAGATCACCTCGGACGGACGTAAAATCGGCCTTGACCAGCGGCTGATGAATCCGCTCACCCCGGATGACCCGGACAGCAAGCTGAATGCCTGTGTCGACAATGTTCTGCGTATCTGGAACGAAACCAAAGAGGATAATCTGACGCAGCTGATTTTCTGCGATATGTCCACGCCCAAGGGAGACGGCTCGTTCAATGTCTACGATGATATTCGCACAAAGCTGCTTGCCGCCGGGGTGCCGGAATCGGAGGTCGAGTTCATCCACAACGCTGATACTGAAGGTAAGAAAGCGGATTTGTTCTCCAAAGTCCGCAGCGGCAAGGTGCGTGTCCTGCTGGGCAGCACTGCAAAGATGGGCGCAGGCACCAATGTCCAGACCCTGCTGGTGGCCGTGCATCATCTGGATGTAGGCTGGCGACCGTCCGATATGACCCAACGCAACGGCCGAATCATCCGTCAGGGCAACAAAAACAAACAAGTTTACGTCTATAATTACGTCACGGAGGGGACATTCGACGCCTACCTCTGGCAAACGCTGGAAAACAAGCAGAAGTTTATTTCGCAGATCATGACGAGCAAATCTCCGATGCGCTCCTGTGATGATGTGGATGAGCAGGCTCTTTCGTATGCCGAGGTCAAGGCCCTATGCGCAGGCGACCCGCGCATCCGGGAAAAGATGGATCTGGATGTGCAGGTAGCAAGGCTCAAGGTGCTGCGCTCGGATTACCAGAACCAAAAATATCGTCTGGAAGATAAGCTGCTCAAGCATTACCCGGAGGAAATTCAGAAAGCGAAGAACCGTATTGCGGCTCTGAAAAACGATGCCCAAATCGCAGACGCACACCCGCAGGATAAGGAGAACTTCTGCGGCATGACGATCAAGGGCATGGTGTTCGATGAGAAAAAAGCAGCTGGTGAGCGGCTGATGCTCGCCTGCAAGGAGATGCCGAATGCGGATATGATGCTGCTGGGCACCTATCGCGGCTTTGAGCTGAACATTCGCTTTGACAGTTTCAAGAATGAGCATCAAATCGTTCTCCGCGGCGAGCTGAGTTATCCGGTACCGCTGGGCGATGACCCTCGCGGCAACATCGTCCGTCTGGACAATGCCATCGGCAATTTTGCCGACCGCATTGCCGATGCTGAGGCCGCACTGGATTCTCTGGAACAGCAGAAGCAGGCCGCAGAGGTTGAAATCGCCAAGCCGTTTGCGCAGGAGGAAGAACTGCAAACCAAGTCTGCCCGCCTTGCAGAATTGGATGCGCTGTTGAACATGGAGCATCAGTCCAGCCGGACAGAACCCGAAGCGGAAGAAAAGCCGGATGCCCGCCCCTCTGTGCTGGCAGCTCTGGAAGAAAAGGCTGATAAAGTGGAGCCTGTCCGACCATTCAAATCTTACTTGGATAAGGATGGTGATGCCCGGTGAACGACCGTCGCGACCAGCAGCTCCATTTCCGGGTCAGCAAAGTCGAACTGGAACGCATTCGTCAGAAGATGGAAAGTTGCGGTATTTTGAGCATTGGCTCTTATCTGCGAAAAATGGCTCTGGATGGTTACTGCCTGAATCTTGATTTACCACAGCTGCGTCGGATGGCGTACCTTCTTCAGAATTGCAGCAACAACCTGAATCAGGTGGCGAAACGGGCCAATGAAAGCGGGCAGTTCTATGCCGCCGATTTAGAGGACTTGCGTAGTCGGTTGGATGAGCTGATAGCTATTGGCAAGCAACTTCTCGCCAAACTCACCGAACTCTAAAAAATTTCCCGCAGTAGGAGGCTGCGGGTTTACATAACGGTTGACATCCTTGCAAGGCAAGGGGCGATACCTTTATAATAGGGGCGAAAAAGAAAGGCTGGTGTTTGATATGAGGTTTTTATTCAAGATGATGCTTGCCCCGATCTCTCTGTTCGTGGCTTTTCTGGCTCTGATGGCAAAGTGGCTGCTTACTCTGTCCAGCTATGTTGTCGCGCCGTTGATGCTGTATATCTTTGGCTGCGGCATCTACACCGTCTACCGCCAGACTTGGGATCAATTTCTGATTCTGCTGGTTGCCGAATTTCTCTGCTTTGTCCTTTTTGTCGGCGCAACTGCAATGGTGGAGGGCGTTGAGAAATTCAGCGGTTGGCTCCGGGACCTGATTTGATTTTGAATCTTCTTGCCGCCTTCGGGCGGCTTTTTCATTTAGGAGGTGATCTGCTCTGGCTGCTACTCGTCTGATCGCACTGCATCAGCACAAAGGAAAATCTATTGCCGCCTGCCTGAAAGACCGCACCAACTATGCACAGAATCCTGACAAGACTGAAAAAGGCGAACTTGTCAGCAGCTATCAATGCAGCCCGCTTACTGTGGACGAGGAGTTCATGCTCACAAAAAAGCTGTACGAGCAGGCCACCGGGCGCAGCCAAAAAGTAACATTATCGCCTATCAGATACGGCAATCTTTCCGACCTGGTGAAATTACGGCTGAAGAAGCAAACCGCATCGGTTATGAGTTGGCCTCCCGGTTTCTGAAAGGCAAACACGCTTTTATCGTTGCAACGCATACCGATCGGGAACACATCCACAATCACATTATCTATAACTCGACCACTCTGGACGGCACAAGAAAATTCCGGGATTTTTCTTTTCCGGTCTGGCAGTGCAGCGGTTGAGCGACCTGATTTGTCTGGAGCATCAGCTGTCAGTCATTGAAAAGAAGCCTTACCGGGAACGGCAGAAGCGCATCACTTACCCCCCAAAGGAAAGCAACCGCGACCGGCTGTGCAGTGTAATCGACGAGATTTTGCAGCAGAAGCCCACCGACTACGAAGATTTTCTGCAAAAACTGGAACAGCAGGGCTATGAAATCAAACGCGGCAAATACACTTCCGTTAAAGGCGCACGGCAGAAACGCTTTATCCGGTTCAAGACACTGGGTGCCGGGTACAGCGAGGATGAAATCAAAGCAGTCATTGCCGGAAAAGCCGAACACCGCCCACATCAGAAGCAACCTCCCAAAGAGCAGCCGTTCCAGTTGCTGGTTGACATTCAAGCAAAACTTGCCGAGGGCAAGGGCGGTGGATACGAGCGTTGGGCGAAGAAGCATAACCTGAAAGAGATGTCCAAAACGCTGATTTTTTTGCAGGAGCAGAAAATCGGCAGTGCGGATGAGCTGAAAGAGCGTGCTGATGCTGCACTTTCTCGCTATCACAAACTGGGCGATTCCATCAAGGCCGCCGAGAAGCGTATGGCAGAAATCGCCGTCCTCCGGGCGCACATCGTCAACTATGCCAAGACCCGGCCTGTATACGATGCTTACCGTAAATCCGGGTACTGCTCCAAATTTTTGGAAGCGCACCGGGAAGAAGTCACGCTGCATAAGACGGCGAAAGCCGCTTTCAATGAATCCGGCCTGAAAAAGCTGCCCAAAGTGAAAGACCTGAATGCAGAGTATTCGGCTTTGCTCACCAAGAAAAAAGCACTCTACCCAGAGTACCGAAAGGCGCGGGATGAGATGCAGGACATCGTAAAAGCGCAGAAGAATGTGGAACTGTTCTTTGCGGAGGAAAAGGACAGCAAAGAAAAAGAGCAAATCCGATAAGCCAAGACCGCCGAGAGCCTGACCTTTTATGGTCGGTTCTCGGCGGTCTTTTTAGTTTATATAGCAGCGATCTTGTGTTACGAGCCAGTCCTCGCACAACCGCTGGGCTTCATCCATGGTTTTGCAAGTGCAATTGAACAGTCTGCCGTGCAGCGAACAGTAAGTATACCGAACTTTCGGTACGCCGTTTTCGTCCTGAAATTTCGTGTAGCGTTCCTCACCGGGCATCAGGTAAAGCTGTTCCATCTCTGCATCCGTCCTCTCTTTTTCGTGTGTCAGGCACACAACGCATTCATTTTACCACGGATGCCATGACTGCGCCATTGACGCTTACACCAAAAAGCATTCGGAATTTTCAGGGAGAGTGTGCATTGACACGCAATAGAAGCGTTCCGCAGGAATGCGCAGCCTGCATCCACCGGATGCAGAACATAAGGGGTTTGGGCACAGCCCAACAAGCATTTTGAATTTGATTTTTAGAAATCGGATTCAAAAATCGTGCCGTGGTACCACGGCGCACTGCTTGCAGAAGCTTTGAAGAAAAAGAGTATCAGACGGGAGTATAGATATAAATGTTGCGTCCCATCTCTCCCGTTTCAACATCGAAGCTTCCCGATGCCACTAGTTTTCCGTTATGAGTTATCTCAACATAAATATCCCAAAGGCCAGCAGCCTCCCAATATGCTTTCGGCGATTGACGAATCTCTACATTAAGGTCATCCGGAACTCCCAAATCTTTTGCAATGATTCGCAGTTGCTGATCTGTAAAGCTATCTCCCTGAGATATTTTATCTGTGGGGTCGTCCCATTCGCAGATGTAGGCGCATCCGGCATCAATTATTCCATCTGCATCGTTCCATGTTCCATCTTGAAACTTTTCATAGAACATTGCATAGTGCTCAATACCATCCTGATTGCTCGGCTCACCAGAATGCCAGTTTGTATAAGATGTGCTGGTTCCATTGACCCATTTCCAGTTTCCTTCAGAGCTTTCATCGCTGAATCCAAAGTAGGCATTCTCATACCCTTTCGCTTTCATTGCGCTGTAGAGAAGGAAATTTTCCGTTGACGATTCAATGACCGCTAGATGACCTCCTTTCCACTCGCAGCGTTTCTCTGCCTGCTGCCATGTGATTGGGCCAGACTCCCATTCCGATTCGGGCAATGTATAGAACTCATAAAGGTGTCCTGTGTAACCTTCGACCTGTGTTTCCTCGGCTGCATCGGATGCTTCCCATTCACAAATGTAGCCGCTCTGTTCATATGTATTGCTGTTTGCCAAGTCGTTCCACTTTACCGGCCACACAGCCACACAACTCTCGTCTGCCACAACATTGCTGGAGTTGTTCGGCTCTCCATGCCCCAGTTCTGATATTCCCATGGTTCACCTGTCACCCAGCACCACTGACCGGCAGAATTTTATAGCCGCCGATCCAAAGCTTACTGTTCTGAGTATTCAGACTTTCAATCAGTTTCTGTTCCTCTGGCGAGGTAATGGTCACAAGATGGCCGCCTTTTGCTTCGCAGGCAGCTTTTGCCTGTTCCCACGTGAGGGTATCATAAAAAATACCATAAGAGTGTTGCTTCGGCTCCTGTGAAATATCGACCTCTAACACATTGGCATTTTCGAATCCCGGATAAAAAGGATACCCCTTTAACCCATTGTTTTCTACAACTCTCAGGTACTCTACTTCTTCCTGATTTCTTCCATTTGGGTCGGTTAATCTAAATTCGTAAATTCCCGGTGTTAGATTGATTTGAAATGCCTCTGCTTCTCGAATAGTGTAATCATACGCTACAATTTTCTGCACATTTTCATCGTACTCCCGTGGTAATATATCCGTATCCAACTGAGCAATATGCAAATCATAATTATCACATAATGTTCCATCCCATGCATAGACATAAAGTTTAGCCTGACCATCAATCGATACCACACTATTCTCGTTTTCGTCAAGAAATAAAGAATTTGGAATACCTGCTTTGATGCCCATAGCCCAATCCACCGTTGCAACCTGCCTTGCTGTCAGCATTCCTGTCTGGCACATAGAGTAAGCAGTATAGACAAGCACATTACGGAATTCACTGAAGCTGATATCAGACTTTGAAATCCCATATAGTGATTTGTAAAAAAGCTGTGCCAAATCATAGGTAGAAAGAGGTTCATACTTTGTTTCGTCCACAGACGGCTGCGTCATAAGGTACGCTGCGTGAGAAATTACTGTGCAATTAGAATGCACTCCCCCATGATCAGAAAACTGTGCTTCGGGATCATAATTTTGTGACTTGCGCCAGTTTTCATCCTTGTATTTCGTCGGATAAGGTAGTCCATCCCCCTGAAGTACGCTGGATGGGTCAGCCAGATTCCGCTCAAGCTCACCCACAGTCCCAAAAATCCATGAAATATCTCCGTCAAGCCACTTCAAACTGGTTTCAAGTGGGATATCCCAATGCCTGAGAATATCCGGATATAATCTTTTAGGAGAGTCATTATACCAATCTTCAATTATTTCTCCCATAATATCCGAAATCGCCTCCATCAAGGCACCAGAGGTCTACGTCATATGTCATCCGGCTGATGGATTGCTCAACTGCATGTGTGACTTCGTGTCCTAAAGTATCTATTGTCGGCGAGCAGGTTGCTCCAACAGAAATTCGCGTGAAAATCTTGCTTCTCCCATAACCTGCTGAGGCATTATTCGAATCCTTACCTCCTCTATGATCATTTGCAACGATTGCCACTGCCTTATTGTCATCGCCAAAGGCATCATATCCAAGCACGTCACGATAAAAATTGCTGACGGCCAGCAATTTTGCAAGTGCTACGATGGGTGTTCCCATGCCATCCGTCAAAGAGGCAATATCAATCGGCAAAAGTTCCGTTGCAGGCATACCACCCAATGCCTCTGTAGAGATTGAAATTCCGCCTTTCCCGATTTTTTTATAACGCTCACCGTTCTGGGCAGTCAATACGACTTGCCTCCAGCTTCCGCTCGTTGTATATTTTTGATTATTCAGTGAAACCCATTCGTCATCATCATCCCCATCATATATTGCTGTCGTTCCATCATCAAAAATTATTCTAAAATCCACCTCAATATCCCGATTCTCAGCATTATACAAGTACACATTTGTAAAGCGATTGCTGCTGGATTCATTATCTGTCAATTCATTCGAAAAGGTCTTTAGAGCCCTTCCATCTACAGCTGATAAAAACACTGACTCCCACGAATTGTTTTGATGAACCGATATTTTCCATGCCAATTCAGGATTTGTTTTGTCCAGTGAAAATATCACCAAATTGTTTACATAGATATCCGCTTCTCCCGGATATAACCCTGCAACTATTTTTTCAGCGTCATTTTGGGTAATTTTAGCTTCAACGGAAAGATTTTCAATCGGATAAAATCCGGAAGTCAAAAGTGCAGCTTCACTGTCTGCGTCAGCCGATACGGTAACTTTTCTGCCATACACCGGTATTCCCCGGTACACCTGCGGAAAGCTGTAATATGTATCTCCCAATACTGTGCTGCAATCCGCAGTCCCAAGCTCATCCTCTACTGAAACAATTCCAAGAGTATCCGCCACATCATTGATTGCGTCTCTTGCAGTGGAAGGATCTGTGATCTTTCGCTCCGTAAAATGGGACGGCAGAACAATTCCTGTTCCATTCACCGCAGAGACTTCTTGAACAGTTTCAGTAGGCTTAGACGACAAATTGCTGAAAATCAAAAAAGCCAAAATCGTTCCCAGAAACAGTACAAGAATGCCAAGCAGGGCAAAGAGCCATACCAAGTTGTTCTTACGGCGTTTTCTGTGCATATGGTCCGCAGTAGATTTTTTCATAATGATATTCCTTTGCTTGAGTTACCGAAATTTGCGATGCAATAAAAAAACTGGAAGAATGCCATAAGTTAAAGCTCTGCGATACTTCGCAGAAGCCTAGAATTTACAGATAGAATGCAGCGAACAGATCGCCGATTCCATAGAAGAAGTCACCGAGACTGGTAAAGCCCCAGTTGCTGCCACCAGACATTGTGTGGGTATAACCATCGGAGTAAGTATATACACCGTTTTTCTTGGAAACGACAGCACCATGGGACTGCTCAAGCGTTTTGGATTCGCTTTCCCATTTATCGTAGTAGGTGCTACGGAACATACGTCCGAAAGCATAGCAGACCTGAGAAATGATACCGCCGCCCTCAACACAAGACATTTCACTTTCGTTCAGTGCCATATAATTAGCGGGCATCTGAAGTTTGCTGTTTGCCATAAAGCAACACTCCTTTTATTTTGTGCCTTCTTCCAGTTTTTTTATTGCACCCCTTTCTTTCTATAATTTTCCGATCTCAGCCTTTATATCTTGCCAATAGAACCGACGTATTATCGTGCCCTCCGGGAACAGCAAGTGCCGTTTTGACCATCTGTTCCGCCGCCTGTTTCAGATTTCCCGTCACGGCCAAAATTCTGCACATAGTGCTGTCCGGCAGATAGCGGTACAGCCCGTCCGTGCATTGAATGAGCACATCTCCCTTCCGAAGCTGGAACGGCATCCGGTTTCCGCTGATCAATGTCAGCTCCGAAATCCCAAGATAGCTTGTCAGAGCAGCACGCTGCGGATGATGCAGTGCCTCATCCTGTGTTATGCTGCCCTCCAGTGCCATTTGGTCAAGCTGGGCACCAAAATTGTGATCGATGTTCAACTGCTCTAGCGTACCATCTCTATACAGGTAAATATGGCTGTCTCCTATACTGCACCAGAACAGCTTCCCGTTACGGAGAAACACTGTCGTCAGAGTCGTCCCCGCTTCGATTTTCTGGTTGGCCGGGTCCCGGAGATTCTTGACTTCCTCGTTCAGTCGTAGTGCTGCGCGTCCCATCTCCGTAGGAATATCTTCCGCCTGAGCGTGTTCCAGCAGGTATCTCGTTACCCCATGCGCCGCCAAAGCGCTGGCACGTTCGCCCCCGGTAAGCCCGCCCATACCGTCACACACAGCGCAGACTGTGCAGAAATCCCCAAAATCAAAGCATATCGAATCCTGCTGGCTTTTCCGGGTTCCAATCGACGTATAGCTGGCGATCTCCGCCTGACTCGTCTCATAGGCGTCGGCACACATCGTTTTTTCTCCTTCGTCTTTTACGGGTATCAGAAGAGTCTGTGTGATATCATCCATCGCTTCGGGAATGGTATTGGCTTCCTCGCCTGCCTTTTTTCGCTTGAACAGGGACATCACGTTTCAATCACCACCTTGAATGTGTACTCGGGCGACACGACACAAAAAATATCGCCATCTTTCAGTGTATACGATTTTTCTTTTTCCATTGGCTTTCCGTCCGCCAGATAGGTGCCATATTTGGACAGGTCCCTGACGATAAATTCCCGCTTGGGCTCGTTGTAAAACACCTCGCAGTGATTCCGGCTGATCTGGTTATCCGCTGGCATCATCACGTCGCTCGTCGCCAGACGCCCGACCTTCACCGTGCGATTCGGCTCGATTATCCACCGCCGTCTGGAAATGTGACCACCCGATTTCCGCATCGTCAGCTCCAGATATGCCAGCCTGCGTTTTTTCGGATGGAAGAATGCGGCCAGGCCCTTCGGCTCTGGCATATTCTGCTCCTCAACCTGACACATCTTCTCCGAGTCGTCGGAAGTCTCGACATGAATTTCAGCCTGCTTCGATGCCTTTGATTTCGGCATCAGTGCCCCCAGATCGATGTCGTAGTCCTCCGGCCGGACGACCTGTTCCAGTGCATCCAGAAAATCAAGCATCCTGCGATAACGGTCGTGGTAGTCGAACGCCAACGCCTTGTCAATCACGTCCGACAGCTGCCGGGAGACAGCGGGACACAGCTCGTGCAACGGGGGGATAGGAGGCTCCTTTCGCACGGCTCAGTGCGTCCAGCATCTTGCGCCCTGACACGATAAAGTAGAAAGTTGCGGCCAGTGCGTAAATGTCCGTCCACGGTCCCTGACACGGTTTCTGCGTATACTGCTCGTAAGGGGCGTAGTTCGGCTTCAGGTAAATTTTTCTTTCTTTACTATCGCTCCCCTGACGGAACGAGCGTGCCGCGCCGAAATCGATGAGCTTTATTTCACCGTCCTGTGTGATAAGGATATTTTCCGGGCTGATATCCCCGTGGATCATGCCGAAACGATGGACTTCTGCCAGTGAACTTCCGAGCAGGAACAGCATCTGGAGTGCCATCTTGAGCGTCTGCTTCGGATTATGATTTTTTCGGAACACCCGCAGATTGCAACCCTCAATCAGCTCCATTGCAAAATATGCCGTCCCGTTTTCTTCAAAAAAATCCCGAATGTCAACGACAGAGATATTTTCTCGAAGCTCCTGAAGGGCGCATGCTTCTTCAATGAACTGCTGCTTTCCCTCTTCATACTCAGGTCCGGTTTTCTTCATCTGCCAGGATGAGGGCACCATCTGGTCGTCCTCCCTGAACGCAGGACCGGACGGGAAGTACTCTTTGATGCAGCAGCGTAGGCCGCTCTGCATATTCTCAGC
>ENA-OQJB01000705-OQJB01000705.1-human-gut-metagenome-genome-assembly--contig:-NODE-705-length-14035-cov-2.996405_pt1 | contig 14035 bp, 8 predicted proteins | sample MGYA00242599_ERZ504765 | MGnify/ENA primary metagenome ERZ504765 (study PRJEB26092, sample SAMD00036354) | human gut metagenome | host: Homo sapiens | study: EMG produced TPA metagenomics assembly of...
CACCCTTTATTGCGGAGAGACAGGGATTCGAACCCCGGGTGCCTCGCAGCACAACGGTTTTCAAGACCGCCGCAATCGACCACTCTGCCACCTCTCCAAAACTTCTTTTTCAGAAGTGCTTTTCTTTTAAAGCGGTGCAAAGATACAAATCATTTTTTATTCTACAAACTTTTCTGCACAAAAACAGAGCAATTATACCAAAATTCTTGTTTATACCCACTACGGAACGAACATAACGGCATTTAGGCTATTTGTTGAAATTTATCAAGGGCAAGACAGAGTTTTATAACTTACTGGCTATCAGTATATTTACAAAGAGCCACATTCAGTATACGATTGAACCCTATTCAGTATACGACTGAATGGCATTCACTATACGACTGAATTAGGTTCAGAATACGACTGTTCCTTAAACCTACATCATTTGTAAATAATGCAGATTATTATTCGGTTCTTGTTTCAATTCATAAACCACATATAAAGAAAGTATTAACATCTCTACTCCCCCGGACATTCACTACCTAATAATAGTTATTTTATGCTGTTCAACATAAAAAGAGAAGTATCTCTTATAAAATTACGGAATTTATTCAGTATTTTTGCGCGCTCTAAAGGATAACATTATCTAACCTACTAACAAAAACAAATTTTATGGAATTGAACAAAACCTTTACCAATGGGCTTTGGAATAAAGAAATCAATGTCAGTGATTTCGTCAGTAAAAACATCGCACCCTATACCGGGGATGCATCTTTCTTGCAGGGACCTACCGAACGTACCAAACGTATCTGGGACATCTGTCTGAAGGCTCTCGAAGAAGAAAGGAACAACAATGGCGTCCGTTCACTGGACAATACCACCGTATCTACCATCACTTCTCATAAAGCCGGGTATATTGATAAGGACAATGAACTTATTGTCGGTTTGCAGACTGATGAACTGTTGAAACGATCCATCAAACCTTTCGGAGGCATCAACGTGGTAGCAAAAGCATGCCGTGAAAACGGAGTGGAAGTGGACGATAAAGTAAAAGACATCTTCACCCATTACCGCAAAACACATAACGACGGCGTATTCGATGTATATACCGAAGAAATCCGTTCCTTCCGCTCACTGGGATTCCTTACCGGATTGCCCGACAACTATGCCCGCGGACGTATCATCGGCGACTACCGCCGATTGGCTCTCTACGGCATCGACCGTCTGATTGAAGCCAAGCAGGAGGACTTGCGCAACCTCACCGGCCCGATGACCGAAGCACGCATCCGTCTACGCGAAGAAGTGGCGGAACAAATCAAAGCTTTGAAGGACATCAAGGTTATGGGCGAATATTACGGACTCGACCTCAGCCATCCGGCTACATCAGCTCAAGAGGCCGTGCAATGGGTATACATGGCATATCTTGCTGCCATCAAAGAGCAGGACGGAGCAGCCATGTCACTGGGTAACGTATCTTCTTTCCTCGATATTTTCATCGAATACGATTTGGCTCATGGAAAGATTGACGAGACGTTTGCGCAGGAACTGATAGACCAATTCGTCATCAAACTACGTATGGTACGCCATCTGCGCATGCAGTCGTACAACGACATCTTTGCCGGCGACCCGACTTGGGTGACCGAAGCCATCGGAGGACGCTTCAACGACGGACGCGTGAAAGTCACCAAGACTTCTTTCCGCTTTTTGCAGACGCTATACAACCTCGGTCCTTCTCCGGAACCGAACTTGACCGTATTGTGGAGTCCCGAACTGCCGGAAGGCTTCAAAGACTTCTGCGCCAAGGTTTCCGTAGATACCAGCTCCATTCAGTACGAAAACGACAACCTGATGCGCGAAGTGCGCAACTGCGACGATTACGGCATTGCCTGCTGTGTATCCTACCAAGCCATCGGCAAGCAAATCCAGTTCTTCGGCGCACGTGCCAACCTTGCCAAGGCCCTGCTGCTTGCCATCAACGGTGGCCGTTGCGAAAACACCGGAACTGTCATGGTGAAAGGTATTCCCGTATTGACCGGCGAGACACTGAAGTTTGAGGAAGTTATGGCCAACTACAAGAAGGTACTGACTGAAATAGCCCGTGTCTACAACGAGGCCATGAATATCATCCACTACATGCATGATAAGTATTATTATGAGAAAGCCCAGATGGCATTCATCGATACCGACCCACGCATCAATCTGGCATACGGTGTTGCCGGCCTTTCCATCGCCATAGACTCACTGTCCGCCATCAAATATGCCAAAGTCACTGCACGCCGCAACGAAATCGGCCTGACCGAAGGTTTCGACACCGAAGGCTCATTCCCCTGCTTCGGCAATAATGACGACCGTGTGGACCACCTGGGAGTAGACCTCGTTTACTATTTCAGCGAAGAACTGAAAAAGCTGCCTGTCTACAAGAATGCCCGTCCCACCCTTTCCTTGCTGACTATCACCTCCAACGTGATGTACGGCAAGAAGACCGGTGCCACTCCGGACGGACGCGCCAAAGGTGTTGCCTTTGCTCCGGGTGCCAACCCAATGCACGGACGTGACAAGAACGGTGCCATCGCTTCCTTGAGCTCCGTAGCCAAATTGCGCTACCGCGACTCGCAGGACGGCATCAGCAATACGTTCTCCATTGTTCCCAAATCACTGGGCCCGACACCGGAAGAACGTGTAGAGAACCTGGTAACCATGATGGACGGCTACTTCACCAAAGGTGCCCACCATTTGAACGTAAACGTACTGAACCGCGAAATGCTGGAAGATGCCATGGAACATCCTGAAAAGTATCCGCAACTCACCATCCGCGTTTCCGGCTATGCCGTGAACTTCGTGAAGTTGAGCCGCGAGCATCAGTTGGAAGTCATCAGCCGTTCATTCCACGAAAGAATGTAATATGATAAATGTACACTCCTACGAAAGTATGGGAACATTCGACGGGCCGGGTCTCCGGCTCGTCGTTTTCCTGCAAGGATGTCCGTTCCGTTGTCTGTATTGTGCCAATCCGGATACGATTGATGTAAAAGGAGGCACTCCCACCACTCCGGAAGAGATTCTGCAAATGGCTATCAGCCAAAAGGCATTCTTCGGGAAGAAAGGAGGTATTACTTTCTCCGGCGGTGAGCCTACCCTGCAAGCAGAAGCGCTGATTCCTCTTTTCAAGGAGCTGAAGGCGAACGGCATCCATATCTGTCTGGACAGTAACGGAGGCATCTGGAATGAAAAGGTGGAAGAGCTCTTTAGTCTGACTGACCTCGTGCTGCTGGACATCAAGCAATTCAATCCCGAACGCCACCGTACGCTGACGGGACGAAGCAACGAACAGACACTCCGCACCGCTGCCTGGCTCGAAGAACATGAACACCCCTTCTGGCTGCGCTATGTACTGGTCCCCGGTTACAGCGATTCGGAAGAAGACACCCGCCTGCTGGGTGAAAGTCTTGGCAAATACCAGCAGATACAACGGGTGGAAATACTTCCTTATCACCGTCTGGGTGTTCACAAATACGAAGCCATGGGATGGGATTACAAATTGAAAGAAGTGAAGGAAAATACTCCGGAACAACTGGAACGGGCAGAAAAACTGTTCAAAGAGTATTTCACGAATGTGATAACCAACTAAAACAGAAAAGCAAGGCTGTCCGGATATGATTCCAGACAGCCTTGCTTTTCATTTATAGGGTAAGAATCCTATTCTTTCAAGTTATAGGTAATCTGCTGTACATCATCACTACTGCCACCCACCATAAAGACGAAATCACCAGGTTCTACCATATAATTCATCTCATTGTCATAGAATCCCAGTGCATCGTCAGTTATCTGAAAAGCTACAGTTTTGCTTTCACCCACATTCAGATGAATTTTCCTGAAGCCCTTCAATTCCTTTATCGGACGCGTAACAGAGGCTACCTTATCCTGCACATACAATTGAACTACTTCCTCTCCTGCACACTTACCGGTATTAGTCACTTTTACCGACACCTCCGTATGGACGCCTGCAGCCTTGCCCGGCAGCAGTTTCAAATCAGAATATCCAAAATCCGTGTACGAAAGCCCATATCCGAAAGGATAGGCAGGCTCAGTGGAAGCATCGATATAAGATGCCTTATAGGTCTGTTTCAATGCGGTAGGGCGGCCGGTGCTCTTATTCTGATAATAAATGGGAATCTGTCCTACGTGTGCAGGAAATGTCATGGGCAATTTAGCCGAAGGATTATACTCTCCCCACAACACATTGCATATGGCATTGCCGGCCTCACTTCCCAGCCACCAAGTACACAGTACCGCATCAGCATGTTCCCTTATCTCATTGAAGATTACCGGACGCCCACACATGACAAGAGCAATGACAGGTTTTCCAGTCTTTGCCAGTTCCGACACCAGCTTCTGCTGCCCCTCGGGTATGGCTATATTCACTTTGGAAGCCTTCTCGCCACTCTGACCGAATCTCTCGCCTACCGCCACAACAATGACATCCGAAGCCTCAGCAGCCTGTAATGCTTCCTGCAATCCGGTCAACTGATTGCTCTTCATATCATAGCCTTCAGCATAGCTCACCTCCAGTCCTTTCCGGACCAATGCATCATATAAGGTCACCACTTTGTTCCGGTCCGTAGTGGCAGCCCAAGCACCTGCCATATCGTACTGGGATTTTGAGAGTCCTCCTATCAAGGCTATCTTCCTCGTCTGTGCCGTCAACGGAAGCACAGATTCCCTATTCTCCAGCAATACAACGGAACGCTCGGCCATACGGAGCGAAGCATTACGGACTTCGGGCGCATTGAGTATTCTGGCCGCTCTTTCCGGATTACAGTAGCGAAAAGGGTCCTCAAACAATCCCAACTCATATTTCTTCTCCAATATACACCGTACTGCATCATCAAGCACACTCTCCTTTACTTTCCCTTCTTGAACAAGCTCCTTCAGATAAGTCAAGTAGCAGGTACTTACCATCTCCATGTCCAGACCAGCATTCAGCGCTTTGGCTGCGGCATCTTTCTTGTCAACAGCATAACGGTGGTTCACCAATTCCTCTACCGAATTATAATCGGACACAACAAATCCCTTAAATCCCCACTGCTCTCTCAATAGCCGGTTGAGCAAGAAATCATTGGCAGTACAAGGAATATTATTAAAATCATTGAAAGCACTCATCACGGTAGCTGCTCCTACCTTTATGGCCGCCTTATAGGGAGGCATATAAAAATTGGCAAAGTGGCCCATTGACATATCCACACTATTATACTCCTTTCCTGCTATCGGTGCACCATATCCGGCAAAATGTTTCATACATGCCATGACAGTCGTCGTGTCTGCCAAATCGTCTCCTTGCAAGCCTCTGACACGCGCCTCCGCTACCCGAGAACCATAATAAGGGTCCTCACCGGCCCCTTCCATGACGCGTCCCCAACGTGCGTCCCACGAAATATCCACCATCGGGGCAAAAACCCAGTTCAAACCATCGGCGGCACTTTCCAAAGCATTGTAGCGTGCAGCTTCCTCAATCATGGCCAAATCGAAACTTGCAGCCTCGGCAAGCGGAAGCGGAAATCCGGTACGATAGCCGTGGATAACATCCAGTCCGAAAATTAAAGGAATGCGCAAACGCGATTGCAAAGCAAGCTCTTGATAACGGCGTATATCCTTTACTCCTATCACATTCAGCATAGAGCCTATTCTGCCTTGCCGGACATACTCTTCTTTAGGAATATTTCCACCGTCGGGTCCGGTAAAATTCCCTCGGTAGGTGCATTGTGCAAGCTGGCCTATCTTTTCATCCAGCGTCATCTGCTTCATCAAGCTTGAGATGAATTTCTCCTTCTCCGTAGTTTGTGCCGAGGTAAAGGTGTTACCAAGTCCCCACAGACAAACCATCAGTATTATTATCTTTTTCATACTGCCATTCTTGTTTTGATATTTATTTTATCATAAAACAACAGTTGCCTTCAATGGTAAATCAGCTGAAGAAGGACCTGCCAGAATCTCAAAAGTCCCCTTTTCCACTACAAACCGATGTGATTCCACATCATAGTAGGCAAAGGCTTCCTCATCCAGCAATATCCGAACGCGCTTGGTTTCACCCTTCTTCAAGTAAACCTTATCGTAGCCTTTCAACTCCTTCAATGGACGCGGAACAGAACATTCCACATCCCGCACATATACCTGAGCCGCTTCCGCAGCATCCATCTTTCCGGTATTCTTGATGTCAAAGCTTACCGTAACCCGGCTTCCCCCCGTCTTCTCAACACTCAGATTACTATATTCAAAACTACTGTATGACAGTCCATACCCGAAAGGATAGAGCGGTTGCTTTCCGTTCCGGTCATATCCCCTATAACCTACGAAAACACCTTCGGCATACTGCACCCGTTTATGAGGTACATTGCGATTGTCATAATAATTACCATATACCGGATTATCTTCCCATTTTTCCTCGATGCTGACTGGTAGTTTGCCACTTGGCGAAAGCTTGCCCGTAATGATTTCGGCAAGGGCCTTTCCACCCTCCTGCCCCGGATACCATGCCATCAAAATAGCTTGTACACTCTGCCCCCAATTGCGGAAATCTATTCCACCTCCGGCATTCACCACCACAGCCACATTATCATGAAGTGAAGCCACTTTATTAATGAGATATTCCTGCCCGTATGACAATGCAAACGGACGGTCGAACCCTTCACCTTCTGTACTGCTGTTGAACCCGGCACATACAATAACATTCCTGGCATGCTTCAGTGAAGAGGCCAAACGCTCCTCATCCATCATTCCTGCCTGGAAACTGACAGTCGCCTCACCCACATTATCAAAATATTCAATACGCAACCGGTATATCTCCCCTGCACTGACCTGCATAAATGCACTGCGGGTACTGAATGAATGGTTCCCCCAATCTCCGGTAATCAGCTTATCGTTTACAAACAGACGGTATCCGTCATCGCCAGCCAGCTGGAACTTGACAGTTCCATCCTTGTCAGCCTTGTAAACTCCCGTCCAACGGGCAGAAAACTGATCTACCGGCATGCCGTCGAACGGTGCACCGTATTTCCAGGCATGGTCTATGGCAGGCTCTATGGCAGCTTGAAAGAGTTCTCCGGTAAGATTACGAGTATTATAATATTCGCCCTTAAAACCGTTTTGCGTAAAACTGCCATCCGTATAAATCTGTTGGGACATATCCTTATAAAGAATGCTGTCAGACAGCAGCTCTATCTGTCTGCCGCCCTTCAACTGAACCATACCTTCATAGAGTGACACTACCGAATAAGGGGTGACAAATCCGCTTCCTCCTCCTGTGGGAATAATATCGGCATTAGGCCCGATTACCAATGTTCTACCGTTCCGGTAAGGCAACGTACCGTTGTCATTTTTCAATAAGACTACTCCTTCTCTCGCCAAGTCAAGTGCAATTTCCTTAGACTGTGCATTGTCTTTATCGATAGATTTATCTTCTCTCGGAGTATCAAGTGCTCCAAAAGCAATCAATGTCTGGAGTATATGCCGGACTTTGGCGTCAATGGTCTCTTCCTTCACGATACCATTCTCTATTGCCGGAATAAGAATTTCCCTGGTCATGAATTTACCGACGGGCATTTCCAAATCCAACCCTCCATTAGCGGCTCCCACACCGGAATATACAGATGTCCAGTCAGACATCAGGATACCTTTAAATCCCCACTGTTTGCGCAGTACATCAATGTTCAGCCAGCTGTTTTCGGTGGCATGTACCCCGTTCAGCGGATTATAGCTATCCATAACCGCCCCTACTCCTGCTTCCTGCACAGCTTTTCGGAACGCGGGAAAATAAATTTCCTGCAGCGTGCGCTCATCCACATCTGAGCTGGCATGATGTCTGCTCCACTCCTGGTTATTGGCCGCAAAATGCTTCACCGTAGCCATAACTCCCTCTTCCTGCACTCCCAAGATATATTCTTTAGCAGTTTCGCCCGTCAAATAAGGGTCTTCACCAAAATACTCATAGTTTCGCCCGCATAGAGGAGAGCGGTAGATATTGACTCCAGGCCCCAACAGAATACTTACCCCACGGGCCTTTGCATCCCGGGCCAAACCATGTCCCAGCTCTCTAGCCAACTTACGGTTCCATGTCGAAGCCGACAAGATGCCACAAGGATACAAGGTACTTTGAGTATTGTTACGTATGCCTTGCGGACCATCGGCCATCCTGATTTCGGGTATGCCAAGCCGGGGTACAGCCCGGATATAAAAAGATTTGGGACCGGAAATGTAATCGATTTTTTCTTCCAGCGTCATTTGAGAAACCAACTCCCTGGCACGCTGCTCCACCTGGGGAGTAATACACACTTGTGCTTTTGCCGTGATTGCACAACAAAGCAATAGCCCGCTTAAGGCTACTTTCTTTTTAATCTTCATTTTGTCTATTTTACTACGTGTTTGTTATATTGCCGGGCATGTCCCGACCTACTTTCTTTCTTCTCAATCAATAAAAAACCGTGTCCCTTCATCCACCAACGAAGAAACACGGCCGAAAGTTATTAAGAAAATTCTGAATCTACAAGAAAGTGGACAAAAACATGTCTGTCCTGCTATCAATAAGTAAGACGTATACCGGCCTGCAACGTAAAGTTACACGGGTTCTCCTTGCGTATAGTCTGTATCGACGAACCGTCATCAAAGAAATAAGATACTCCCGGTTCCACATACAGGCCCACCCTATTGCTTATGTTATACTGGGCACCGACAGCACCCATGACAGAAAGCTGTACCGGTTTCACAGTCTCACTCTCAGTACCAATCTTGCCATACACACATTTTTCAATGGCACCCCCCGCCGAAACGTACATCGTAAAGTTCTTTGCATCCACAAAGTTCCAGTTGGCCCGTACCGGAATGCCAATATAATGCAGCTTCTGGCTTATCTTTTCCGAGCTGCCCTCATACCTTACGTCAGAAGCAAGATAGGTATACGTCAGCCCGCTTTCCACAGAGAAACCCTTCGCCAAGTTTTTCCGCACCGAAACACCGAAACTGAGCGGTTGTTTATGGTTTATATCCGCAATTTTCTTTTCGCGTCTTTGCAGATAGGGCATACCATCCTTAAAAACCAGTTCCTGCCCGTCGGGAATAGTAACAATGCCATTGGCCGTAGAGGATAAATCTACGTTACCGCCATAAATAGGACTTCCAGGCATGTAGTCCGACATCACATTCGCTTCCCCTTCATTCGCCAATGAAAAACCTCCCGTATTTCCTACGGACAAGCCAACCGCCCATCCTTTAGCATCCCTACCAGAACTGTTTTTTTCCGGAAGATGCAGTTTGTCCCGGCCTGACGGACGATAGCGGTCTTCCCTTGTCTCCGGTTCCTCGGCCTGCATTGTAGTTTCATGGTCCGTATCTTCCACTACCGGTTCTTCCGCCTGCTGTCCAATACCGACAACCTCATCTGCAGTTTCAACCGGCAGCATTTCCTCCTGCTGTTCTTCGCCAACCGATATTCTGATATGTTGTGCAACCAAAGGGTGACTTGCCTCCTTATTGGGCGCCGATGCATTTCCATGTGCCCGATAAGCAGGCTCTATGGAATTAGTCCGTATGGCAGGTACTGTCTGTTCCGGCAAGACGTCCGGAGCCACAGCCAAAGCGGGCACTGACGTATGCCGCATTTCATTCCCTACCGGACTCTGCAACAGCCACAGACTGACGGACGAAACCGCCACCAGCAACACAGCTGCCGCGGCCACCGCCCAGCGACGGAAAGGTATCATCCTATGCGGTCCGGTTATCGGAGCTCCGGAAACGGACAATTCCTTCTCCAACCGCTCCCATCCGGCAACCGGCAGCGGTTCGGAATAGTCTTCCAGCTTGTCCTTTATCTTTTTCAACCACAATTCATCTTCCATACGTTCCTTCATTTAATCATTTCTTTTCATCCACTCACGTACTTTTGCCGCTAAAGTCGCTTTAGCACGCGTCAACTGCGAGGCAGAGGATTTTTCATTAATTCCCAATAGTCGAGCAATCTCCTTATGGGATTTCTCTTCAAAAATATATAAGTTGAATACGGTACGATAGCCGGCAGGCAATTCACTGATAAACTGCATTAGTACCTTTTGAGGAATGACATCTATTGACGAACCTTCCGGTTCCTCATAAGCTTCGGGTGCATTCTCCAAGGCCGATGACTGATTCATCACATCATTTTTCCGCAAATACTGCAATACCGTATTCACCATTACGCGTTCCATCCATGCCCGCAGAGAGCCCTCTCCCCGCCAAGTGAACTTATCGAAAGAATCAAAAAGTTTCAGAAAACCGTCATGCATCAGGTCTTGGGCAGTCTCCCGGTCACCTGCATAACGGAGGCATACGCTGAGCATGCGTCCCGCATAGCGCTCATACAGTTCTTTGCGGGCAAGGTTGTCCCCTTGCCTACAGCGTTCTGCCAATTCCTGTTCTTCCATTCTCTCTTTTAACACGTGTTTACCTTAAAAATGCAACTGGCGCAAAAATACTGCATCAGGCAGAGAAGAAAATCACACTTTTATTCTTTAACAGTATACTACGCAGTATTTAGCTTTTCACCGCATTTTCTGAATGCAAAAATAAGTTTTAAACAGAAAAAGAGCTAAAACCTACCACTTATGAAGAAACTGAGAATGACATTGGCAGCATCCATGCTTTTATTCCTGACTGCCATTGTATTGCAATCATGCCTGGACGATTGGGATGACAAATATGACACTTTGTTCGCCGTAGGTACGGTAAAGGTCATCGAAGGAAAAGACTACTATTTCTCACTGGACGAAGGCAGTAAACTATATCCCAGTGACACAACCTATGTTCACGACTATGCCGTAATAGACGGCCAGAGGGCTTTCATCTACTTCCGCGAACTGGAAGAGAAACTTCCAGGCTACGAATACAATGCCCAAATAAAGCACATCGAAAACATTCTGACCAAAGACATCTACTCCATGCCTGCCGAAAAGGCAGACAGTATCGGAGACGACAACATCAACGCCACGGATTTATGGATTACGGGCGAGTATCTGAACATCAAATATCAATTCTACCACAGCAACAACGAAGATAAGAAGCACATGCTGAACCTGGTCATCAATGAAGCATCCACCGGCGAAAACGACAAACCGGATTACGTCAATCTCGAATTCCGCCACAATGCCTACAATGACAGCCAGCTCACGCTGGGCACCGGACTGGCCTCCTTCAAGCTGGACAATATAGCGGAACAACTGAAAGAGAAAAAAGGGCTGAACATCCGTGTCAAAAGTCTATATGACGGTGAACGGTTCATGACCATAGACATTAAAAAGAAAACAACTAAATCTCCTGAAAACACATCTTTCAACATCTCAATGAGAAGCGGAGTGACATTTCAATATGTTGCTCCGCTTTATTTTTCCATATCCCGCTTAAATTCATCTTTTTCTTTGTCTATCCACCGGGAAACCCCTACATTTGTAAGAATTTTCACAATAGCAAACATTAAAACGGTCCAAAGGATATGAAATACATACTGGGAACAGTAATTGCAATACTCTGCTCGTTCACCTGCACAGACACCCTATATGGAAAATCTCCCGCAACAGACGTCGACGATATTCTGATAATCAACACTTATACAGAAGCCAATCCCTGGAGTAATGATTTCATCACCTCCATTGTGAACATGGCATCACAGAACAGCCACATCGGAGTATACACCGCACACATGAAAATGCTGACACTTGACGAGGAAAATAAACTGAAGACATTCAAAGAGAGCTTGTTCAAGAGTTACAAGAACCCTAAACTTATCGTGCTTATCGGATGCGGAAGTTTCATCATGTGCGATGAACTGAACCGGCAGTGGCCCGATATCCCCATGATATTATGTGGTGAGAGGGATTATACCGGTCCTAAGGAAACAATGATACGCGAGCACGCCCTGCCCCGCACAGAGCGTATTCCCATCAGTGACCTACAGAAGAAGTACAATCTGACCTTAATGCAATCCAGTGTATACCTGAACGAGAACCTGCAACTCATGAAGCAACTCATCCCCAAAATGGATAAGGTCATGTATATAGGGGATGAAACATACATCTGCCAGCAGAACGACTATGACTTGTCCGAGATTATCCGTGAAAAGTATCCGGAGTTGGATTACCAGTTCCTTAGTGCGAAGGACATCCGAACGGACAGCCTTTTCAATATACTGAACCACGTGAATCCCCATACTACCGGAGTCATCTTTTCATCCTGGCTGTACAAGAGCTCTCCCCATGACAATATCATGAGGAGTAATTCCCACCGGGTCATCTCTACCGCCCCCATCCCTTTGTTTTCGCTAAGGGCCATCGGTATTGAAGAAGAAGGGGGGATTGTAGGCGGCTACATTTACAACAAAGAGAAATATAATGCCCGGCTACTGGAAACCATCCACAAGATATTGGATGGTACCCCGGCACGCAACATCCCGTTATACTATCCCGACGACGGAGCCCCCGTATTCAACTATAAATCCCTTCTGCAGCGTGACCTGAATCCGAAGCTATGCCCCAAGGGTACCATATTCTACAACATGCCTCCCACCTTCTGGGAGAAGTACGAATATGTCATTATCAGTATCACTGCCGCAATCATAACTCTGCTGTTCTTTTTCCAATATCTCCGCCTACAGTCACTGAGTAGAATCAAAAGATTACAGCAGCAACAACTGGACAGCAATCTCAAATACCGAAATCTGATAAACAACATGCCCATCCTATACATGTATGAGAAACTTATAAAAGATGAAAAAGGGCGCATTACTGACACCTTATATATAGATGTCAACAATTTCTTCGAAGACAGATTTATCATGCGCAAAGAGGCTGTCGGCAAGCGGGGAAGCGAATTATTTCCCGAATCCATGAACGAGTTCCTCCATTTCATGAATATCGCATTGAAGGAGAAACGTTCCGTAACTTTCCCCTATTATTACAAGAAGATAGACACTTTCTACGACATTGTAGTCAAGGCAAGCGACAATGGCGAATACATGCACGTCTTCTGCGTTGACAGCACCGAGTTGCACCACACCCAAATACAGTTGAGGTCGACAAACCGGAAACTTTCCATGGCACTCGACGTTGCCAACATCGTACCATGGAAATGGAACCTCCGGACACACACCATACTCTGCGATGTCAACAAGCCGATAGAGCTCAGCAATAATGCCGGTATCATGGACGATGAACAGACTGTCCGTACCCGACAGCCAGTATTCTCCAAAATACACAAGGAAGACCTGGAAAAAGTTGAAACAAGCCTATACAGACCTGATTGAGGGACGTATCCAGAAAGTCAAGGAGGAATACCGCGTCATCAATCATGCCGACGGACACAAACACTTCGACTGGGTGGAGGCCCAGGCCGCCGTAGAAACCTACGACGAGAACAATAAGCCGCTGACCCTGGTGGGCTCTTCGCTGGTTATCACCGAACGGAAAAAGATGGAGACGGAACTGGTTTCCGCCAAGAACCGTGCGGAAGAGTCGAATAAACTGAAATCCGCATTCCTCGCCAACATGAGCCATGAAATCCGTACGCCGCTCAATGCCATTGTGGGATTCTCCGGAATATTGGCTTCCACCGAAGAGGAGGAAGAAAACAAGAATACGTCAGCATCATTGAGAACAACAATACTTTGCTGCTGCAACTCATCAGTGACATTCTGGACTTGTCAAAGATAGAAGCAGGCACAATGGAATTCATTGATACGGATTTTGAATTGAACAAAGTGATGAGAGAGCTGGAAAGTTTGCTCTGCCTGAAGCTATCGCCCGAAAAGAATGTCACCCTCTCCTTTGAGCCCGGACTGCCCGAATGCCACATTCATTCCGAGCGTAACCGCTTGTCTCAACTCGTCATCAATCTGGTGACCAATGCCATCAAGTTTACCCAAGAAGGCAGTATCCGTTTTGGCTACAAGCTGCAAGACGACAAGATGCTTTATTTCTACGTATCCGATACGGGATGCGGTATCCCCGAAGACAAACAAGAGAGCATATTCGGCCGCTTTGTCAAG
>ENA-OQJB01000712-OQJB01000712.1-human-gut-metagenome-genome-assembly--contig:-NODE-712-length-13856-cov-3.689198_pt1 | contig 13856 bp, 12 predicted proteins | sample MGYA00242599_ERZ504765 | MGnify/ENA primary metagenome ERZ504765 (study PRJEB26092, sample SAMD00036354) | human gut metagenome | host: Homo sapiens | study: EMG produced TPA metagenomics assembly of...
CCGAGGAATTAGAGGCACTCCGCATCAAATACCTCAGTAAAAAAGGAGCCATCAATGACTTAATGGCAGATTTCCGCAATGTAGCCGCCGAACAGAAAAAAGAGGTGGGAATGCGCTTGAACGAACTGAAAAACAAAGCACAAGAAAAGATTGCCGCCTTGAAAGAACAATTCGAAAGCCAGGATACCGGCTGTGACGATATTGACTTGACGCGTTCAGCCTACCCGGTAGAATTAGGAACCCGCCATCCGCTTTCCATCGTGAGAAACGAAATCATCGATATATTTGCCCGTATGGGATTCAACATCGCCGATGGACCGGAAATGGAAGACGACTGGCACGTATTCTCCTCCATGAATTTTGCCGAAGACCATCCGGCACGCGACATGCAGGATACATTCTTCATCGAAAATGATACAGAAAACGTATCGCACAGCATCATTCTTCGCACACACACATCCAGCGTGCAAAGCCGTGTTATGGAGACCACGCAGCCTCCTATCCGCGTACTTTGTCCGGGACGTGTATACCGTAATGAGGCCATCAGCTACCGCGCACACGCATTCTTCCATCAGGTAGAAGCCTTGTACGTAGACCGCAATGTATCTTTCACCGACCTGAAGCAGGCTTTATTGCTCTTTGCGCAAGAGATGTTCGGCAGTGACACCAAGATTCGTCTGCGTCCTTCCTACTTCCCCTTCACCGAGCCAAGTGCCGAAATGGACATCAGCTGCAACATCTGCGGCGGCAAGGGCTGCCCCTTCTGCAAGCACACGGGTTGGGTAGAAATTTTGGGATGCGGTATGGTAGATCCGAATGTATTGGAGCTGAACGGAATAGACAGCAAAGTGTATAGCGGATATGCCCTGGGTATGGGTATCGAACGCATCACCAACTTAAAATACCAGGTGAAAGACCTTCGTATGTTCTCTGAAAATGACACACGCTTCTTGAAAGAATTCGAGAGCGCTTACTAAATATAGTGAATAACGGTTAGTGATTAGTGATTAATAAGTTGCGCATTTTCAGCATATCATTAATCACCCATCACTAACCACTCATCGCTAACCACTATTTTTCGCTATGGCAAAAGACAAACTTGTAACCTCCGGCTATTGCCTTATCCTGGCTGCCAATTTCCTTTTGTATTTTGCCTTTTATCTGATACTACCGGTTCTTCCATTCTACCTGACTGAGGTATTCCATACCGGAAATGCAGCAGTAGGTGTCATCTTGTCATGCTACACCATTGCCTCGCTCTGCATACGCCCATTTTCGGGATACCTGCTCGACACACTGGCCCGCAAGCCTCTTTATCTGGTGGCATATTTCATCTTTATCACCATTTTCGCAGGTTACATGTTGGCGGGAGTCCTATCCATATTCATCATGTTGCGGGTTGTCCACGGTCTTGCATTTGGAATGGTGACTGTAGCAGGAAATACAATTGTGATTGACATTACCCCTTCATCTCGTCGCGGCGAAGCCGTAGGATATTATGGACTGATGAACAACACAGCCATGAGCTTCGGTCCGATGATTGGCCTTTTCATGCATGACATCTATTCCTTTGAAACGATTTTTGCCTGCTCGCTCATATCGGGAACTATCGGTTTTGTTGCCGCATGCCTCGTCAAGACCCCACCCAAACAACCAGTCAAACGAGAACCTATCTCATTGGACCGCTTTGTGCTGCTGAAAGGTATCCCGGCAGGAATCGCACTGCTATTGCTCTCCATACCATATGGCATGACAAGCACTTATGTAGCCATGTATGCCAAAGAAATAGGAATTACCTTGAATTCCGGATTGTTTTTTACTTTATGGCCGTCGGCATGGCAGTGTCCCGCATGTTCTCCGGCAAACAAGTGGATAAAGGGCGTATCACCCAAGTCATAACTTTAGGACTATATCTGGTATGTAGCTGTTTCTTCATATTGTCCGCCTGCGGACTATTGATGAAAACCGTCCCGGAACTGACAAACATATTGTTTTTTATGGTTGCCCTCCTATTGGGAGTAGGCTTCGGGACGATGTTCCCCGCCTTCAATACGCTGTTCGTAAATCTGGCCCCCAACAACCAGCGCGGAACAGCCACCTCTACCTACCTGACTTCATGGGATGTAGGCATTGGCATAGGCCTGACAGCAGGAGGTTATATCGCACAGATTACCTCTTTCGATATGGCATATTTTTTCGGAGCCTGCCTCACGGTTATCTCCATCTTTTATTTCAATCTGAAAGTATCTCCTCACTATCATAAAAACAAATTAAGATGAGAAAGAAAGAGCGTTATGAAAAAATCCTTGCTTGGTTTAGGGAGAACGTTCCCGTAGCCGAAACAGAGTTGCATTATGACAATCCGTTCGAGCTGTTGATAGCAGTTATTCTCTCTGCACAATGTACGGACAAACGCGTCAATATGATTACCCCTGCCCTTTACCGGGACTTCCCTACTCCCGAAGCACTCGCCGCTACTACTCCCGACGTGGTATACGAGTATATCCGCAGCGTGTCCTATCCCAACAACAAGGCCAAGCACCTTGTAGGCATGGCCCAAATGCTGGTGAAAGACTTTAAAAGTGAGGTCCCCGATAGCCTTGAAGAACTGGTAAAACTGCCCGGCGTAGGCCGCAAAACAGCCAATGTCATCCAATCCGTCGTTTTCAATAAAGCGGCTATGGCAGTAGACACACACGTGTTCCGCGTCAGCCATCGCCTGGGTCTCGTATCAGATAAATGTACAACCCCGTTCAGTGTCGAAAAAGAATTGGTAAAACATATACCGGAAACAGACATCCCTATAGCCCACCACTGGCTTATCCTTCACGGTCGCTATGTATGCCAGGCACGTACTCCACAATGTGATACCTGCGGTTTGCAATTAATGTGCAAATATTATTGCCAGAAATATAAAGTTAGCAAAGAGAGCGGCAAAGACAAAGAATAAACAACGGTTTCATAGCAAAAAAAGAAATAAATGCTAACTTTGCGCTCACTAAAAAGAAATTAGTAACACTTTTAAATAAAATAGAGTATTATGACAATTGATCAATTTAACTTTGCCGGAAAAAAGGCATTCGTTCGTGTGGACTTCAACGTACCCTTGGACGAAAACTTCAACATTACAGATGATACCCGTATGCGTGCCGCTCTTCCTACATTGAAGAAGATTTTGGCCGATGGCGGTAGTGTAATTATCGGTTCTCACCTCGGTCGTCCGAAAGGCCCGGCTGACAAGTTCTCCTTGAAGCACATTCTGAAGCATCTCGAAGAGTTGTTGGGTGTTGAGGTGCAATTTGCTAACGACTGTATGGGCGAAGAAGCTGCCGTAAAGGCTGCTGCTCTGCAACCGGGTGAAGTGTTGTTGCTCGAGAACCTCCGTTTCTACGCTGAAGAGGAAGGCAAACCCCGCGGTTTGGCTGAAGATGCTACAGACGAAGAAAAGAAGGCTGCCAAAGCTGCTGTTAAGGAAAGCCAGAAAGAATTCACCAAGAAATTGGCTTCTTATGCAGATTGCTATGTAAACGACGCTTTCGGTACCGCTCACCGTGCACACGCTTCTACTGCATTGATCGCTAAATATTTCGACAAGGACAACAAAATGTTCGGTTACCTGATGGAAAAAGAGTAAAGGCTGTTGATAAAGTTTTGAACGATATCCAACGTCCGTTTACTGCCATCATGGGTGGTTCCAAAGTTTCTTCCAAGATTGAAATCATTGAAAACCTGCTGAACAAGGTAGACAACCTGATTATTGCCGGCGGTATGACTTATACTTTCACCAAAGCCATGGGCGGCAAAATCGGTATTTCTATCTGCGAAGATGACAAACTGGATTTGGCTCTTGACCTGGTGAAGAAAGCAAAAGAAAAAGGCGTAAACCTTGTTTTGGCTGTTGATGCCAAGATTGCCGATTCTTTCTCCAACGATGCCAACACCAAGTTCTGCCCGGTTGACGAAATTCCTGATGGCTGGGAAGGTCTTGATATCGGTCCTGAGACTGAAAAGATCTTTGCAGATGTCATCCAAGAACTCCAAGACTATCCTTTTGGAACGGTCCGACGGGTGTATTCGAATTCGAGAACTTCACTCACGGTTCACGCGCTGTAGGCGAAGCTATCGTAGAAGCGACCAAGAACGGTGCTTTCTCACTCGTAGGTGGCGGTGACTCTGTAGCTTGTGTCAACAAGTTCGGCTTGGCAAGCGGCGTGTCTTACGTATCTACCGGTGGCGGTGCATTGCTTGAAGCAATCGAAGGAAAAATCCTTCCGGGTATCGCTGCTATCAACGAATAAAAACAAGCAAAATAACACCCAAAGGCAGCTCTTTGAAAAAAGGGTTGCCTTTTTTACTACTATCCATCCCTATAATGAGACGAATTCTACTATCCTGCATCCTTTTATCAGCCACATGCATCCTGAAAGCACAAGATGCTTGTCTGAATGATGTAGTCAACACTTTAAAAGACCGCATTTCACTCTCCGGCTATGCCCAAGTGGGATATACATACGATGATGCGGGCGAAGGTACCAGCAATACTTTCGATATAAAGAGAGTTATCTTTATGGCGCGCGGTAAAATCACCGATAAATGGTCGGCTTACTTCATGTACAGCTTTGCCAATACCGGAAAAATTCTGGAAGCCTACACGGAATACCGCTTTCTCCCTCAACTCACAGCACGTATCGGACAGTTCAAAACCATGTATACCATTGAGAACCCGATGTCTCCCTGCTTTGTCGAATTAATAAACTGTTATTCTCAAGCCGTCAATTACCTGGCCGGTATCAATGGCAGTGATCCGTTGTATGGCTCTGCAAGCGGTCGTGATATGGGATTGTTAATTTATGGAGACTTGTTCGACTCTTTGATGACTTATAACCTTGCCATCATGAACGGACAAGGCATCAACCTAAAAGATAAAAACAATCAGAAAGATATTGTAGGCAGCCTTATGGTACATCCATTGAAATGGTTGTCCGTCGGCGGTTCCTTTGTTAAAGGGAAAGGATGCGCCGTAGCCGTTTCTTCCATTAATCCAGACATAGCCATAGGAGAGAATTACACCCGAAACCGCTGGTCGGCAGGTGCCACCATCAAAAACAAAATCCGTAGATGTACGTACAGAATACTTGGCCGGAAAAGACGGACACGTTAAAAGTGACGGTTACTATGCAACCGTATCTGCCCATGTGCTTCCCAAATTTGACGTAATAGCCTCTTATGACTATTTCAACAAAAATAAAACTATTTCCGATAAACAGACCAATTATGTAGCAGGTGTACAGTATTGGTTCTATCCCAAATGCCGTCTGCAAGCCCAGTATACATACTGTAACCGCCATAAAGGAGAAAACTCAAACCTGCTTCAAGCACAGTTGCAAGTTCGTTTCTGAGCTGGGGAAATGGAAATTTATGAACTTTTTGGCATCCTTTTTGTAGTTTTATAAGATACATACCCAAAAAGAGACTGATTTATGAACGAACAAGCCATACAAGAACAATATCAGCATATCGTTACTCTACTCAAGCAGCAACGGCTGAAGGAAGCACAATCCCAACTGGAAGCCTTCTTTGGAACAGCGGTGACTGGACACTCCGCAACCGCTTGGAACAAGCTCAGACATCCTATCAGTACATGCTGCAATACATGCGCCAAGGAATCGACGATCCTGAACGTCAGAAACTATATCGCCAGATCCTGACCGAAACTTGGGAAGTCGCTGACCAGGCACGTCTGTCTCTCCTTGACGGAGTTTCCACGCACTATTACCATTCCTTGCGCAATAACCGGGAACGCCTCCCCAAAGAATACAATATTGCCGCACTACAGAAGGTATTGGAATCTTTCCCTGATGACCTGGCCGTTTGTCAGCTGATGCCGGACAACCAAGGCCTGGACGCCGTACTTCAACGGCACGAACAAACCGCCCAGGTTCTTTTTCTTTCCACATGGAGTAACAGCGACTGGTCTGCAGAAGACGAACAGCAAGCCAAAGAATTACTGGAATCAGAAATGCTTCCCGTCAATGATTTGTGCCTGTTCACCAGTGCCGTCATGCTCAGTCTGATGGAGTGCTTTGATACCCGTAAATTCTCATGGTTGCTGGACGCCGTAACGCATGCAAATACGCAAGTAAACCAACGGGCTTTGGTAGGAATCGCTTTCGCACTTCTTTTTCATCCCACCCGTCTGTCGCTTTATCCCGAATTGACAGCCCGCCTTTCCCTGCTCAATGAAGACAGCAGTTTCGGCAAGCAACTGAACCGTATTTATATCGAGCTGCTCCGTAGCCAGGAAACGGAAAAGATAGACAAGAAGATGCGTGAAGAAATCATTCCGGAGATGATGAGGAATGTGAACATCATGCGCAACATGAAGTTCGGTTTTGAAGAGAACCCTGAGGAAAACGATCTTAATCCGGATTGGGAAAAAGCTTTTGAAAGTTCCGGACTGGGAGACAAGATACGAGAGATGAACGAATTACAGCTGGAAGGTGCTGACGTCTATATGAGTACGTTTGCACAACTCAAGACTTATCCGTTCTTTAAGGAACCGTACAACTGGTTCTATCCGTTCGACATGCATCACTCCAGCATCATCAAGGAATTCGGATTCAAGCCTACCGGAGACAATGCCATCCTCTCCCTTATCCTCCAATCTGGTTTCTTCTGCAATAGTGACAAGTATTCCCTTTGCTTTACAATGGCACATATACCACAGTCACAGCGTACGATGATGCTCAGCCAGATGACTTCTCAAGATCTGGATGCACTCATGGACGAAAGCAAATCCTCCGCTTTGCGGCAGTATGCCGAACGACCGGATGTCATCAGCAACCAGTATGTCCACGACTTATACCGTTTCTTCAAGTTAAGCCAGCGCAGACACGAGTTCCGTGACATCTTCAAGGAAGAGATTGCCCTGCACCGTATCCCGGCACTCAAAGATATTCTGTGCAAACCCGAGCTGCTGATTACCATCGCCGACTTCCACTTCCGCAAAGAACACCCGGCAGAAGCATTGGAGCTTTATAAGGAATTGATAGCCTTGAACCATGCAAATGCAGACATTTTCCAAAAGGCTGGCTATTGCCTGCAAAAGGAAAAGAGGTATAAGGAAGCGATAGACGCCTACCTGAAAGCCGATGTACTAAAGCCCGACCATGTCTGGACAATCCGCCATCTCGCTACGTGCTACAGGCAGATAAGGGACTTTGCCTCTGCACTGGAATACTACAAGAAAGTGGAGGCAATCCAGCCGGAAAACCATAATATCCTTTTCTACGCCGGAAGCTGCCTTGCCGAACTGGAAAGATATGAAGAGGCTCTGCAATATTTCTTCAAGCTTGATTTCATCGAAAGCAATTGTATCAAAGCATGGCGTGCTATAGGCTGGTGTTCGTTTGTCAACGGCAAGTATGAGCAAGCAATGAAGTATTACGAAAAGATACTCGCCTCCAAACCACTCGCAGCAGACTATCTCAATGCCGGACATGTTGCTTGGAGAACGGGCAAAATAGAAAAAGCTGCAGAACTTTACAGTAAAGCAGCTTTGGAATATGGCGGGCAGGAGATTTTTAGAGAAATGTTCGGTAAAGACAAAGAAACACTTGTCAGACAAGGAATCAGTGAAAAAGATATCCCTCTAATGATGGATCTGGTTTAGATCTCCAACAACTCCCTGTACAGTCTCTGTACGGGGAGCCCCATTATATTATAGTAACTCCCGGATATGTTTTCCACCCCAATGAATCCAATCCACTCTTGTACACCATAAGCTCCGGCTTTATCCATGGGCTGGTATTTGTCCACATAATAGGCAATTTCCTCTTCGCTCAGTTTAGCAAAACGCACTTCTGTTGCCGCTGCAAAACTGCGTTGCCACTCAGTAGTAGTGATGCACACACCGGTAAACACTTCATGGGTACGTCCGGACATGTCGCGCAACATCTGCATGGCTTCTTCCCTATTCTTGGGCTTTCCGAGAACTTGTCCATCCAGCCAGACAATGGTATCTGCCGTAATCATCAATTCGTCCGGATGCATCATATCACGGTAGGCATCCGCCTTTTCCCTGGATATGTAGAGAGGAATATCCGCTCCCCGCAATGTCTCGGGATAAGATTCATCCACATCGGGCAAAGTTCTTACTTCATATTCCACTCCCAAACCAGCCAGCAATTCTTTCCTTCGCGGAGAATTGGAGGCGAGAATCACCTTATATTTCTTCAGATTATCTAACATCATATCATTTACGATTTGACGATTTACAATTTAACGATTGAAACAACTACCAACCAAAAGCTTTTTCATCTGCCATCCAAAGCCCTTGCACTTTCAATACCTGTTCCACAATGTCGCGACCACAGCCATAACCGCCTTCTGCATACGAAATATAGCGAGCCACAGCCTTTACCTCAGGCACAGCATCCTTAGGACAACATGGCAAACCACACTCACGCATCACCTCCAAATCGGGAATATCATCACCTACATACAATATTTCCTCGTCCTTCAAGCCATGACGGTCACGGAAGTCATGGTAATCATGGATTTTAACAGAAGAACCCATATAGATATTTCCATCCTCAAAACCTAAAGAAGTAAAACGCTTGCGGACTGCTTCTGTACGTCCACCCGTAATTATACCCAGCAACACACCTTGCTTAGCAGCCAGATGCAGGGAATAACCATCCTTTATGTTGACCGTACGCAGAGGTTCACCCTCCGAACTCATAGGGATAACATTGGCACTCAGCACACCGTCCACATCAAAAACAAGGGCTTTTATCTTTTTCAAATCATAGTTTATGGTACTCATTGCACTTTTTTCTTGTTCATTATAATATACCTATATGCAGCAAAACATTAGTTCAAAAGAGGCAAGCATCGGCATCCGGTTATCTTATTGCCAACCGATGTATATTCTCGCTAATCTCCCGATATAGTTCCAGCATTTGCGGCTCATCGGCAAGCATCCGCAGATGCTCGTCAATGACATTCTCATCATAGCGCACAGCCGGTCCTGTCTGTGCGGCAAGCGGTTCCAGCTCATGCACCTTGCGGGCCGTCTCGTCTATCAAGGGGAGCATTGCCTCGAACGGCAACCCGTACTTTTTCAGCAGTTCAGCAGCCAACACATACATGTGATTGGTAAAATTGCACGTAAACACAGCCGCCAGATGCAAACTCTTACGCTGCTCAGAACTTGCTTCATACACTTTTTCCGATAGGGCGGAAGCAATGTCCTTCAGAAGCTGCACATCCTCTTCCGAGTTGCTTTCCACAAAACACGGTATCTGTCCAAAATCCACTTCACGCTGCTTACTGAAAGTCTGCATCGGATAAAGCACTCCATAACGCACTACATGCCCCTGCCAAATATTCATAGGAATACTGCCGGCTGTATGCACCCATAAAGCATTCTCCTTTCCAGAAACAATCTGGGGTAATAATTCTACAAAAGCCGCGTCCTTCAGCGAAACGATATAAAGCTGTGCCTCCTTCGTAACCGCCTGCAGCTCCGTGGTATATGCAGCTTCCACCGTCTGTGCCAATTCCTGCGCCGATTCTTTTGTACGGCTGTAGACCTGCACAATACGAAACCCTTTCCGATAAAGAGCCTTTGCCAGATTAGTAGCCAGATTTCCGGCACCGATAAAGGCAATGGACGTATCTTCTATACTTCTTCCTGCCATACGCTTATCTTGTTGCCAACCAATACAGAATAGTCCCTAATACCAGCAACGCCAACGGCAGCAGATAAGCGGACATCGTACCGAGTAAGGCAGTTATCAACCCGAAGTTCAATATCAGCCACAAACCTATCAATACCAATCCCACTGACTTGTCATGCTTGAACAGCAGAAAAATCACTGCGGTATACAATAGAAAATTATCCTTATTCATCACCCACGGCAAGCCGATTGCAGAAAAATGCACCAATTTGTCCACCAAGTAAAGAATGCCGAATACAATCAGTGTGATGGCAGTGGCCTTATATGTATCACGGTTATTGTTTGCTTTTGCTGCACTCACTGTTACTTTCCTCCGTACTTATTGATATGTATCTTTTCCCACTGCAGATTGTCTTCGTTGAAAGGCTTGCGCTCCATCCCCTTATGGCCGATAGCAATAACACTAAGCACCTGCAACTGCAAAGGAATATCCAACACCTCGTGCACATACTCGCCGGAAGGCATACCGGAAGCCGTAAAACGTTCGCGCACCTGCACCCAGCAGCTTCCCAGCCCCATATCTTCGGCCTGAAGTTGCAGGTAGATGGAAGCAATGGAGGCATCTTCTATCCACACATCGCTTGCCAGCGGGTCGGCAACAACCACTACAGCCAGTGCCGCATCGGCAATGAACTGCGATGCCTGCTCCTTGCAATAGGACAATTCCTTCAATTTATCCTTCTCGTCCACCACTATGAACTGCCATGCATTGCTACGCTTCGACGTGGGTGCCATCAAAGCAGCTTTCATCAAAGTGACGACTTGTTCTTGTGTCAATTCTTCTTCTGTAAACTTCCGCATGCTGCGGCGTACTTTTATCAATTCACTGAAACTTTCCATAATGATTTTATGTGCTAATATGCTAATGTGCACATCGACACATTAACAATAATTTTTGCAAAGATACGAGATTATTTTTTAAATTTGCAGACCATGCCTTTGAAACTCACTACATATTACCGTGGGAGCAAGGTTCCTGACCTGCCAGGCACCAACACCTTCCATTCCACAGAGTTGTTCCGAATCTACGAGGCAACTCCGGGGTATACCCCCATACTCATTGTGGCATCCGAAGATGACAAGCCCGTTGCGAAACTGCTTGCCGCCATACGTAAAAGTGTCCGCATGTTTCCACCCGGCATCATCAAAAGATGTGAGGTGTACGGTACGGGAGAATATTTCAATAACGAGGCAGACAAAGAGATTATCTTCAGTGACATGCTACAAAGGCTTACCAATGAAGCATTGCGCGATTCTTTTCTCATCGAGTTCCGCAACCTGGAAAATGCCATGTTCGGATACAAATCTTTCCGGGACAACCAATACATCGCCATCAATTGGCTGCGGGTGCGCAACTCGCTGCACAGCGTCGAAAAGGTGGAAGAGCGTTTCAGCCCGTCACGTATCCGGCAAATAAAGAAAGGGCTCAAAAACGGCGCCCAAGTACGGGAAGCACGTACCAAAGAGGAGATTCTCTGTTTTGCCCAGATGTTGCGCCACGTATATTCTTCCAAGATACGGCGCCACTTCCCCAGCATCAAGTTCTTTCAGCATCTCGAAAACCAGTTGACAAAAGGGCAGCAAAGCAAAATCTTCATCGTCATTTATAAGGAGAAGATTATCGGTGGCAGCGCATGCATTTATTCAGATGACAGCGCCTATCTATGGTTCTCTGGTGGCATGCGCAAGACTTATGCCCTGCAATATCCGGGGATTCTTGCCGTATGGAAAGCACTGGATGATGCCAAACAACGCGGATACCGCCACTTAGAGTTCATGGACGTGGGACTTCCCTTCCGTAAACATGGCTACCGTGAGTTCGTTCTCCGCTTTGGAGGAAAACAAAGCAGCACCCGACGCTGGTTCCGTTTCCGTTGGAACTGGCTGAATCGGGTGCTGATAAAGATGTATGAATGATTTTTACCGAAATTAGAAATTAGTGTAGACTACATATCCATGAGCCGGTACATTGACCTGTGTATTTATTGTTTCACTCTTTCCGGTAAAATAATTGGTCCAGTTACCAGCTGTTGCCGGGAAAGCTACATCAACCGCATTATGCGTAAAGTTGCCCATAACAACCAGCTGCTTGCCCGTTACACTTTCGACCAACAATGAACGACCGTTGTCCCAATCAGAAACTCCGACCTTCCATGTCAAGATGGCACTTGAATCGAACAATTCCGGATGGGCGTTACGCAATTTCATTAAATCCGCATAAACATCGTGCAGCTCCTTGCGGTCAGTATTCTCCAGATACTCCCAATGCAACGGTTTCCTGCCCGTACGTCCATTCTCCTCAATGGAAATGTCATATCCCATCTCTCCAAATTGCCAAACCATCTTAGGACCTGGAACAGTAAGGAAGAATGTAGTGTTCAGCGCCAACTGATTCATGCGAGCATCAAGGTCGGTTTTCAGTATACCTTCACCCCATTGCGACTGTTTGTAAGCTGCGCGTTCTTCATCATGACTTTCCATAAAACCTACCCATGCAGGTGTTTTCTCATAAAGGCTGCTAAAAGAACTATTTTCAGCATATCCCATAGCCGACTGACAATAGGCATTATTCAGGTTGCGCCATAAGTGCATGCCATCTGCAGCCAGTTCATTTTCTTCCTTTGAATCACAGAAATGCTCCAGGATAACATAAGAGCCCTCTTTCACTTCCTTGATGGCAGCATTATAATCCTTTAGGATGGCAATGCGACTTGCATCGTAATTGGATGCCGTGCTTTCAGTACAAGAAGTCTGTGTGAATCCTTTCGTCAGGTCAAAGCGGAACCCATCCACCTTATATTCCTTCAACAAGAATTGCAGATTGCGCTTCACAAACTTACGCACTAACGGGCTTTCATGATTGAAGTCATGGAACACACTATAAGGATGAGGTGCTTCCACATTGAAATATGGATTATTCTTTGCAGTCTTATCACCATCCCAATAAAGTTTAGCCAGCGGATTGTTTCCTGTAGCGTGATTATAGACCACATCCAGAATAACTGCCATACCCGCCTCATGGCAAGCGTCAATAAACTGCTTATACATGGCCTTTGTGCCATAAGCCTTATCCATCGCAAAAAAGAAGCAAGGATTATACCCCCAACTGTCGTTTCCGTCAAACTCCTGCACCGGCATCAGTTCGATGGCATTGACTCCCATAGCCTTCAGATAAGAAAGCTTGCCCATTGCACCATTGATGTCGCTGGAGGCGGTAAAGTCACGTAGATGCAATTCGTATATCACCAATTGCTCAGGATTTGCTATTTTAAAGTCATTGACCTTCCAGTTATAACTGTCTTTCTGTATCTTGAAGGTCGAAACGATTCCTACTCCTCCCTCAGGATAAGCCATACTTTCGTTATAGGTAGAAGCCGGAATATATTTATCATTATCAGGATCAAGAATCTTTTCCGTATAGGCATCAGCCAGGCGAACCACTTCACCCGCCTTCGTACCTACATAATATTGGAAAGCATACTCTTTGCCAGCATCCAGCCCCGCCAACGTAATCCACCAACATCCGGAAGCATCATCACGATACATCTGCGATTTTTCGTCATTGCCCAATGTCCAGTTATTGAAGTCGCCCACTACATGGGCAAAGTCCTTATGATTCCCATTCGCATCTTTGTCATAAAGTACCAGTGTCACCGTAGAATTATCCACTACATTGATACCCTCGACCATACCGGCCGGCACTGCTGCAGTTTTAATTTCACCAGGAACAAAACCTTCATATTTTGTGTCGGTCACCTCAACAAAGGAATCCGATTCTATCCCTTTCTTATTGCCGTCTGCACTGCGAATCACTATTCCGAGCCGGTTCACCGGTGTCTTCCCGCTTCCAAACCATTCCCGGATATTCGGGCTCAGCGTAATGCTCCATACGTTGGCTTCGGTTGAAGTCATCTTACATTTATCCTTGTTTTCCGTCCACTCTGCCGGAACGAACAGCCAAGTTCCTTCACTGACCACACCAATATGCACATACACATCTCCTTTATGCCCATAGAGAGCAGACTTTGCATCCGCTTTAAAAGTAATTACAAGGGACTGGTCGGCATCCGGTGCTGCCGGTGTAAAACTCAAACCATCCGGAGCTACAATCGC
>ENA-OQJB01000714-OQJB01000714.1-human-gut-metagenome-genome-assembly--contig:-NODE-714-length-13814-cov-4.564916_pt1 | contig 13814 bp, 11 predicted proteins | sample MGYA00242599_ERZ504765 | MGnify/ENA primary metagenome ERZ504765 (study PRJEB26092, sample SAMD00036354) | human gut metagenome | host: Homo sapiens | study: EMG produced TPA metagenomics assembly of...
TTCTTTCAGTAGTGCTTGCAGTGACAATGGGGATGTCCATGCTGACAGGATGTGGAGCATCTGAAAACAGCCAATCGGCAGAAACTGTCGAACTCAAAGGAGAGTATCAGGCATCGCCTTTTGTGCAGGCTGAGATCAACAGCGATACGGTAGAGTGGATTTGTGCAGCGTATGCCGTATATACGCAATATAATCATAAGACTCTGGGTGTGATAGGCGGATTATCAGACCAGGAAAAGGAATCTTCGCAGGACAGAATCAAACTGACACTTTCAGAGGGCTGGGGAATCAATGGCAGAGACGATGTGACAGAAGTCATCAATAAGCTGCTTATAAAAGGTCACAGGGAAACCTATTTAAAAACGGTGAAAAAATTGGAGAAGAAAGGCTTGCTGGAGCTTTCCACAGAAGAGGCTATGACAAATTTTTCCGAGGATGACGAGGAATTTGCGCGATATCAGGATGCTCATGAGATGTACACGCAATATGGAGAGCATGGAATGGATGGCTGGGATTACAGCAGAGCGCTTCAAGTGCTGGGGGACTGTTATCTTGCAGATTATATCAATCTGGAAGAATGTCTGGATCTGTCTCTTCCGATCGCAAAAAAGCTTCAGAGTGCATTTACGAGCTGGGAAGAACTGGCAGACAGCTATATATATGGATATGCGTTCTGGCAGAATGAAACAGCGGACGATGTAGAAACGAAGTTTCGAATTCAGGCCTATGCGGAATTAGTAGAAATGGAAAACAGTCCATATTCGGTTGCGTATGATACCAAATTGGAGAATACCTGGAAAGATGGGGAGAAACGGAAAGAAGAACGCAAAGCGTATGAAATGTCAGATGGATATGTTCCCATCCGATGTACAGATACAGAAAGTGTTCAGGTACGTCTTCCGGAAGAATATGTGTTTGACAAAGAAGATTATGAAGAGTATGAAAATACCAAATTTACCAAACCATGTGGGGATGGAGACAGCATCTATATCAGTTATCAGGCAGAATTTCTGGATGACAGGAACAATGCAGAATTGCAAAAAAAATATTGGACAGAAGGAAATGCACAAGAGAAGGAAAATGCAGAAAAGAAGGGCGGTACTTATGAAGCAGGGGAAATCAAGTCACTTTCCGTCAAGGAAGACCTCACCGTTTTTTATCTTGCTGAAAAAGAGGTGACGGAAGGCGGAACACAGCAGATTTCCTATCAGGCAGTGGCAGAAGTAGGGGGAAAATATCTGGTAAAATGCTATATCAGCGATGTGGCATCTCCGGGATATGAGCTGATGCTTGGCATGAATGAGGAAGCCCTGATAAAAGAACTGTTTTCTGATTTTAGGTGGTGAGCCTATGAATACACAGTGGGAATTGTATTTTCTGAGGCGGGAGATTGAGCGGCAGAAAATACAGAAACAGAGAAAGAAAAAGCGGCGCATATGGATTGCCGGTATAAGTGGACTGCTTGCATTGGTATTTCTTGCAGGCGGGATTTCTATGGTACGATTTTATAGAAGTGATTATGGAAAATTGAAGCGCGCAGCGGATCAGTATGATTTCAGACTGGCGGCAGTCAGGATGTCACAGTATGTGAATGAAAAATATGGAGAAGAGGTGTGCAGTTCCGGAGAGTTATCCGTCTCTCCCTGGGATCCATCCAATCTCCGATCTTATCTGGGGTTTCGGGCCGAATCAGAGGAGGATCCGGGCAAGGTGATCTATATGCTGTATTTGTCGAAAGAGAAAGTTGTGTATCTGGATACTTTTCAGTGGGAGGAGATTTCAGAAGATCTGATGCAGGAAGCTGCTGAGAAGACTGGAATTGATCAGGTGTGCTGTGACACGATGCAGTATTCGAGTGTGGAGCTGAGTGAGCCTTATTACTATTGTCCATGGGTGGCTGCAGGGGCATACATGACAGAATATGAAGGAAATCTGAAGCAGTTTTTTACAGAAGAGGTGAAGGTGCGTCAAGCTTTGCCTGATATAGAAAAATTGGGAGAACTTCGGATTAATGGGGCTTTTGCACTGTATTTTGGAGATTCTGCCGTACCGACCATGCGTGAACGGATTCAAAATCCAAATGTAGATTACCGAGAACAGTTTGAAACAGGGCTAAAAGCGATAGAAGAGAAATATCAGATCGATATTGCATCTGCTGTTTTGTTTCAAAGGGTATTTCTGGAGATGAAACAGGCAGTGACGGAAAAGGAGTCTTATTCGATTTTTCCGACGACATGGATGGAGTATGGAAAAGGGGAGACATTTTTCAGTCCGGCATATACACTTCTGAGCTTATCTTATGATCAGGTGTTTGAACCGAAAGCGGAAAAGGCAGCAGAAGGTGTGTATGTATTCTCAACCAATGGGAGAAGACGCATGACAGGGTATACCTGTAAAACAACAAAACCTCCAGAGGAAGTCCGTGATTTGGCAGAAAAAGAGCTCTCGGGATGGGAGTTTGATCAGACCTTGCTGTTCCATAGAAACGAGAATTACAGTACACAGGAATATCCGATTTCTTATGCCTTGGCAATTGATGCAGAGAAGCTGTATCCGGATCAGGAGATCTCTGTCATCGGATGGGATAATCTGGACTGGGCAGTGTGTCAGGCGAAAGAACAGAATCTATATCCGCCGAACCGTACTGCAAGAGCCACCTATCAAATGGAAGATGGGTTTATGGTATTTGGCGATACAGATGGATACGGAACGAAAAATTATGGGGATAAGCTGTATTCCATTTTGACCAGGTAATGGAGAGTGCAGGCGGAGGAGCGAAAATGGAAAAATATAATAAAAGAGTGCCTGGAAGGATATCCGGAGTTTTACTGATCTTGCTGGGAGGTTTGGGGATGGCATATAAAATCCTTCTGGTATGGATGGATATTCTGCTGATGCAGGAGTTTCAGAACGAAGAACTTCCGGAACTTGCACGGACGCAGATGGTTTTTACGGCAAAAGATGTATGTCTGGCGATTTTGTGTCTGATTTTGCTGATATGGGGAGTTCGTAAGATTGTGCGTGTGATCCGGTTTTACCGGTTTAAAAAGTTTATCGGAGATCGTGAGATCGTGGCTCTTGAGGAACTTGCAGAAAAGTTTCATACATCAAAGACGAAAATCCGCAGTGAACTGGAGATGATGATTCAACACAATTATTTGTTGCAGGGGCATGTGAATCAGGAGTTCCCGTGTTTGATCACAACGGATCAAAAATACAAGGAATATCTGCAGGTGCTTGAGACGTTGGAGCAGGAGAAGAAAGAATGGGAAGAACTGGGATTTGACGAAGAAAAACGAAAGATCGTGGAGCGTGCACAGAGCTGTCTTTCCAGGATTCAGGAGTCTGTGGCAGTCATTTCTGCGAAAAGAGAAGGAAAGGAAGTATTTCTGGAAGATCTGCACAAGCTGGAGTGCGGCGTGAAAAAGCTGATTTCCGTATGTAGTCATAATCCGGCAAATTTGCAGGAGATGAGCATGTTTTTGAATTATTATCTTCCTACGGCTGAAAAGTTTGCAAGAGAGTATGAGCAGCTTCTTGGGTATGAAAATTTCGGGGAAAATATGGAGAGTCTGAAACAAGATATCCCACAGGGAGTGAGGGAGCTTGCGGAAGCATTTGAACAGATTGCAATTCGGATGTGTGATAAGATGGAAATCAATATTTTCCAGGATATTACGGTTTTGGAAGTATTGATGGCTCAAAACAGCAGGAAAGGAGCAGGAACGGATGAGCAGAAAAAGAAAAATTCTTGATATTCTCGGTATGATTCTGGGAGTTCTTCTGGTGATCGTAAATGGAATGATGGTCGGTCTGGAATATATGTACCAGGTAGGGGATAAGATTTATATGCTCGGTACGATGCGCGACAAGATGATTCCACTTGTATTTGGTGTGTTCTGCTTTCTGCTTGGTGTGTTCCTGATCTACAGAGGGCCCCGGGATTTCAGACGATATCGCAGATATCAGCTTTTTAAAAGTATCTGTGCCGGAAGGGAATATGTAGAGATTGAAGAAATTGCCCGGGAAGGACGATGTTCTCCAAGTTCTGCGCTTCGAAGCACGAAACAGATGTTGAAAAAGCACTTGCTTACGGGAGCGGTTCTGGATGTGCAGGAAGGCATGATTCTGTTTGGCGAAGAGGTGAAAGCATCGTATCAGAAAGCATGGAGTCAGTGGAATCAAAAACAGAATGTGTACAGAGCAGTCGGGGTATCTCTGGAAGAGCAGGAGGCATTTCTTTTGGGAAAACAGCAGGCAGAAGAACTGCAGGAGCTGGCAGGAGAAATTGAGGAGTCTAATATTCGAGCCCTGCTGCAAAGGGTTGCAGAAGTCTATGTAAGCCGCTTTGATCATGCAGAGAAAGAGCGGGGCAATTTTGAGTTTCTTCAGACCGTACGGGCAGACTATTTGCCGGAGGTGGAAAAGATGGCACGAAAATATATTCAAATGGAAAAATTGGATGAGACAGCGAAAGATACGTTTGACGGCGGAAAAGTTTGGAAAAATTTCTGGAGAATTTCCGGGAATGGATGGCCTTTGAATCTTCGCTGGCAAAGTCTCTGCAATGGTGTTATAATGGATGCAGACTATGAGAAAAATGTAATAAAGGAGCGTATCTAATTATGGGAAAGATTATGCTGACAGGTGACAGACCTACGGGAAGACTCCATGTGGGACACTATGTAGGTTCTTTAAAGCGCAGAGTAGAGCTGCAGAATACAGGAGATTTTGATGAGATGTTCGTGATGATCGCAGATGCACAGGCACTGACAGACAATGCGGACAATCCGGAAAAGGTACGTCAGAATATTATTGAGGTGGCGCTGGACTATCTGGCATGCGGACTGGATCCCCAAAAGTGTACACTGTTTATCCAGTCACAGATTCCACAGCTGTGTGAGCTTTCATTTTATTATATGAATCTGGTGACAGTTTCCAGGCTTCAGAGAAACCCTACGGTAAAATCTGAGATTCAGATGCGGAATTTTGAGGCAAGTATTCCGGTCGGATTCTTTACTTATCCGATCAGCCAGGCAGCAGATATCACTGCATTTAAGGCGAACGTAGTTCCGGTAGGAGAGGATCAGCTTCCGATGCTGGAGCAGACAAAAGAGATTGTAAGAAAGTTCAACTCTGTTTATGGAGATACACTGGTAGAGCCGGAGATCCTTCTTCCTGAAAATCAGGCATGTCTGCGTCTTCCGGGAACAGACGGAAAAGCGAAGATGAGTAAATCACTCGGAAACTGTATCTATCTTTCAGAGGAGCCGGATGAGATCCAGAAAAAAGTATTCGGCATGTTTACAGACCCGACACACATCAAAGTGTCAGATCCTGGAAAGCTGGAAGGCAATACAGTATTTACTTATCTGGATGCATTCTGCAGACCAGAGTATTTTGCAGAATTCCTGCCGGACTATGCAAATCTGCAGGAATTAAAAGATCATTATACAAGAGGCGGTCTTGGAGACATGAAAGTAAAACGTTTCCTGAATAACGTACTGCAGGCAGAACTGGAGCCGATCAGAAACCGCAGAAAAGAATATCAGAAGGATATTCCATATGTATATGAGATTCTGAAAAAAGGAAGCGAAAAGGCTGAAGCTGTTGCAGAGAAGACACTTCAGGAAGTGAAAGCATCCATGAAGATTAACTATTTTAACGATCAGGAACTGATTGCAGCACAGGCTGAAAAGTTCAGAGAAGAATAGAAAAGATACCGGGAATCCTGTGAAAACAGGAGGTTCCCGGTATCTTTTTTACAGATCGTCGATCAGTGCGGTACTTTTTGCATAGGCGGTACTTTTGGCTTCAAAGAAGTCAGTTTTTACCATGTTGGCATTGGAATACTGGCTCACCCAGCGCATACTGTCCGGTTCCTGTGTTTGATCCGGATAGATCGGATCAAACCCCAGATTTGTGAACCGCAGATTTCCGAGATACTGGATATATTCCGTGATCATTTCTTTTGTCAGTCCGGCAATCTGATTCCCGATCACATAATGCCCCCAGGCGATTTCCTGACGAACCCCTTCTTTTAACATTTCCTTTAATATTTCGATATGCTCCGGTGTAAATAACTCCGGCAGTTCTTTCTTCATTTCCAGGATCATATTGCGGAACAGCCAGAGATGCGTGTTCTCATCCCGGTTGATATAGCGAATTTCCTGAGCGGAGCCTGGCATTTTCCCGTTTCGGCTTAGGTTGTAGAAAAACATAAATCCGCTGTAGAAGTAAATCCCTTCCAGAATATAGTTTGCCATCATAACTTTCAGCAAGGTGAAATCGTCTTTTTTCTCCTGAAATTCATTGTACAAATCTCCGATAAAGGTGTTTCTTCTTAGTAAATGCGCATCGTTCTTCCACTGGTAGAGAATATCGTTTCGTTCTACTGGACTGCAGATGGAGTCCAGCATATAACTGTAACTCTGGCTGTGTACACATTCCTGAAATGTCTGGATCGAGAGACAGAGATTAATCTCGTTTGCGGTAATGTATTCACCGATGCACGGGAGGTTTGCAGTCTGGATGGAATCCAGAAACACAAGAAAGCTTAAGATCTTGTTGTATGCAGTGCGTTCGTTCTCAGTCAGATTCGGATAATCCTTGATATCCTGGGACAGGTTGATCTCCTCCGGAATCCAGAAATTATTCATGGCCTGCCGGTACCAGTTGTTCACCCAGGTGTAGCGCAGATTGTTGAAATCATTTAAGTTGGTTGTATTGCCGCCGATCATGCGGCGGAGACGGATATCCGTGTCGCCGCCGGGATTGAACAGAGGCTTTTTCTTTAATTCAGACATAAAAATTCTCCTTGTTTTTCTTATTCAGATCAGGAAGAGCAGCTTTCGCATTCTTCTACTTCCAGAGATTTGCTTCGTACATAGTAAATGGTTTTTACACCTTCTTCCCATGCTTTCAAATACAGGTTGAAAATCTGACGCATGGTGAAATCATTGGTGATGTAGATGTTCATGCTTTGCGCCTGGTCAATGTGCCTTTGGCGCACTCCGCAGGCACGAATGCTGTAAGTCTGATCGATCAGATGGGCGTTTTTGTAATACCAGTAAGTAGCCGGTGACAATTCCGGTGCGACTCGTGGGAGCATACTGCCTTTTTTCTCTTCCAGAAAATAACGTTTCAGGATAGGATCTAGTCCGGCAGTCGTCCCGGAGATGATACTGGTGCTGCTGGTAGGTGCAACGGCGAGCAGATACGCATTTCTCATGCCCTGTGTGGCAACCTTTTTTTGCAGGGCAAGCCATTTTTCTGAATGATAGTCTCTTTTTTCAAAGTAGGCGCCGCTTTGCCAGTCACTTCCATTAAAAAGAGAATAACTTTCCTTTTCCTCGGCGAGATTGGTACTTGCAAGAATTGCCGCATAATTGATCGTCTCAAATACAGTGTCAGCAAATTTCAGATGTTCTTCACTTTCCCAGATAATTCCGTGCTTTGCCAGCATGTGGTGGTAGCCGCTGACGCCAAGTCCGATGCTTCGGTATTTTTGATTGGTCAGCTTTGCATACGGAGTGGGATAGAAGTTCAGATCAATCACATTGTCCAGTGCGCGGACAGCGGTAGAAACAATCTCTTCCATATAAGAGGTATCCGTAACTGGAAGATGACCGAGGGAGAGACTGGCGAGATTGCACACCACGAATTCTCCGGGTCTGGTCACAGTGACAACGACGGTGTCTCCGTCTGTGGTCTGTACTTCTTTGCTTACTTCTTCAATTGCCTGCATATTCTGGGCAATCTCGGTACAGAGGTTGGAGCAGTAGATCATTCCGGCATGTCCGTTCGGATTCATGCGGTTGACCGTATCTCTGTTAAATGTAAACGGAGTTCCGGTTTCGGCAGCAGACCGAAGAACCAGGCGGATGATATCTTTGAGTGTGACTGTCCGTTTGGAAATACGGGCATCCTGTACACAATCCAGATAGCGGCGTTCCCATTCTTCTCCAAAGTAGTCTTCCAGATGGTATCCCTTTGCCTGAAAAATCTCATGCGGACACATTAAGTACCAGTTTTGATCCATATCTTCTTTTGCCATTTTCCAGAATAAATCCGGATAGCAGACTGCCGGAAATACGTCATGCGCTTTCATGCGGTCATCTCCGTTGTTCGTACGGAGCTGTAGAAATTCCGGGAGATCCCGGTGCCATACATCCAGATAGACGGCAACCGCACCCTGACGCATACCGAGCTGGTCTACGGCAACAGCCGTGTCATTGACCAGACGGATCCAGCGGATCACACCGCCTGCGGCACCTTCGAATCCGCGGATATTACTTCCGCTTGCCCGTACTTTTCCGAAATACATTCCCATACCGCCGCCGAATTTGCTGACCTGGGCAAAATTATCGATACTTCGGTAAATCCCTTCCAGACTGTCTGGCACGGTATCGATGAAGCAGCTGGAGAGCTGATGATATGGCTTACGTGCATTGGAAAGTGTCGGTGTAGCCATAGTCACTTCCAGACGACTCAGCATATCATAGAATTTTTTTACCCTAGAGCATCCGATCGTTTCTTTCATTCATGGCCAGATGCAGTGCGATTCCGAGAAACATCTCCTGTGGAGATTCCAGTGGAATATGGTCATGTGTGCGGATGACGTAGCGTTTCAGGAGCAGATCGAGTCCGGAAAAAGTAAACAAATTGTTGCGTTCCGCTTTTAAATAAGTTTCGGCAAGTAACAGCTCTTCCCGGGAGTAATGCTCCAGAATGTAGGAACCGTACAGATTCTGCCGGGTCAGATATACGAGTTTTTTGTAAAAATCAGAAAGTTCTCTGCGTGTTTCTTCCTGTTTTAAGTGAAAACTGAATTGAAAATATAATAGTCTTGCAGCAATAAACTCCCATTTCGGAGCTTCTGCGGTGGTAAGTTCTGCTGCGGCCTGAAACAGACTTTCAAGCTTCTGCCCGCAGGTACTCTGCGGTGTGAGAAAACTGCGAAATTTTGTATTCAGATACTCCAAAGAGTAGCAGATTTCAGGGAAATCAGTCTGGATCTCAAGCAAAATCGCATCCAGTTTTAAACGGGCTTCATCAGGAAGAACGTTTGAAAACTCCTCTGAGAGTTTATTTCTATTAAAAATTCCTGTAGGATCGGTCGTTTGCATGTAGTGTCTCCTTTTCGTTTTAAGTTGTAAAAATACAAAATATAGTGGATTTGGAAATTATAACACAAGATATTGGATAATTCTAGTCCGGATTTGAAAAAAGTGATCAGTGAGAAAAATAATTGAGAACACAAAAAAACCTCTGCAGATATCCTGCAGAGGTTAGCGTGCGATAGAAGATTCGAACTCCCGACCTTCTGGTCCGTAGCCAGACGCTCTATCCAGCTGAGCTAATCGCACCCGTTAAGAACAAATGTCGTTCACAACGAAATTAAGTATAACCTGAAGCAATCGATTTGTCAACAACTTTTTGAAAAATTTAAAAATTTTGAGATATGTACAGAGACGTAAGAAGGTGCTATAATAATCCAGATTGTATGAGGCAGAATTCTGCCTTAGAAACTATGGAGGACAAAAGATGTATCAGTATGATTATTTAATCGTAGGAGCCGGATTATATGGAGCAGTGATGGCACATGAGCTGCATAAAAAGGGAAACACTGTCTTGTGATCGACAGAAGAGACCACATCGCTGGAAATATTTACTGTGAGGAGATCGAAGGAATCCATGTACACAAATATGGTGCCCATATCTTCCATACTTCCAATCAAAAAGTGTGGGAGTATATCAATCAGTTTGCCGAGTTTAACAACTATATCAATTCTCCGATTGCTGTATACAAGGATGAATTATACAATCTCCCGTTTAATATGAATACATTCAGCAAAATGTGGGGAATCCGTACACCCGGGGAAGCGAAAGAAATGATTGCAAAACAGGTGGCAGAATGTCAGATTACAGAGCCAAAGAATCTGGAAGAACAGGCATTGTCTCTGGGCGGTCGTGATGTTTATGAAAAATTGATCAAAGGGTATACAGAAAAGCAGTGGGGACGTGACTGCAAAGAACTCCCGGCATTTATTATCAAACGGCTTCCGTTCCGTTTTACTTATGACAACAATTATTTCAATGACCGCTATCAGGGAATTCCGATCGGCGGTTATAATGGAATCATCGAGAAGATGTTAGAGGGGGTGGAAGTCAGAACAGGTGTTGATTTCTTTGAATTCCGAAAAGAACAGGCGGATATTGCAGAAAAGATTATTTTTACAGGAATGATCGACGAGTATTTTGAGTATCGGCTGGGAGCACTTGAGTATCGTTCGGTGAGATTTGAAACAGAAGTATTAGACTGTGATAACTATCAGGGAAATGCAGTGGTCAATTATACAGAGCGGGAAGTTCCGTACACAAGAATTATCGAGCACAAGCATTTTGAATTCGGACAGCAGGAGAAAACCGTAATTTCCAGAGAATACTCTTCTGAGTGGAAAGTGGGGATGGAACCGTACTATCCGGTAAATGATGAAAAGAATACCAGATTGTTCGAAAAATATCAGGAGCTGGCAAAAGCGGAAGGAAATGTCATTTTTGGAGGTCGTCTCGGCGATTATAAGTATTACGATATGGATAAAGTGATCGAAGCAGCACTGAATCGACTGGAAACAATGGAATAGAAAAGGGTGAGAAGATGGAAGAAAACAGAAAAAAATCTGATGCGTCAGATCATCCGTTTTGCATTTGTAGGCGGAAGTGCATTCGTCATTGACTATGGAGTGATGATCTTTCTGACAGAGCTGATCGGAATCAATTATCTGATTTCCAGCGGAATTTCATTTTCGGTTTCGGTTATTTACAATTATATTTTGAGTGTACACTGGGTATTTGATGTGGCGGAGGACAGAAGCAAGAGAGCAGAGTTTGTCATTTTCATCATACTTAGTGTGATCGGACTAGGAATCAACCAGCTCGTGATGTGGATCGCAGTCGATATTTTTAGAATGTTCTACATGATCGCAAAGATCGGGGCAACAGCAATTGTAATGGTATATAATTTTATTACGAGAAAACTGTTTCTGGAAAAATAGAGACAGAAACACATGATGCAGGCACAGAAAAGTGCTTGCATTTTTTATGGAAATCGAGTAAGATACAATTACTTTTTATATTCTTTAATTCATATGACGGCAGGAAGTTTTCTGTCATCAGATACAGATTCGGTCGAATCTATTTTTCACAGAACAGTAGTTAAAAAGAGAGCAAGGATGCAGAGAGGAGAAGGAGTGAAAGACGAGAAAGGATATGATGTAGTTCGTTTTATTGAACATGGAGGAAAATGCAGGCCTGCCATGGACTATGTGAGAGGGCAAACTTTAATTGGACGTCTTCAGACGGAGAAAAAGATACCAAAAAAGCTTTTATTCAATGGTTTCGGATGCTGTGTACCCAGCTGGATTGTTATCATCGAAGTAAAGGGATGCAGTGTTACCGGTATTTGAGCCCGTACAGTGTGATCGTAACGCGGGAGGAGAAGCTGCTTTTACTGGATCTGAGTGTACCCGGCAACGGATTTGTGATGAAGAAAATGCAGATACCGGCTGTCCGCGCGCATTTCGTGATGCCAGCAGGAAAGAAACGAAGCGGCATGGCAGTCGGAATAGACTTGTATGGTCTCGGCAAATTGTTTCAGTTTATGCTGGCATATACGAGTGTGGTTCCGCCGCTTACCTGGAAGGAGGAGTTTATGATGTCATTGGTGATCCAAAAATGTACAGGGGAAAATGGAAAGAAAACATACCGGGAATTTGATCAGATCCTGCGGGAACTGCCAAGAGGCGACAGGCGGAAATCCTGTTTCCGTAAAATAAAAAAGCCCTATAACAGGGAGGATGCCAGGTGACCGTTGTCACGGTCCCTGGCGAGTATTATGAAAAAGTTTATTCGAATAGTATCACTACTATGCGGCATCTTTTGCTATCAAATGTTTTATCTTCATTTGATATTTATAGTATAGTCAGGAGAAATGAAGAAACAATGTTAATAAAATGAAAGAATTTTGAATGATAAATGAACAAATTATGAACAGCAAAGTCGCGGTTGTAAGGGGAAAGAGAACTTGATATAATGGACAAAATGACAGATGTGAAAGGAAAGGGAGGATAAGAGATGTCACAGAAAGAATTTCTGGAAGAGCTGCGCACAGCGTTGAGCGGAAAACTGAGTGCTCAGGCTGTTTTAGAGAATATAGAGTATTATCGTAATTATATAGAAGGAGAAGTGCGAAGTGGCAAATCCGAAGCTCAGGTGTTGGAGATGCTCGGAGATCCGTGGATTCTGGCAAGGACGATCTCAGATGCGCAGGATGGTACGGATGATTCGATTGTAAATGAAGCGGGCGGCAGCGATTATGGTGCTTACGGAGAAGAGACCGGCAGACAGGACATGCATTTTCAGGAATTGAGATTTCCGTGGTGGAAGATCGCGCTGATCATTCTGGCTGTGATCCTTGGAATTGTTCTGGTTATTTCTGTGATCACGGGGCTCATCAGACTTCTGCTCCCGGTTCTTGTTCCAATTCTGATCGTGTGTCTGATCGTGCAGTTTTTCAAGGGAAAACGTTGATAGAGATAAAGTAAAAGACCGATGGGGGAGCCATCGGTCTTTTGAGGGGAGTATAAATAATTAATAAGGGGTTGTAGAAAATAACCTTTCTACAAGAAACAGTATAATATAGGAAAATGGAAAAAGCAAGCAAAAAATTAAGAAATTGAACAAAAATATTTAGAAAAATTTAATAAAATACAAAGAAAAACAACAAATAAAAAGAAGGAATAAAAAAATAATAAGGAGAAATACTAGTTTGAATCAAAAACAGGAGGAAATACAATGGCAAAAACTACAGTAATGCAAACAATTCAGACAAAAACGCACAGTCAAAAACGGAGCTTTCTCTTCTTATTCAGAGTCACAGAACAGCAGCAAAAATTGCGATAAGAACACAACAAAAATGCAAGCAGAAATGCAAGTAAAAACGCAAACAAAAATGCAGATAAAAACAGCGCAAAGTCTGCTATGAGCTACGGCGGAAATAAAAACTGTGGTAAGATCAGAGACGCGTTTGACGAATCTGACAAATACTAAAGATTAGGTGAAAAACATCTCGTATTTACAGAATACGATGTGAAATGTTTTATTCGGTAAAATAATAGTAAAACAATGGCAGGGCGGAGTAAACTTCAACTTTACTCTGCCCTGTTTTTATAGTAATATTGTAGGAAGAAAAAGGTAAGGACGGATAAGTTCATGGATAAAATAGAATGGATAGCCCCTTGTCACTTTGGTTTGGAATCGGTACTCAAACGAGAGGTTGAACAACTCGGATACGAGATCGTACAGGTGGAAGACGGCAGGGTTACTTTTCGCGGAGGCGCGGAGGCTGTTTGCAGGGCAAACATATTTTTGCGGACTGCGGAGCGTGTATTGATGAAAGTCGGCAGTTTTCAGGCAAAGACATTTGACGAGCTGTTTGAGAAAACGAAGGAGCTGCCGTGGGAAAATTACATACCGAAAGACGGAAAGTTCTGGGTGGCAAAAGCGGCATCGGTAAAAAGCAAGCTGTTTAGTCCATCTGATATTCAGTCGATCATGAAGAAGGCTATGGTGGAAAGACTGCGGGGCAAATACGGGATCAAGTGGTTTGAAGAAACAGGCGCGTCTTACCCGGTGCGCGTGTTTCTTATGAAAGACACGGTGACGGTAGGGCTTGATACGACCGGAGTATCGCTTCATAAGAGAGGATATCGCCCGGTGGCGGGAAAAGCGCCGATCGCAGAGAATCTGGCAGC
>ENA-OQJB01000717-OQJB01000717.1-human-gut-metagenome-genome-assembly--contig:-NODE-717-length-13750-cov-4.072304_pt1 | contig 13750 bp, 14 predicted proteins | sample MGYA00242599_ERZ504765 | MGnify/ENA primary metagenome ERZ504765 (study PRJEB26092, sample SAMD00036354) | human gut metagenome | host: Homo sapiens | study: EMG produced TPA metagenomics assembly of...
AACGGATGTCTATGCGACCGGTGACGGTACAGTGGTAAAAGTAGGATGGGAAACCGGATATGGCAATACGATTGAGATTGACCATGGCTTCGGTTATCTGACTCGGTACGCTCACTTACAGAGCTATAACACGAAAGTCGGGAAAAAGGTAGTACGTGGCGAGGTGATTGGAAAAGTGGGAAGTACAGGTAAGAGTACCGGTCCTCATCTTCACTATGAGGTATATGTGAAGGGAAAGGTTGTGAATCCTGTCAACTATTACTTCATGGACTTGAGCGCGGAAGATTATGAGAAGATGATTCAATTGGCTGCCAATCACGGTAAAGTGTTTGATTAATCTACTTTAAACAATGATTTCTATGCTGAATACGGACAAAGAACTAAAATTATATTACTCCATAGCCGAAGTGGCCGATATGTTTGGAGTCAACGCATCCTTGCTTCGTTTTTGGGAGAAGGAGTTCCCTCAGATTTCTCCCAGGACGACGGGGCGGGGGATACGTCAGTATCGTAAGGAGGATGTAGAAACGATTGGTCTGATCTATCATCTGGTGAAGGAGAAAGGTCTGACGCTTCCCGGTGCCCGTCAACGGTTGAAGGATAACAAGGAAGCTACGGTTCGCAATTACGAAATTGTGAACCGTCTGAAAGGTATTAAGGAAGAGCTTCTGGCTATCAAGAAAGAACTGGACGGACGATAAATTATTCCTCCACCCGGTTCACCTGTTTGATGTTTTGAATCTTCTTCAGATTATTGCAGATTGTTTTTACATCTTCCACATCGTGTACCCATAGCTGAATCTTTCCTTCGAATATCCCGTCATTTGTTTCAATGGCAAGTTTACGGATATTCACGTTGAGCTGTCTGGAGATGACCTGAGTCACTTCGTTTAGAAGTCCCATACTGTCTATACCTCTTAAATAGATATATACGAGGAAAGAAAGTTCTTTGTGAGTATCCCATTCGGTCGCTAATATACGGTTGCCATAGCTGCTTTTCAGCTTGGCGGCAACAGGGCATTGGCGTTTGTGGATAATGATCCGGTCGTTTTCATCCACATATCCCAATACATCATCACCGGGAATAGGATGGCAACATTCGGCCATGATATATTTCTTCTGCAAACTTTCTTCCGTCAGTTTGAGCACCTCTTTCGGGTTGATCTTTTCTTTTTCCTGCGGTTCTTTCTCTTCCTGCTTCTCTTTGCTATTGCCGAAAGAGAAAGTCAGATATTTCTTCCAGTTACTGGTTTGCTTTTCTTTCAGTTCATTCTTGTCCGCTTCTCCCAAAACGATTGCTTTACTGCCAATGGCAGCCAGCAGTTCTTCCTCATTCTTGGCATTATGCAGTTTGCGTAGCTTTTCGATAACAGCTTCTTCCGGACGGACTTCCTCCTTTTTCAGAAACTCACTAAGGATTTCTTCTCCTATCTTCTGGTTTGCTTTACGCTCTTTGCGGAGAATGGCTGCTATCTTGGCGCGGGCACGGGCAGTGGTTGCAAAAACTTCCCATTGCGGTTGTACGCGTTGCGATTTTGAAGTAAGGATTTCAACTTGGTCACCACTTTGCAATTTGTGGCTCAACGGCACTAATTTATGATTGACTTTGGCGCCAATACAATGGCTACCAATATCCGTGTGCAGGGAAAATGCAAAGTCGAGAGCCGTAGAGTTCTGCGGCATAGTCTTCAGTTCGCCTTTAGGAGTGAACACGAATATTTCAGAAGCAAATAAATTTAGCTTAATGGTATCCAGAAAGTCAATGGCATCCGGTTGCGGATCATCTAATATCTCCTTAATCGTTCTTAACCATTTTTCCAATTCACCTTCATCCTCGCTGCCTCCTCCTTCTTTGTATTTCCAGTGGGCTGCGAAACCTTGTTCGGCAACGTCATTCATCCGTTCACTACGAATCTGGACTTCAATCCATTGTCCGTTGTTACCCATCAGAGTGACGTGCAATGCCTGATAACCATTAGCTTTAGGATGGCTAACCCAATCGCGCAAACGGTCCGGGTGGGGTTTGTATATCTTGGAGATAGAAACGTAGATATCGAAACAGTCATTGAGCTCTTCTTCTTCATTACGTGGTTCGAAGATGATTCGAACAGCCAGTAAATCGTATATTTCTTCGAAAGGAACATGTTTGGTCTGCATCTTGTTCCAGATGGAATAGATTGATTTTACACGGGCAAGTATCCGGTATTTCAATCCCATCTTATCCAGTTGGGTACGAATCGGGGCCGTGAAGTCGTTGAAAACCTTGTCACGTTCAGCGGCAGTAGCATTCAACTTCTCCTCTATTTCCGCATATTCTTCGGGATGTTCATATTTGAAGCTTAGATTCTCAAGCTCCGTTTTTATCTTATAAAGCCCCAAGCGGTTGGCAAGTGGAGCATAGATGTAAAGCGTTTCGCCTGCAATCTTATATTGCTTGTTGGGTAACATGGAACCAAGGGTACGCATGTTGTGCAAGCGGTCTGCTATCTTGATAAGAATGACCCGGATGTCGCTCGACATGGTGAGCAGCAACTTCTTGAAGTTCTCTGCCTGTGCCGAAGCGCGGTCACCGAAGATTCCACCGGATATTTTAGTCAGTCCGTCCACAATCTGGGCGATCTTCGGACCAAAGATATTCTCGATGTCTTCCACTGTGTAATCAGTGTCCTCTACCACATCATGCAGCAAGGCTGCACATATAGAAGTGGAACCGAGACCTATTTCATTGCATACAATGCTGGCAACGGCAATTGGGTGCATAATATAAGGTTCGCCCGAACGGCGTTTGATACCTTTATGCGCCTGATTGGCAAAGTTGAAAGCCTTCGTAATGATTTCAACTTTTTTGCGATGCTTAGTATTGAGATAATCATTCAGTAGTTCGTGGAACGCCTGATTAATCATCTCTTCGTCAGCTATTTCTTTGGGGGCCAGATTATCCATAATTGTTATCCTTTCACTTGCTTAGTTCTGCAAAAATAAGCAAATTTCCGAACGATGCAAGCAGGAAGTTATTTATTTGTATATTTTCAATCGTTTTCCTGCTGCAATTTTAGTGCTAGACATTCCATTCCACCTTTGTATATCCTTAATTGTGACACCATACTTTCTGGCAATAGTGGATAAAGTGTCTCCACTTTTTATTGTATAATAGGTCAGATTTCCCTTACCGGCAACTGCTGATGTCGTTTTGCGGGTTGCAGGTGTAATATCCTTTACAGCAACAGTTTTCCGGTTGCGGAACAACTCATCGGCACGATGCGTATAAATCGTATCTTGCTTATCGATAAAAGTACTGATCGCGTCAATAGGCAGTCTTAACGTATAAGGTTTGCTGTCACCCGGAATCATTTGCTTCTTATATTGCGGATTCAGACTCTTGATCTGATCCAGAGGTACATTACAAAGGTCAGCGATTTGTTCGAAGTGCAGATTTTTGTTACTTGCACTGTGTCAGTACTTGCCGGAATATTAGTTTCCATCGGGCAGATATTGTGATCGCAGTAGTAAGTCATCACATAGTTGGCAGCGATAAAGGCAGGCACATAGCCACGTGTTTCTTTAGGCAGATAATTGTAGATTTTCCAATAATCAGTTTCGCCATTGGCACGGCGGATTGCCTTATTGATTGTACCGGGGCCACAGTTATAAGCAGCAATTACCAGGTTCCAGTCTCCATAGATATCATACATTTCTTTGAGGTAACGTGCGGCAGCCCAAGTCGCTTTAATCGGGTCACGGCGTTCATCTACCAGGCTGTTTGATTCCAAACCATAGATCTTACCTGTACCAATCATAAATTGCCACAGACCGGAAGCACCTGCACGTGATACGGCTGATGGGTTCAACGCAGATTCGATAATCGGCAGATATCTTAGTTCCAGTGGAAGTCCGTATGCATCCAGTGCTTCTTCAAAGATCGGCATATAGAAGTTGCAGGCACTTAGCATGAAAGAAACCTGATTGCGCAAGCGTCCTGCATACATATCGATGAATTTGCGGATAATATCATTATAAGGCATTTCCATGATGGCCGGGATGCGTGACAAGCGGTCGATATAGACAGAGTCACTGAATAAAGGATTGATTTCAGCCGTACTGCAATCCTTGCCTAAATCAATATAATTTTTAGCTTTCCAGTCATTCAATAGACTGTCAAGTGGATAAGTCATACTTTTAGGCAGGTCGATGCTTTCTTTGCGTTCAGTTCCATTTTCACGAATCACTACATCTACACTTTGCGCTTTTACCTGCGACGTGGCCACTAGTAAAAGAAAAATAATCGAACAATAGTTAACTAATTTCTTCATGCTTCAATAATAAGATCAATCTAAATTGTGTTTTTTAAAATCGTAATACGCATTGCAGACCAACCGACTTGTTTTTAAAACTGTTGGAGCGGAACTGGTTGTTATTATCAATAACGGCCGGCTCTACTTTCATACTCAAGTCGGGGGTTATATCGAAGTTGGATAACTCCGCATCTACATAAGCGTCGATGATAGAGATCAGGTAAACTCCGATAAATGCAAATATACTAAGGTCCCGATAACGACGGAACATATCTTTTCTTCTTTTTAGTGTGTTTTTTAGCTGCTCCTCATTATAAGTGGAGTTCGGGGGCAACAAATCTTCGTAACTTTTCGTATTCGGATTGCTGTCCATAATGTCCAGATAGGCTTGCGAATAGTCTTTGTACATCTTACCGTTCCAACTTAAGGCGTAAGCACAACCAGCAAATCCTCCATATATAATAGGTAATTTCCAGTATTTACGGTTGTAAATCTGTCCTCCACCGGGGAATACGACTGCCAGCCACGTTGCTTTGGTCGGATTCGGGATAAATATTTTCTTGTTAATATCTTGAGCTGGTGGCGGCACAGTGTCGGTCTTTACAACAATGGAGGCAGGTTGCTCTATCTTTTTCAGCTCTTTCTTGTTGGCTGCATCCAAGCTGTCCGCTATCTGTATTTTAGCAGCTGACAAACTGTCGATGGCCGGAAGTTCTTTGGATGGTATGATTTGGATAGAATCCTTCTTCACCGAGTCCTGTATAATCGGATCACGATGCCTTCGTGCACGGGCTTTCGGCGCTTCGCGCTGTATGATTGTTGTATCTTTCCATGCCGGAGTAACAGTGGATTGTGCATACACATCAATCCCTGCCACCTGTAAAAAACAGAGAAGCAGGGCGCTGACTAGTAACTGATATTTCTTACTTTTTCTTGTCATTTACTTCTTTAGCGTATCGAAGATTTCCATGATACGTTCCAGTTCCTCCTCGTTCCCGAAAGGAATACTGATCTTTCCTTTTCCCTTTTCAGAGCAGGTGAGTTGTACCTTGGTGTTGAAAAAGCCGGAGAGTTGTTGCTTCAATAAGTTGAATTCTTCAGGAAGTTTGCCACGTTTGGGTGTTATTTTCCGTGTGCCGCTTTTCACAGCTTCTCCTTCGCTTAATGATTTAACAATTTCTTCTACTTTGCGGACTGAATATCCGTGTTCTTGTATTTCTTCGAATATTTTAACTTGTAGTTTAGGGTCGCCTAATGAAATCAGCGCACGGGCATGTCCCATGTCCAGCTGCTTGTTTTGCAGGGCCATCTGTATTGGAGCCGGCAATTTCAGTAAGCGCAGGTAGTTGGCGATCGTCGTTCGTTTCTTTCCGATACGTTCGCTAAGACGTTCCTGTGTCAGTTCGTACTGATCGAGCAGATGCTGGTAGGCAAGTGCGATTTCTACGGCATTCAGGTCTTCACGCTGGATATTTTCAATCAGCGCCATTTCCATCATGTTTTCGTCGTCGGCAGTGCGTATATAAGCAGGGATTGTTTTCAGTCCTGCTCTTTGTGATGCACGATAACGACGCTCTCCCGCGATGATCTGATACTCATCGTCCGAGAGTTTGCGTAAAGTGATAGGTTGGATGATACCGATTTCCGCAATGGAATCAGCCAGTTCCTGCAATGCTGTTTCGTCAAACTCACGGCGGGGCTGGTTGGGATTGACAGTAATCTTTGCCAGCTCTATTTCATTAATGGAAGAAGACCCTTCGGTTTTCACATCATCCATTGAGAGCAAGGCGTCGAGACCACGTCCTAATGCATTTCTTTTTGTGTTGCCATATCTTCTTCTTTCTTTTATTTATTTCGGTTGATAATCTCTTTAGCAAGGGCCAGGTGATTTTTGGCGCCGGTAGATTCCGCATCGTAAAGGATGGTCGGGACACCGTAGCTGGGAGCCTCGCTCAATTTCACATTTCGTTGAATAACGGTGTTGAATACCAGTTCCTGGAAATGACGTTTCACTTCGTCGTAAATCTGATTAGCCTGACGCAGACGAGAATCATACATTGTCAGTAAGAAACCTTCGATTTCTAAAGCCGGATTCAGTTTCGACTTGATGATTTTGATGGTATTCAACAATTTGCTGATACCTTCAAGAGCAAAATATTCAGCTTGAACGGGGATAATCACGGAGTCGGCTGCCGTTAGGGCGTTGATCGTGATTAGTCCTAATGAAGGAGAACAGTCTATCAGAATATAGTCATATTCTTTCTTCAAAGGCGTGAGTACTTCTTTTAGTATCTTTTCTCGGTTTGGGAGGTTCAGCATTTCAATCTCTGCTCCTACGAGATTGATGTGCGAAGAGATTACTTTCAAAGAATCAATCTCCGTATCAAGGATAGCGTCCTGTACGTTGGCTCTGTCAATAATACATTCATAGATAGTGCATTCCGACTGCTTGATGTCTACTCCCAAACCGGAAGAGGCATTAGCTTGCGGGTCGGCATCTACTACGAGTACCTTTTTTTCCAGTGTAGCAAGTGAAGCTGCGAGATTAATCGTAGTCGTTGTCTTTCCTACACCGCCTTTTTGATTGGCCAAAGCAATAATTTTTCCCATATTCTCTAAATTTATTGGCAGCGAAATAAGTGATAAATCCTTAGAGCGCCTACGAAAAAAGAGAAACTTTGCAATTTCTGTTGATAAGTCGCCTGTTTTGTTAATAACTGTCGGACGAAACGGTTACAAAACTTCAACAGGTTCATCATCTTCTTTTCTCTTTAACGAGCTTGCAAATATACATATTTATATTGGATATCTATTTCTTTTTTTGCTCGCTTGCAGAAGATTAAGATTTGTAAACGGGTAGGAGTGGGGCGGAAAGAGACTTTTCGATCTGATGTAGGGAGGTGTTTGGCGGTACGGCTTCTTTTTGTTACTTTTGTGCGAATATAAAAAGGAAAGGATTGAAGATATGGAAAATGAAAAGCCGTTGATACTTGTTTCAAATGACGATGGCGTGATGGCTAAAGGGATTAATGAACTGGTGAAGTTTCTTCGCCCTTTGGGAGATATTGTGGTAATGGCACCTGATGCTCCGCGCTCGGGCAGTGGTTGTGCGCTGACGGTGACGCAGCCTGTTCATTACCAGTTAGTAAAGAAAGAAGTCGGTTTAACTGTTTATAAATGTTCGGGAACACCGACCGATTGTATCAAATTGGCACGGAACACAGTGCTCGACCGGACACCGGATCTGATAGTCGGCGGTATCAATCATGGAGATAACTCTGCCACTAACGTGCATTATTCCGGTACGATGGGAGTGGTGTTTGAGGGCTGTTTGAATGGAATTCCTTCTATTGGCTTCTCCTTGTGCAATCATGCACCCGATGCTGATTTTGAAGCTGCCGGACCTTATATCCGCAGCATCGCTGCCATGATCTTGGAAAAAGGACTTCCTCCTTTAACTTGTCTGAATGTGAACTTCCCCGATACAGCCGATATAAAAGGAGTGAAAATCTGTGAACAGGCGAAAGGACGTTGGACGAATGAATGGGCTGCCTGCCCTCGTCTGAATGATCCTAACTATTTCTGGCTGACCGGTGAATTTACCGATCATGAACCTGAAAACGAGAAGAACGATCATTGGGCTTTGGCAAATGGCTATGTTGCTATCACCCCAACTACGGTTGACGTGACGGCTTATCACTTTATGGACGAACTTAATAAATGGTTTAATTAGTTGAAATTTGAAAAAGAAAGCATGACGCCCTGTTAGTCATCTATCCCTCTCAACTCTCAACTCTCAACTCTCAACTCTATGAAGTATTATCTGATTGTCGGTGAAGCTTCCGGCGACTTGCACGCCTCTCATCTGATGGCTGCCTTAAAGGCAGAAGACCCGCAGGCTGATTTCCGTTTTTTCGGAGGTGACTTGATGGCGGCTGTCGGAGGAACGATGGTAAAGCACTATAAGGAGTTGGCATACATGGGATTTATCCCTGTATTACTCCATCTGCGCACTATCTTTGCAAATATGAAGCGTTGCAAAGAAGACATCGTTTCCTGGGAACCGGACGTTGTTATTCTGGTAGATTATCCGGGATTCAATCTTGATATTGCCAAGTTTGTCCATGCAAAGACACAGATACCGGTTTACTATTATATTTCTCCGAAGATATGGGCGTGGAAAGAATACCGTATCAAGAATATAAAACGAGATGTAGATGAGCTTTTCTCCATTCTTCCTTTTGAAGTGGAATTCTTCGAAGGAAAGCATCAATACCCCATTCACTATGTAGGAAACCCTACCGTGGATGAGGTGGCAGCCTATCAGGCAGCTCATCCGAAAAATAAGGAGCACTTTATTGCGGAGAACCAATTGGAGGATAAGCCGATTATCGCTCTTCTTGCCGGTAGCCGGAAACAGGAAATCAAAGATAATCTGCCGGATATGTTGAAGGCTGCTTCCGCTTTTCCCGACTATCAGCTTGTCTTGGCCGGTGCACCTGCCATTGCTCCCGAGTATTATAAACAATATGTAGGAGAAGCGAAAGTGAAAATCATTTTCGATCAGACTTATAGCCTGTTGCAGCATGCAGATGTAGCTTTAGTTACTTCGGGTACAGCTACGCTTGAGACGGCATTGTTTCGTGTTCCTCAAGTGGTTTGTTATTACACTCCGATCGGGAAAGTGGTTTCTTTTTGCGGCGTCATATCTTAACTGTGAGATTTATTTCGTTGGTTAATTTGATTGCTGACCGTGAAGTGGTAAAGGAACTGGTGGCGGATACGATGACCGTGAAGAATATGCAGAACGAATTGAGAAATATCATTGAAAATGAAGCATATAGAAATGAGATGCTTTCGGGGTATGAATATGTAGCCGAACGGTTAGGACCTGCCGGTGCTCCCCGTCATGCAGCTCGTGAAATGCTGCGTTTGTTGAAAAATAACTTTCTTTTTCTGAATAAACGTAAAGCCGATGCAGTAAATGCACGGCTTTTTTATTTATAAAGCAGAAGACTAAAATAAAGAAAGGAAAAAGATATGAAAAAATTTAAGTGGCTTTTAGGAATCTTATTATTGGCATTAGTACCAATGTTGCAATCATGTGATGATGATGGTTATTCTATTGGAGATTTCAGCTGGGACTGGGCGACTGTTCGTGCAACCGGTGGAGGAGGATATTATTTGGAAGGTGATAATTGGGGGGTGATTGATCCGGTTGCTACTTCTATTCCTTGGTTTAAACCGGTGGATGGTGAACGTGTCGTGGCTTTTTTCAATCCTTTGTATGACATGGAAGGAGGAAAAGGAGTTCAGGTGAAGATGGAAGGGATACAGGAACTGTTGACAAAGGAAGTGGAAGATATGTCGACAGAGGAAGAAGCGGAAGAATTCGGAAATGATCCTATTCTGATTTATCAGGGTGATATGTGGTTGGGAGGAAAGTTCCTGAACGTAATTTTCCGTCAGGAGTTGCCTCGTTCGGAGAAACATCGTATCAGCCTTGTGCAAAATAAGATGGAACCGGGAGAGCCGGGCGAACCGTCAGAACCGGGAACATTGAATGTGGATGAAGATGGTTACATACATTTGGAACTGCGTTATAATACGTATGAGGATGTGACTGACTATTGGGGATGGGGACGAGTTTCTTATAATCTGGAAAAGTTCTTCCCTACGCCGAAAGATTCCTGGGTAGCACCCAAAGGGTTTAAGGTGACAATAAACTCAAGAGAACATGGAGAAGGAAGAGTGATTGTGCTTGATCTGGATCATCCGGTCGGTGTACCGGAAGCAGCAAAGGATGTTCATTCCACTTCTTCGATCCGATAACCTAACTATGATTTACTGTGTGTGAAAAAGGTCGGGATACTTCCGTAGAAGTTCCCGACCTTTTGTATTTTGTTTCAGCTCTAATCGATTGAGAAAGAATCCCCCGTTAGAACCATGTTAATGCATATAGATAAACGACTGCTGCCGGTATAGCCATCAGGGAACTGTCAAAGCGGTCGAGCATCCCACCGTGTCCCGGAAGAATGGTTCCCGAATCCTTAACGTGCAACTGGCGTTTCAATAACGACTCCGTCAGGTCACCCCATGTACCGAATATAACAACCACCAGTGCCAGTCCTGCCCATTCAATCATTGACATAAATGGGAAGTAGTGAGCGAGTATAAAAGATACTCCGATTGCTACCACTCCGCCGCCGATAGAACCTTCCCATGATTTCTTGGGAGAGATACGTTCAAACAACCGGTGTTTGCCGATCAATGAACCGATGCAATAGGCTCCCGTGTCATTCAGCCAGAGGAAAATAAAGATAGATAGCGGTAGGATAGGATTGTAACTTACGCTACTGTATTCTGATCCCGGATCGTTATGGAATGCCAATACATTCAGCAAAGCAAAAGGCAGTCCGATATAAAGTTGGCTAAGCATAGAATAAGCCCAGTTAAGTACCGGGTTTTCCTTTTTCAGATACAACTCGCTAATCATCATGTAAAGCAATAAAAGCACATACGGGATGAATATCTTCGAATCGGCCGCATCAATGCAGAATCCCATGATTGCAAGGAATAGGTAAGCCCCGCCGAGCATATTAATGGTCTTGTTTATCTTCACTCCTTCTGCGCGCATATTTACCAGCTGTCCGAACTCATAAATGGTCAGTGCGCTGATAGCGGTGAACAGAATACCAAAGCTGAATGCGTCATAAAGGATGCACCCTACCAAGATGGCAACGAAGAGTACACCCGTAATAGCTCGTTTTATAAAATTATTAATCAAAATCTATTCGTTTTAATTAGTTGGACCCGTTAGCTTGTTCTTCCCCATTGGATTTACCCTCTACGGTAACTTTGCCCTCCACAGTAACCTTTTTACCTTCTGCGGCAACTTTGGTGTCTATGGGTGCTTGTTTTCCTTTGCGGTATTTTCAGCTTCCTCTTCTTTGATTTCTTTTTCTTCTTCTTTCAGCTTTTGGGCAAGTTCTCTTTCAGCTCTTGCGGCATCCTGGCTTTCTTTAGCAGCCATGATTTCTTCCGAGCGGGAAGCCCAAGGGCGTTTACCGAAGATACGTTCAACGTCTTCCGCGAAGATTACTTCTTTGTCAATCAGTAATTGCGTCAGTTCGTTGTGTCCTTCTTTATTCTCTGACAGAATTCTCTTGGCACGGTCATACTGCTCGTTTACCATTCTCTTGACTTCTTCGTCAATCAATTCGGCTGTCTTTTCGCTGTATGGACGGTTGAAAGAATATTCATCGTTGTTGTAATAACATAAGTTTGGCAGCTTGTCGCTCATACCTAAATAAGCAATCATGCCGTATGCCTGCTTAGTCACCCTTTCCAGGTCGTTCATGGCACCAGTTGAGATGCGGCCGAGGAATAAATCTTCAGCGGCGCGTCCTCCCAAAGTAGCACACATTTCGTCCAGCATCTGCTCCTTGGTAGTGATCTGACGTTCTTCCGGCAGATACCAGGCAGCTCCCAATGCACGTCCGCGGGGAACAATCGTAACTTTAATCAATGGGTTGGCATATTCCAACAACCAGGAGATAGAGGCGTGTCCTGCTTCATGCAAAGCGATGGAGCGTCTTTCTGCTTCCGTTGTAATCTTGGTTTTCTTTTCCAGACCACCGATGATGCGGTCTACCGCATCCAGAAAGTCCTGCTTGCTTACGAATTTCTTCCCGTGGCGGGCAGCGATCAGTGCAGCCTCATTGCAGACATTGGCAATATCCGCACCCGAGAATCCCGGTGTCTGACGTGCCAGCAAGTCCACATCTACACTATCGTCTATTTTAATCGGGCGCAAATGCACGCCAAATACTTCTTTACGTTCGTTTAAGTCGGGCAGGTCCACGTGTATCTGACGGTCAAAACGTCCTGCACGGAGCAGTGCCTTGTCGAGTACGTCTACACGGTTGGTAGCAGCAAGGATAATCACACCGCTATTGGAACCGAAACCGTCCATTTCTGTCAGCAACTGGTTCAATGTGTTTTCGCGTTCGTCATTTCCTCCCATTGCAGGGTTCTTGCCACGGGCACGTCCTACGGCATCAATCTCATCAATAAAGACGATACAGGGAGCTTTTTCTTTAGCCTGTTTAAATAAGTCGCGAACACGGGATGCACCTACACCCACAAACATTTCCACGAAGTCGGAACCTGCTAATGAGAAGAAAGGCACATTCGCTTCGCCGGCCACAGCTTTGGCAAGCAATGTTTTACCGGTTCCCGGAGGGCCTACCAGCAATGCTCCCTTGGGTATCTTACCTCCCAAATCCGTATATTTCTGCGGTTCCTTTAAGAACTCTACGATTTCCTCCACTTCTTGTTTTGCTTCGGCCAGCCCCGCTACATCTTTAAATGTAATCTTGATGGCTCCGCCTTTTTCAAAAAGCTGGGCTTTTGATTTTCCTACATTAAATACGCCGCCGGGGCCACCACTGCCGCCTCCGCTCATACGGCGCATGAAGAATATCCATAACGCAACCAGCAAGACAAGCGGGAGTACCTGAATCAGAATTGCGGGGAAAATATCCGATTTGGGCGGATAGTCGGATGAACCGTCAAAATGACCGGCTTCCTTTTCTGCCTGCAAAAACTCTTCCAGTTTATCGGTAGACGGGGTTCTACTTGTAATGACAGGGTTGCGTCCCACCTTGGTAGAGTCGGCTCCAAAAACAGCCCCTACGGCAGTCGGTTTGAGGAAAGCTTCGATTGATTTATCTTCATAACCCAATACTTTGCTGACATAACCCTTTTTTACATAGTCCTGAAACTCGCTGTAAGTTACAGCTTTGCTTCCTGCTCCTTTTGAATCACTGCCCCACCAGAGGCCGAGAAGCATAAGGGCAATAATCATATACATCCAGTTCAGGTTGAACTTCGGCATATTAACCTTATTGTTAGGTTTATTGCTATTGTTATTATTGCTATTATTATTGTCCATAATCATTAATTAGTCTAGATCGGGGATTTGAGTAAGTTTAGCATCTGCCCAGAGGTGCTCAAGATTATAAAAAGCTCTTGTCTCCGGCAAAAAAACGTGTACCAATACATCGGCATAGTCCATAGCTACCCATTCTGCATTTCGGAGTCCGTCGATTGCATAAGGCTTGCTGTCCGCACCTTTGCGTGTAAATTCCTTGATTGAATCTACTATTGCACTCACTTGACTGGGAGAATTTCCCTGACAGATAACGAAATATTTACAGATGGTATCTTCTATGCTGGTTAAATCGGCAACGACTATCTTTTTACCTTTTTCTCTTGAATTCCTTCTTTTATTTTTTCAATTAATACTTTAGTATCGTTCATTCCTGTAATTGGGATTAATAATTCATGTTCTCTATTTGTTTATAACAAAAAAGGTGACCCTTTGTTTCTGATAATAAACGTGATATTTTTGACAAATATACGCTGATTTATTGGATACAAGAAAGTTATCCCTC
>ENA-OQJB01000719-OQJB01000719.1-human-gut-metagenome-genome-assembly--contig:-NODE-719-length-13719-cov-4.191363_pt1 | contig 13719 bp, 16 predicted proteins | sample MGYA00242599_ERZ504765 | MGnify/ENA primary metagenome ERZ504765 (study PRJEB26092, sample SAMD00036354) | human gut metagenome | host: Homo sapiens | study: EMG produced TPA metagenomics assembly of...
GTTATGTCGGTCTGTCGATTTTCGGATTTTTGCCAACTTAATTACAAGAATCTGGTGAGCATTGACGGGCATGAATGGTTGTGCTTGAATAGTGTCAAGACCGGTATCAAGTTGAATATTCCGCTCTATCTTTATTTTCCGGTAAGGCATTGAAAATCTTGCATAAGTACGACCGGATTGAAGAACTGGCGGCGTTAGGCTGTAATTCCGAAACCAACCGAACATTGACTAAGCTGGCCGGTTCCGCCGGCATTGAAAAGAAGTTCACCTTCCACACCGCCCGCCACACATGTGCCACCTTATTGGTGCATCAAGGTGTTCCGATTACGACAGTCCAGCGATTGCTGGGGCATACTTCAGTCAAAACCACACAGATTTATTCCGAGGTGATGGACGAAACCATGATTAAAGATCTGATGCGAGCTAATAAGAAGCACCATCGAGAACGGTATTCAGTGTAAAATAAAATCAATGGCAGAAACGGTTCTCCTGGCTAAAAAATACAGATTCTGATAGATTTCATAGATATCCTATCTATTTATATTTATTTTAGCCTTGGGCATAACCGATCAATTTGTTATCATGATTGGTCGTTTTTTTTAGAGGAGTGTTGTCGCACTGATTTTTTTTGTCAAAGCTAAAGGATTTTTTGCTGGAGGATAATAATTTTTACAAATGGATTATCCCCCACAGATAATCATATCCTTTTTTGTCTTTTTGCATTTCGAATAGTAGAGCGTTCTTTGTTTAAAAAAACAGGAGATATGAAAAAGGAGACTAAAGAAGATGTACAGATTTGTACGGCGGTGGGTATGTTGATCGCAGGTGTTAGTCTGTCTGTCGCTGGATTTATCGTGGAGCCGACCGGCCAGATACATGACTCGGTTTTGTGGTTCTTCGCCCAATGCCTGATTTATGCAGGTAGCATATTCGGGGTGGCGGTGTATGTGAACACCAAGTTTAACTACCTAGTTGACAAGATTAAAATTAAAGAAGAGGAAAAGAAAAATGGCTGACGTAAGAAAACTTGCACCGTTTATTCTGAAATGGGAAGGCGGTTTCGTAAATGACCCTGACGATTTGGGAGGGGCTACCAATATGGGAGTGACTATCAGAACCTATGAGGCATATTGCCGAAAGAAAGGATATTCCAAGCCTACAGTTGAAAGATTGAAAAATCTCACAAAAGAGGAATGGACGGAAATCTTGAAAACCATGTACTGGGACAGATGGAAGGCTGATGAGATAAAATCGCAATCAGTTGCTGATATATTGGTTGATTGGGTCTGGGCATCCGGTGCGCACGGAATTAAGATTCCTCAACGCTTGCTTGGTGTTACAGTGGATGGCATTGTAGGTCCCAAGACCATTGCCGCAGTTAATTCCCGTAATCCGCGTGAACTGTTTGACCAGATCAAGATTGCACGGTTTGATTTTATCGAGGATATATGCCGGAAACGCCCAGCAAACAACAAGTTCAAACGGGGGTGGATGAACCGCATAAATGATATCTCTTATGTTGGTTAGAATTATGAACTGGGTAAGCCAGCAATATATGCCGGCTCCTTTCATGTGTCTGTTCCTGCTGTTCGGATCATGTGGCAGCTCGCATAAATCTGTCAAGTCCGATACAGAAGTAATCAGGAAGGATAGTACCAGTGAATCAGTCAACATCATACATGGGTCTGCTACTTCTTTAAGAGAGCTGATAACCACTAATGGCAACTATGTAATTGATTTCTGTATCTATGATACCCGAAAACCGCCCGATAGCCTGACCGGGAAACCTCCGTTATTGGCAGACGGTCATGTGGAAGGTGATTTCAGCAAGAATAAAAGGAAGGAAACTGCAATCAAAGACAGTACGGAAGTGAAAGCTGACAAGGAAACCACTTCCACCAAACATGAAGAAACCAAGACTGAAGGGGTAAAGGATAAAAAAGAATCCACTTTGCTTAAACAAATCGGTTTTGCCTGTGTTTGTGTAACCGTTTTGATTGTCGTTATGCTGATAGTAAAGCATTGGCGCAATAGACAATATTCATCATAAGACTTTAAATTTATAAATTGGACTGCCCCAGCTCGTGATGAGTCGGGGCTATTTTTGTTATCTTTGCCGGAACTAACATTAACTTATGTATTATGGCTGAAAAAAAAGAATCTTATTCCGAAGAGGAATTGAATGAAATGATCGTATGGTTCAACAACCATGCTGATGAACTTCCCAAAGAAATGCAGATTAACAAATCCGCTTTCACACCGGATTTGAAACTTACTGTTGAATCCTGTATCATGCAAGCCAAGCAATGTCTGGGCAACTATAAGATGGCCGGAGCTTTTAGATTACTTCAACAAATCAAAGCGAAGATTGAGGATAATAAATAAAATCTCATATTTACTTTTTTTAGTAATATCAAGCGGCCCAGCGACGGGTAACCGCTTGATATCTGCTTACTAAAAATCTCCTTGATAATTTTTTATTAAGATCATTGGCTTCCTGTATATCATGAGGCGTGTAAATATCTGTCATCAATATACTGCTGTGACGAGCTTGGTCACGTACGCTTAACACATCATAATGTCGTAACATATTCGTTATACCTGTATCTTTTAAGGAATAAAACTTATATTGGGCGGAAAGCTTTAAATCTTTTCTGAGATGATGTGCCCACCAGTCCCGGAACATTTTTTCAGATCTTTTTGTTTTACCGGGACGAAACCCGTCAGAGAATAAATAATAATCACCGGGATTGTTGAAAATGTGCAGGTCCAACATGAGATGTATGACTTTTGATGGTAATGTAATAGTGCCATCTTTGCGATTTTTTGATATATTGTCTGATACGAATATTGTTTGCTTTTTCAAACTTATATCGTTTAATCTCAATCCTACCATTTCCGCCGGTCGGATAAAACAATAGTATAGAATATAGCTTGCCAGCAACATATAGGGGTTATGGTTCTTTAAGTAGTCGCTCACTTTTGCAAGTGTTTCCGGTGGCAGGATGTTGCGTAGCTTTTTTTCCCTTTTCTTCCCAGACTACTGATCCCGGCTGTTGGATTCTGTGTTAAATAGTTATGGTTCAGACAGAAGGTGGAAAAAGACTTCAAAAAACCGAGATAGTTATCGCGCGTAAATGCAGTGTTATCCCTAGTTATATACACTTCGTCAAGCAGCATAACACAAAAATCCTTATCAAATTGGTAAATGTAGGTGATAGGGACCTTTTTCTCTTCATTGAAGATTTCCATATTACGAAGGTAGGAGCTATAAGATTTGATCGTTTCTTGTCGGTATCTCCCGTCCCTTTGCATTTTGGCGAGAAAAGTGCGGTATTTGTCTATTACATCTTTGAACAGTAGAAAGGCGTTGCCGCATTCTTGCTCAATCCAAGGATTCCATCCTGTTGCGAGTTTTTCTGATAGTCTGTTGATGCATCCTTTGGCGTATGCCCTTCTTTCCTTAACGGATTTGATGAAGTTCAGTTTGATCTTTTTCCGTTTCATCACTCCGTCAACAGGATTGAATGCGTAAAAGTCAATGTACCAATCTTTACCCGTATGTAATATAGGTGGTGTGTAACTCTTGATTTCTTGGATTTTGGACATTTTTTTTATTTGTTTTTGCTAACAGCAGAAACAAATGGTTAATAATTCCCGTCCCGATTTCGTCCCGGCGGATTTGCTTAAAATGAGATAAGCCACTGACTTTCAGTGGCTTATCCTTTACAGTGTCGGAATGAGGCGACTCGAACGCCCGACCCCTACGTCCCGAACGTAGTGCGCTACCAACTGCGCTACATTCCGTTTCTGTTTTGCGAGTGCAAAGGTAAGGCATTTTTTTGAAATCAAAAAGAATTTCACAGAAAATTTGTAGAAAATTTGTAGAATCAAAAAATATGTCTACCTTTGCAACCACAAACGAGAAGCTAAGGTTTTTTATTGAATGTGCTGAGAAGTAAGTTCCTATGTGCTTAACCACTGACTTGGTGCCATAGCTCAGTTGGTAGAGCAAAGGACTGAAAATCCTTGTGTCCCCGGTTCGATTCCTGGTGGCACCACCAAAGAAAGTACATAACTTTACTTAAAAGCGCATTAGGCAGGTAATTACATATGTAATTACCTGCTTTCTTTTATATCTTTCCTATCAGTATTTTTAGATATTTGTCAGTTTGGCTTATATTTAAAGTTCAACTAATTCCCGGATTATGATGGCCGCTATCCTGCCTGCCGAAAAATTCCGGGATAGTATATGGTGGGGTAAGAGTTTTTCGTTATCTTTGCTCTCTACATGATAAAACTGATTTTATTTTCCTGTTAACCATTAGGATCATAAGATATACCTTCTTGATGATTTCTTTAAGTAAAAAATGAGAATTAATGAATATGAGAAATTTGTTTTTGACTTTAGCTTTTGGTCTATGTTCCGGCATATTCGCCCAAAATACGACAGTTTTTGAATCTCCTATTATGGGGTGGAGCTCATGGAATACCTATCGGGTTCATATCAATGACACCTTAATAATAAGACAAGCGGATGCTATGGTGCAGAAAGGGTTGAAAGAAGTGGGCTATTCCTATGTGAATGTAGATGACGGTTTTTTTGGATGGCGGGATGAAAGAGGAGTGATGCAAACACATCCCGAACGTTTTCCGAACGGATTGAAGGGGGTGGCTGATCATATTCATTCTTTAGGATTAAAAGCCGGCATTTATTCGGATGCGGGAAGCAATACTTGTGGTTCTATCTGGGATAAAGATATGAACGGAATAGGTTCCGGTTTGTATGGACATGAATTTCAGGATGCCACGTTGTATTTTAAAGAGTGGGGATTTGATTTTATCAAAATTGATTATTGCGGAGCCGGTCAGGAATTGAATTTGGAAGAGGAAAAGCGATATACAGAGATTCGTCAGGCTATAGATAATCTGGGTTGCGGACATGTTTCTATTAATATCTGTCGATGGGCTTTCCCGGGTACTTGGGCTAGAAACATTGCTCGTTCATGGCGAATCAGTGCGGATATCCGTCCGGAGTGGGGATCAGTAAAGTATATTATCAATAAAAATCTTTATCTGTCTGCCTATGCGGGAGAAGGTCATTATAATGATATGGATATGTTGGAAATAGGCCGGGGGCTAAAGCCTGAAGAGGAAGAGGTGCATTTTGGAATGTGGTGCATCATGAGTTCACCTTTGTTGATAGGATGTGATCTGACAACCATTCCGGAGGCGTCATTAAAACTGTTGAAAAATAAAGAATTGATAGCTTTGAACCAAGACCCTTTAGGATTACAGGCATACGTAGTTCAGCATGAAAATGAAGGGTATGTGTTGGTGAAAGATATAGAACGGAAGCGTGGTAATGTACGTGCGGTTGCTTTATACAATCCTTCGGACACGATTTGTAACTTTACAGTTCCGATGAATATTTTGGAATTAGGAGGAAAAGTTAAGGTACGAGACCTGATGAAACAGCAGGATTTACCGGAGATAAAAGGGGGTGTTCTGAATCGGGAATTGCCTCCCCATAGTGTGCTGATTTTACGTATGGAGTCCGAAAAGAGGTTGGAACCGACTGTTTATGAAGCGGAATGGGCTTATCTGCCTTGTTTCAATGATTTGGGAAAGACTCCGAAAAGCATCGTATATGTTCCGTTACATGAAGCATCCGGAGGCATGAAGGTAAGCTATCTGGGAGGGCGAAAAGAGAATTTTGCAGAATGGAAAGAGGTGTACAGTGAGCAAGGCGGTAAATACGAAATGACTATCCGCTATGTGCCTAAAGCAGACCGTAAGCTGGAAGTCTGTGTGAATAATGAAAAAAGGATTCTTCTTGATTCGCTGTCGGCGGATGAAACTCAAAAAATAGCTTCGATTACTGTTCCGGTGCATTTGAAAGCAGGGTATAATAAGGTACGTATGGGAAGTTCATTTTGCTGGGCTCCGGATATTGACTGTTTTACTTTGACAAAAGTAAGTGAGTAAGCTGAGAAGATCTATCCTCTTGAAGTACTACTTTGATAAAGAGTAAGAATATGAGTGTAACAGATGTCACCCGTGAGGAATTGTGGGCAAAGCAACATTTGTCTTGCAAAAACATAGATTATGCAGTATGGGAACGGGATAAATCCATGCTCCGGAAGTTATCTAGAATCAATGGCGGCTGTTCTTTCGTGGTGGATGTATATAAAGGATGTTATGCGTATGCTTCTACGGGTTTTGTCGATTGGTTGGGGTATGACAGGCACAAGATAGAAACATTGGAAAAACAGGGTGATTATCTGGAGTCGCGTATTCATCCGCATGATCGTTCCCTATTGGAAGACTTGCAAGTCAGGCTGGGGAAGTTCATTTATAACCAGCCTTTGGAACATCGGAATGACTATTGTAATGTATATAGTTTTCGTATACTCAATGCTCGTGGTAACTATGTGCGTGTAACAAGCAGGCATCAAGTTTTGGAACAGAGCCATGACGGAAAAGCATGGCTCATTATAGGGAATATGAGTATGGCCCCCGGTCAGAAAGAATCAGAACAGGTGGAATGTACTGTTCTGAATCTGAGAAATGGAGAAATGTTTTTCACCCGGTGTGGTGATAATGAATCCGGTTGTCAGTCTTACCGGACGTGAAATGGAGATATTACGCCTCATCCAACGAGGATTCTTAAGCAAAGAAATTGCCGATAAATTATGTATCAGTATTCATACCGTCCATATTCACCGGCAAAATCTGTTGCGTAAGCTGGGAGTACACAACTCTTTGGAGGCGATACGCCTGGGACAGGAGTCGGGGCTGTTAAGCTGATTGCCCGATTTCATCGGGTTAAGGCATCCATTCCACTACTCCCGTAATAGGATGCTGCTTTCTCCATTCCTTAAATCCGCTATAATCCCGTACCCCATCTCGGAGGACTGCCTGATAATATTCCACTCCGATAATCTTCTCGGTTTCCGGTGTCTCATATTTTAACCTTAGAATAGTTTCCCGTATTTCATCGGTCATAATTTCCGAAATGCGTTGGGCTACCTTTTCAAAATAACCGTCATAACGTGAACCTTCCCGGATGTGAATCATATCCATCTGCCAAAGTTCGTTTTCTTCATTCTGATACCATGCATGCCATTCAATACAGGCTTCAGAGGTATGCAGTAGATTGGCACATTCTATTCTTTTGATAGACGGATTCTCTGCTAGTCTGGCCATTGCCAGAAAACTGTCCGCTAGGTTCAAGGGTGATGAATAAATATGGAAATCAATGTCCCTATGTTTCATCAGTAACCCTGTTCTGAGTGAACCTACCAGATTAATTTTTGCACCGGCATCTTCCCATATCTGGATGATGTTCGTGTTTTTGATAACTTGCCAGGCTTTCTCCTGATTCTGTTTGGCAATGTCGAAAATATTCATACGCTATCTTTTATGGTGAGTTTGCAAAAGTAGAGAAAAGCTTTCAAACTGAAGATAGTTATAAATAACTATTTATTGCCGGAATGAATCGGGAGAAAGGGTGTGGCAAGGAACTTAGTAATGCTTCCTTTTCAAGTAAATGACAGATTGTATTCCTAACATGATGACAAACAGATATTCTGTTGTCATATATACCGCTAGAGGTGCATATATACAGTGGCTCAGCCAGTAAAGATAAAGAAGATATACCATAATGGTAACCATTTGAAAGATAAAGGCAATTTTTGTCTTTCCGGTTCCAGTGACAGCACTGATGTAAACATATCCGGGCACTGCGAATACATAATTAAACAGCATAACGATGAAAGGGGGACAGTGTGTTGCACCAGTGTTTCATTGTTGGTGTAAAATCTGATAATCCAATAATTACAAAGCAATGCGATTCCTACCAGTGGAAGACCGATGGCATATCCCATTTTGATGATTTTGTGGCAGATAGGAAAAACACCTTTTCGTTGTCCAGCTCCTACAAGATTGCTTACCAAGGAACTATTGGTGGTTCCTAAAGAACTGACAATCACAAAAAAGAGGGTGGAAACGCTGCGGGTAATGTTGGATACGGCCAGTTCCATCTTTCCTAAATGTTCGATGGCGACGAAGAACAGGAACCATGGCGCCATGCTGATAAAAGAATGCAGCATGCTCCATACGGACAGGTAAAACAGTCTTTTCAATAGTTTTCCATCAACTACCGGTTGTAGTCCATATTTGTTTTTATCAATCTTTCTCCACATATAGACAAGGAGAATGATTAAAGATACCATTTCTGCCAGCGTTGAGGCTATTGCCGATCCTGCTATCCCAAACTTTAAGGTAAATATCAATAGATAATTGAAAGGGATGTTGATAAGTACGGCTGCTATTGCAGACCAAGATAAGGTCCTGGTCTTTGTTATTCCCACAAAAAAAGCCCGGAGTGCCAGAAAGGGAAATGAAAATAAAAGTCCGAAACTGCGCCAGTCCAGATAGTCCGTTATAGCCTGATAGATTTCCGGTGAGGTAATTAATTGTTTCAAAAGGAAGGGAGAAAGGCCCTGTATCAACAAATATAAAGAGAGCGCTAGTCCGGAAAGGAAAAAGAGTCCTTGAAAGAAGGTACGTCCTGTCTCGGCATAGTTCTGTTCTCCATTCCTGCAGGCAATCATGACTTGCAGCCCTATGCTGAAACCGAAGCCTAGCATATAAGTTACCAGATAATATATTCCTGCTAAGGCAGATGCGCCAAGTTCCACTTCACCGACATGGCCCAGAAAGACGGCATCGGTAATATTGATTAATTGCTCCATTAAAACGCTCATCATTATGGGAAAGTTGATGAGCCATATTTGTCTATATGTATAATTCATTGTTTAACTTAATGTATACACCATGCTTATGCACTTATCGGTTTGGGGATGGTGCATAATCTGTATGAATTTGATAATAGGGGTATAAAACTCTGTAACGAATCTTGTTTTAGATCCGTCAGAATAGCTGAATAGCTTGGGGAGGTAGTGCTATTTGTTGAATGTAGCTATATACAGAGTTGATGTTTCATTAGTTAAACAATTGTGTTTTTGCAGGTTAAATCAAAATCTCCTGGTTCGGCATAAATTTTGTATTCGCTCTCTAGTCCCTTGAAATCTTTTCTGAGGAGTACAATTTTAGCTTTGGGGGTAAGGCCAAATGTTTAGTGGAATGGCATTCTCTTCTTGAAATGAAAATATAGTGCTGAATTCTTTTCTCAAAGATTCGTCTGAGGTTGCGGTATAATTAGGTAATGAGAAAAATGAATTTATGTAGTCATACAGTATCTGTTTACTTTTTATAGATCCCCCTTTTTCATATTTCTCACTTCTAGCATACAGCACAACAGATGGAATACCTTGATGGATATGAGTCTGTGTACTCAGATGATATTCGTCTAGATTATTTGCATAGCCTGTGATAAAACTGGAGTCGGTTACGTCTTTCCAATTGAAAGCTAGGAAATCTTTTTTATTTGTGATATCAATGGATATTGTATCACTACTATAGATTATTTCATTGTTTTTGTAACCTAGCAGATAAGTCTTGTATGTGCCGGGTGAGTAATAAACATGTGCCCATTTGAAGAATGTTGTTTCCACATATCTGGCGTAATTTGAATGACTGAATACTTTAAAACTATTTGGGGAATGAGATGATTTCCACACTATGGAATCATATACTTCGCTTAAACAAGGTGCATCTTTACCAAAATCAAAAGATTGGTAGAACACAATAGGAGCAAATATGTTTTGAGAACTTTTTTCTGCTTCTAATATAATTTTTATGTCTTTATTTTCTGTTTCTTTATTTTTGTCACCATCCATATCGGCCTCTTCTTTGGAGCAAGACAAAGCAAAGAAGGTAAGTAGCAAACAGTAGAATCTCTTTTTCATATTGTTTCTGAGGCTTGGTAAATAGTTCTGTTTGTAATGTCGAAAACAAAGTTAGCAAATATATTTGATAATCTTAGCTCTATATCCTATATTTTATTTCAGACTGATGATTTGATAATCAAAATTGGTAAAAAAGAGACATTTACAGAGACTCGAAAGGTTCCTGCACATACCTCATATACTCCTCATAGTCTATATACCTTCCACCCATTGACTTTAAGTGTGGTGTCTCAAATTGACAATCTATCAAGGTCCCTCCCAATTCTTGAAATGTTTGTGCCAGATAGATAAGCGCCAGTTTCGACGCATTAGGAACCAAAGAAAACATACTTTCACCAAAAAAACACTTTCCCAAAGTGACTCCATAGAGCCCGCCGACCAGGCAAGATTCTTCCCATACTTCCACACTGGCTGCAAAACCTTGTTCATGCAGGCGGGTGTAGGCTTTCATGATATCCTCTCCCAACCATGCTCCCGCTTCTTCCATCCGCAGATTACCGCAAGTTTGAATCACTTCATGAAATGCCTGGTTAAAACTAACTCCGTATCGTCCTTTGTTCATAAGGGTACGCATGGAGTGGGAAATGTGAATCTCGTTAGGGAAAATCACAAATCGTTTCAGGGGACACCACCATTGTATCTGTTTCTCACGGAAAGCATACCAAGGAAATATGCCATTGGAATAGGCAAGGATGAGGCGGTCTACAGAGAGGTCACCACCCACAGCCAATAGTCCGTCCGGCTCGCCATAGTAAGGGTTGGGGAAAACAAGTTTTTGAGTTAGTTGAAAGACCATAATGTTTTTTATTTGTGTGATTCACATACAGTCTCCTGTAGGGGCTGACTCGTATGTCTGCCCTTACGGAGGAGTTACTGGTTTCATTTAGGCTTGTTGCTTTTTGAGTACTTGCAAGCTCAATTGTCCGTTCTCTGCTGTCACTTCCACTTTGCCTCCCGTTTTTAATGTTCCGAATAGAATTTCACGCATAAGCAGTGGTTTCAGATGCGAGGCAATTGCCCTGTCCATTTCTCTGGCCCCATATTCTTTGGTAAAACCTAGCTTCAGCAGATGTTTATAAGCTTCCAGGCTGAGTTCCATTTCTACATGACGCGCCGACAGCTTGTTTCTCAGTTCGCCGAGCTTTTTGTTTAGGATGAGAGAAGCCATTCCGTAATCCATATCATGGAAAACAACTGTTGCAGATAACCGGTTGATGAATTCAGGCTTGAAAGTTTTCTTAACTTGTTTCAACATTGCCTCTCCAGCAGCAACCTGTCCGCCGAAACCTATAGAGGCTTGGTGCGCGAATTGCGCTCCGGCATTGGAGGTCATGATAAGTATCACATGACGGCAGTCCGCTTTTCGTCCTTTGTTATCCGTCAGTACGGCATAGTCCATAACTTGCAGCAGAATATTGAACACATCGGGATGTGCTTTCTCGATTTCGTCAAGCAGTAACACACAATTGGGAGTTTTGCGGATAGCATCTGTCAGCAGTCCACCGTCTTCATAACCTACATATCCGGCAGGTGAGCCGATGAGTTTGGCCACTGTATGCTTTTCCGTATATTCGCTCATGTCAAAGCGTTGCAGGGCGATACCTAGTTCGGAAGCCAATACTTTGGCTACCTCTGTCTTTCCCACACCGGTGGGGCCGACGAAGAGAAGGCTTGCCAGTGGTTTGTTTTCGTCCAGTAGCCCGGCTTTGGCCATTTGTACGGCTTCCACCACTTGGCAGACAGCTTCTTCCTGACCGTATATCTTTGCACTGATGCGTTCATGCAAGGTTTCTAATGTGGCATTGTCTTCTTCCTTCATGGCAAGTACATCCACTTTACAGATACGTGCCAGTATATCGGTTATCAATGCTTTGTCCACCGTTTGTTTTTCTGTATCTGTGGGGTGGATCTCACGATAAGCACCGGCTTCGTCTACCAGGTCTATGGCCTTGTCGGGCAAGAAACGGTCGCTGATGTACCGTGCGGCGGCTGTAACGGCATACGCTATCACTCCTTCTTCATAAATCACTCCGTGGAACGTTTCGTATTTTTCTTTTAACCCTTCCACTATGTGGATGGTTTCCTCGATTCCCGGTTCTTGTATGTCAATCTGTTGGAAACGCCGTACTAATCCTCTGCTACGCGAAAAATAGCGGTTGAATTCTTCGTAAGTAGTGGAGCCGATAAATCGGATCTCTCCTCCTTCCAGATAAGGCTTGAGCATATTAGAGGCATCCATCGAACCGTCTCCCGTCCGTCCGGCGCCTATCAGGTTATGTATTTCATCTATATATACAATGGCGTGTCCTTCTTTCCGTATTCCTTCCATAATGGCTTTCAGCCTTTTCTCGAACTCACCCCGATATTGTGTACCGGCCAATAAGTTACCTAAATCCAGCTCGTAGATACGACAACCTGTGAGACGTTCGGGAACATTGCCTGCTTCTATACGTGCGGCCAGTCCGTAGGCCAGTGCGGTTTTTCCCACTCCCGGTTCGCCCACGTGCAGAGGATTGTTCTTTTCTTTGCGGCAGAGAACCTGAATGGTGCGTTCCAATTCCACATCCCTGCCTATAAGCGGATTCCGGTCTTGCAGGCCCTCGTTGAGGCAGGTAACATAGTTACGCCAAGGCTCGCTTTTCTCTTGCTCAGAGGAAGTTTCCTCTTGAAACTGATTCATGTGCTCGTAATTTGAAATGAGGGTGCTGAGGAATTCCGGCATATCTTCGCCCACTGTTTTTTTAACAGATAGCCAGCCCATGAATCTTCCAGTTGAAGCATTCCTTGTACCAGATGAGGAACATCCATTTCTTCTGCGCTTGAATGGCTGATTGTCATATAGGCATATTGCAGCAGCTCGGAGAGTTGACCTGAAATTTCCAATTCATATTCTATTTCTTGAGGAACTCGTTCCACTTCTTTTGACAGATATTCGGAAATGGACTGGGACAGTTCTTCCGGGGTACAAAAACACTCTGCCAATGCTTTTTGAAAAGGAACTTGTTTCAGCAATGCGCTCAATAAGTGTTCGGGCGTGATAAATTCATGCCGATATTGCATCGCTTGGCTCTGCGCAGAAGCGAAAGCGTAGTTCACCGAATCGGTATTTGGTATATCCATATCTTATTCTTGATTTTTTATTCTTCTTCCGGTGTAACCGTGAGTCGGAGAGGGAATCCCTCTTCACGAGCCATACGGGTGGCTTTTTGTACTTTTGACCGGGCGATATCATACGTATAGATGCCTACTACGGCCGATTCACTTTTATGTACCTGCATCATCAAAGCTTCTGCTTCCATCGTTGATTTGAAAAAAACGGTAGTTAATATCTTTACAACAAATTCCATTGTAGTAAAGTCGTCATTGAAAATGATAACTTTGAAGCGTCGCGGCTCGTGAAGGTCTATACGTTCTTTTTCTTTATAAGATGATTGTTGTTGTTCCATATTGGTATTTGTCATACGTACTTATGGCACAAAGGTAGGGAAAGTATTGGAAAGGTAGGGTAGGGAAGAGATGAATTTTGTCTCCCAAAGTAGCTAGAATGGCGAACTTCACAAAACTCATAACCATACCATGGATTGCATTGAAAGATTTGTATCATTCATAAATGGTATCACTAATAAAAAAGGGCAGAAACAATGCTATTATAAATAAAAAGAACAGAATATCACTCTTTTTCATAGATAGAAATGTGTTTTTCATTAATATACATAACAAAGTTACTACAAAAAAGTGAAATGCGGAAAGATATAGTGATAGAATTGAGTTACAAGGGTTTTAGTTGAAGTGGCGATAATTCGTGAAGCCATTACAATCCCTGCCGAAGCCAAATCCTGACGCC
>ENA-OQJB01000720-OQJB01000720.1-human-gut-metagenome-genome-assembly--contig:-NODE-720-length-13676-cov-5.105174_pt1 | contig 13676 bp, 16 predicted proteins | sample MGYA00242599_ERZ504765 | MGnify/ENA primary metagenome ERZ504765 (study PRJEB26092, sample SAMD00036354) | human gut metagenome | host: Homo sapiens | study: EMG produced TPA metagenomics assembly of...
CCTCGGATTCTTATATCTTGCATCTACATCCTCGATCTGCTCGTTGATACGCTCAAAATCCTTATATCCAATCACGGCTTCCCCACGCAGGATCAGTTCTCCCTGATACGGGATCTGAAGAGGAAGATTGCGAAATACCTTCGCATTGTTGGTGATGACTTCTCCCACCTCTCCATTTCCTCTTGTGACCGCTTTTTGAAGCCGCCCGTTCTGATATGTCAGAACGATCGTCAGTCCGTCCATCTTCCAGGAGATCACGGCCTTTTGCTCTCCTAAAAATGATTTCAGCTGTTCCACGTCTTTTGTCTTATCCAGTGAGAGCATCGGTTTTTCATGCCGCTCCTTCGGCAGCTCACTGAGCACCTCATATCCCACATTAACCGTAGGACTGGATGCAAGAGTCGTCCCCAGCTCCCGCTCCAGTCCTTCCAGTTCGTCATATAATCTGTCATACTCATAGTTGCTCATGATCTCCGTGTCTTCCTGCTCATATGCACGTCTGGCACGGTTCAGAAGTTCTACGAGTTCCTGCATTCTTTTCTTTTTTGCTTCCATATTTAGAGTCCCTTTACTTTTTATATCACAGTTTCATTGGAAGAATCCTTAATCTGATCATACAATTCATTCAATTCTGCATCTGTCAGCTTCCGGTATTCTCCCTCTTTCAAACGCCCCAGATGGATATTCATGATCCTCACCCGGATCAGCTCTCTCACCTGATATCCAAGTGCCTCACACATTCTGCGTATCTGGCGGTTCAGCCCCTGTGTCAAAATGATCGAAAATGTATATTTTCCGATTTTTTCTACTTTACACGGACGTGTCACCGTATCTAAGATCGGTACACCGGATGCCATTTTTTCCAGAAACTCCTGCGTGATTTCTTTATCCACCGTCACCTTATATTCTTTCTCATGCCGGTTTCCCGCACGCATCATCTTATTGATGATATCACCGTTGTTGGTCATCAGAAGCAGTCCTTTAGAGTCCTTATCCAGACGCCCTACATACGTGATCCGGATCGGGTAATCCAGAAAACGCACAATACTGTTTCTTTCCCTGCGCTCTTCTGTACAGACGATTCCCGCCGGTTTGTTCACTGCCAGCACGACCATCTCATCCTGCTTTGAAACTACTTTCTTTCCGACTTTTACGACCTGCCCCGGAACAATCTTCATTCCGGTCTGTGCACGCTTTCCGTCCACACTCACCCGGCCGCTCTCGATCAGCCTGTCCGCTTCTCTGCGGGAACATATCCCGGCTTCGCTTAAATATTTATTCAGGCGAACCTCTTCCTTCGTCTTTTGATATTCCTGCAAAATCCGATTATTCATTGCTCAATACCCCGCTTATATTATTGTCCTGTAAAAATATGTTGGCACTGTATAAAAACAATGTATCTGTAATTTCATACGTATCCATAATATCCCCGATCGTACCGGAATAATACCTCGGATCTACCATCACGATCTCCCGGAAATACGGTGTAAGGAACGGAACAAATGAATTCGCATAAGAATCTTTGATCAGTAAAAGTCTTCGATTGCTCTCCGATACCGTGCGGATATCCACTACAGAAAAGTTGCCTCCCAAGTACACTGCATATTTATCTCTGCTGTTTAATTTCGATGAATCATACAAAGACGCTGTTTTCTTCTGCTCATCCACATAGTTGACGACAACATCATTGTCTTCTGTCTTTGGTACATAAATATCAATCTGCTCTTTCTCATTCAGACGGCATCCGCTCTTAGATGCCAATGAACCATTAAAATCCGTTGTGATCGGATAAGAAGCATATTCTGTCTCCTGTTCTTCCAGGTTCAATGTCCTGGCTGCTTCCTGAAAAACGTAGTATGCCCCTTTTGCCGTCCAGTGATGGTCTGTTTTATAATAAATCTTCTCATCACTGTGTCTGGTCAATGGCTTTACCGCATCGATCCACTGTACACTGTCCCCCAGTTCTTTTTTCACCTGTGCGATATACTGGCTCTGATCGGCAACTGTAGCGGTAAACGGAAGCCTGTCGCTTAAAATATTCGCCGCATCCGGAACTAACAGCATATTCACCGGAATATCAGAATATTTCTGACTAAAACTCTGGATGGCTTTCATATTTGCTTTCAATACATCCTGATCGGGAACTGCAATGTCTTCCAAAAGCTGTCCTTTTTTCCCGATAAAAACACCATTTTCCTCTTTACTTCCTGCCAGTCTGCTAAATCCGACTTTCAGACTGCGCCACATATTTCTTCCCATAAACTGATCGACCTGATACTTCTCATACTGATCCATATAGCTCCCGGAAGTAACCGCGCTGACTGAAATCTCCGGCTTTTGCTGCAATCCGCGGTTTTCCTCTTCTGAGATTTTTTTTGACGGAAGGAGCAGATTGATGATCCCGATCCCGAATACACAGATAAGGAATCCGATTCCGATCACATATTCGATTCTTTTTCTTTTCCTTGTTTTTCTTCTTTCTGACATATGCTCACCTAAAATCTAAAATATAAAAACGGATTAAATGACTGTGTCACCAGAAATGCCAGCGAAAGTGCAAACATGACCAGATACATCACACCTGTCATTGTATATTTTCCAACTCTGCTTCCAGGAGCCCTCTGAATATTTCTCATCAGTCTGTATCCAATGGAGGAGGATCCCAGCACTGCCATCAGATAGATCAGCCAGTTGGAGAGCAGATAAAACCAGCCCAGCTTGTCCATAAGCCCGCTGGCACCGATTCCAAACATCACACCTACATACTTCAGGGCATAACCAAGTGACGGGCTAAAGAACAGTACCCATCCGATCAGTATCAGCACCATCGCATAAATATGCCGTACTGCACCCGGCCACTTTTCCACATATTGTCCCCATACAAATTTTTCCAGAATCAATATAATTCCATAATACAGTCCCCATGCGACAAAATTCCATGCCGCACCATGCCAGAATCCGGTCAGCATCCAGACGATCAGAAGATTGGTGATCGTTCTGGAGTCTCCTTTGCGGTTTCCTCCCAGTGGAATATACACATACTCACGGAACCAGGTACTCAGAGATATATGCCATCTTCTCCAGAATTCTGTCACACTCGTAGATACATACGGGTAATGGAAGTTCTCCAAAAACTCAAATCCGAACATCTTTCCAAGACCGATCGCCATATCCGAATATCCGCCGAAATCAAAATAAATCTGGAATGCATAAGAAATACATCCGATCCACGCAGTCATCACCGAATAGCTGCCCAGATGCATCGCTGCGATCTGCTCAAAAACCGCTCCTGTCGTATTTGCAAGAATTACCTTTTTGGCAAGTCCCCGCATAAAATACATGGCTCCCTGTCCGAACTTGGTCACGTTCATAGATCTGTGCTCCAACTGCTCCTCAATATCCACATACCGCACGATCGGTCCTGCGATCAGCTGCGGGAACATAGAAATATAAAGTGCAAAATACATCAGCTTTTTCTGCGGCTTTACCTCCCCCCGATATACATCGATAATGTAGGAAAGCGCCTGAAATGTATAAAAAGAAATCCCGATCGGAAGCGGCAGTTCTCTGTATGGAATATCAAACGGAAGAACTGCATTCACGGATTCCATCAAAAAGCCGTAATATTTGAAAAAGCCAAGAAGCAGCAGGTTTACAACCACCGCAAAAATCAGACTGTTTCGTTTTTTTCTGTCATCATCTGCCTTTTCGGCAATATCCAGACCGCACACATAGTTCAGACAAATGGATAGAATCATCAAAATGACATAAACAGGCTCTCCCCATGCATAAAAGAAAAGGCTTGCGATCAGCATGACCAGATTCTTGAACCGATACGGAACAAGAAAATATACTGCCAGTACAATCGGCAGAAATACAAATAAAAATGTTATACTGCTAAACAGCATCTTTTGTTCCCCCTGCGTTTCTATAAACTTTTTGAAAAAACAGACTTATAAGTCTCTGCTTTTGGAGAGACTGCGTAAAATACGAACTTCCCTCTTACAGAAATCTGAGCTTCATCCAAAAGCTGCACCTGGTCAGGCGCATAACCGTCAAAGTCATTCCTTCTGTTCGCACGGCGCTGTTCTACAGCTGCCTTTACCTCTTCTGCCTGTTCCGTGGTCTTTGTTTTGACCAGTAAGATCTCCTGTGCTGACATACTGGATTCTGCCGTGTAGAGCATTACACCTTCATAATCTGCACTGTTGAGCCCATAATAACGCTTCAGCCCCTGCACTCCTGCTTTTTTCATAGCCTTCGTATCCAGAGATGCCTCTACTTTTTTCTCTACCGCAGCAAAGCTCTTCGTACTGCCGCTGGTGAAAATCAATAACAGTGCCACGTAAACAACGATCACTGCCACCAGTGCATACTTGATCACCACTGTTTTTTTGAGATTTTTTATCTTATCTGTCATAAAGTTGCTACCTCCGCCATACGTTTGAGCCAGATTGGATAAAAATCCGCCTTGAAATGAATTCCATCCTCTTCATAATAAGTATCTGAAACCAGCGAAGTATTATCTAAAAATGCAATCTGATTCTCATCACACATCTTCTGCAGTGCCGCATTGTACTCCGGAATCTTCTGAAATACAGGCTTTTCTTCCTGCTTCGCCGCACTGACCGGGAAGATAGAATTCACATACAAAGTTGTATCCGGCAATTTTTTACGCAGCTGGTCGATCACTGCTTTATACTCTTTGATAAATAAATCCGTATCCCCATTTGTTGCAATCACGTCATTCATCCCATAGGAAAGAAAAATAACCTGAGGGTTAATGTCTGCCACTGTTTTTATCTGATCATCCAGCTCATCCAATTCTACTCCGATCTTGGCAACCACACTGGATGCATTCAAAAGATCATACTCTGTAAATGCCTCAGAAATCGAATCTCCCATCACGACCGAACTGGAAAATAAGCTCTTATAGTTGATCTCACCACTTGCTTCCTGACTTTCCAGCTTGTCTTTCGTGTCCAGCTTGTTGATCTTTTTTCAATATCTTTTACATTTTCTTTTTCTGTCGCTTTTATGATCGCAAGTCCCTCCTTCGTATCCACTGTTTCAGCGGAAAAATAGCTGATTCCTTCCGCGATCAGGGTAACTGCAGCAAGCACTGCGACTGCACCGGCTCCGATTATCACATGTTTTTTTTCTGTCTCTTCATCCGTATCTTTTGTCCCCTTATTCTTACCATCTTATCTTATTTTATAATACGTTTTCCATGCTTAAAAGTCAACGTTCCTGATGATAGATTCTCTCGCTGATCTCTTGCATTTTCATGTCGATCGTATGGAGCTGTTCTGCGCAGATTCCCAGATCTTCTGAAACAGAATCCGGAAATCCGTCCGTCTGTTTCTTATAATACAGTTTATGTTCTATACTTGCCCAAAAATCCATCGCGATCGTACGCATCTGCACTTCTACCTTCATCGGTTTTTCTCATTCATAAAAATACCGGTACTTCCAAAATCAGATGCAGACTTCTGTAACCGTTTGGTTTTGGATTCTTGATATAGTCCTTTCTCTCGATCAGTCTGATATCATCCTGCTCACATATTTTTTTCGCAAGCGTATAGATATCTTTCGGAAAACAGCAGATCACACGGATACCTGCAATATCACAGATATTTTCTTCTATGGCCTGTACACTGATCTCTATATTTTTCTTTTCATCTTCTCCAGGATACTAATCGGTTTCTTGATTCTGCTTTCAATTGATAAGATTGGATTCTGATCAGAATTGATCGATAATTCGTGATTCAACACTTCAAATTTTGTCTTAACTTCCAGCAGTGCACACTGATACTGCATGATCATCTTCTGAAACGGCATCGCTGATTCTAAAAGCCTCTCCGGTTCTTTCAACTCTGTCAATTCTTCAAATTTCATTTCTTCCATATTAACTGCCCTTCTCTTCTGTACTGATTCCATATAAAATAATATCCAATAACTCTGATATCTTCAGATTATGTTCTTCTATAAATCGGGAAAAATCTCCTGTACGGCTTGCTTTATTCTGGTAATATCCATTGTACATATTCTGAAACAGACTCAGATATTCTACTGCCATTTCCATACTGATTCCCTCTCTTAAACGAATCTTGGACAGCAAATGCCGGTATTGCTCTCTTATATAGGCATCATATCTTTCCATCACACCAAAAAGTGCTTCTTTTAAATGCTCTGCCGGATATAACATCACATTAAAAAATATATTTCTGTCATACGGATTTTCAGCAAAAAACACTTCCCGTCTCTCCAAAAAAATACGGATTTCTTCCCTTGCTGTCTTTGCCTCTTCTTTCCCTTCCTCCAGATAACTCATCAACTTTTCGAAGCTTTTCTTCACACAGTACAGATATAGCTCATCTTTATTTTTAAAATTATGGTAGATCAGCCCTTTTGCAATCTGATACTTACCGCATATCGCATTCAGCGAAACCGCATCGTAAGATCTGCTTCCAAACTCGATCGTAGCTGCATGTACAATTTTTCACAAGTCTGTTTTGTCTTTTCTTCTTTTTCATGCTGTTATCCTTTCTTTTTGACTACACAGTCTATAATAGGATACTATACAATTTTCTTACAATCAATATTTTTGCCTGTGTTTTTTTCTCTTTTTTATGGTATGATAGAGAAATCAATACTTATATTTTTTATCAGGAGGACATCCTTATGATCGCGTTAAAACTGACGAATGTCAAAGCCTGTATGTCTCATCTTCTTCTGATGGACACCTTCGATTCATTCCTTCTGATCGAAGGAGAGATCATGACATTCAATACGTTCAAAATAGACGGTTTTATTCAAAAAAACTTTTATACTTCTGAAGAACTGGAACAAATGGGCACACTCCCTGAATACGCTTACTGGAAGCAGCTTCGGGAATACTGCTTCTCCCTGATCAAAGGGAAAAAGACTCCGCTTGGATTTCGTTTTGTATTCAGTCTGTCTCCGAAAAATATTGCCCGCCTTATCGAGCAGAATGAACTCGGCCTGAATGCCGATGACATTCAGGGACTCTATTTGAATCTCCGCTATGATTCCACCGGACTTCAATGCATTACCGGTACATCTTTCAAATCCTTCTCCATGGACAAGTCGCTGGAACACGCCTGGGACAACATGGTACAGAAGTTTTTCCAGAAAAAGGACTGGATTTCGAAATTTTGTAATCTGTAATTTTAGTTCAACGAATACCATTATATAAGACAGATCCACATTTTAATCTTAAAAATTATGAAAGTTTTTCTTAAGATTACAAAGTGATTTTATTGCCTTTTTCGTAAATGACATCTACGGTTTCATCAACTGGCATCGGATGGGACAAAGACAGGGAAGCGAAGCTTTCTAAACAATATAAAAGGGAGTCCGAAAAAGAAATGGTTCTAATCCCTTTCTTTTTCGGACTCCCTATATTTTTTTATTTTGTCAAAAGCATCATAATCTGATTACTTCTCTGTACAAATGCTGTCATCTCTTGTGGACTCAGTGGTTTGTGGGCAAGCAGCGCCAGATCATACAGCTGCTTACAGATCAGCTCTACATTCTCACCTTCTTTGTTCTCTACCACATACTGCACCAGTGGATGATCTGCATTCAGGATCAAGGACGCCTGTCCGCCGAACATACCGGTATCCATACCACCCATTCCATACATCTTCATCATCTCTTCCATACGTCTAGACTCTTCAGACAACACGGCCATGGAAGCAATATTCTCATCTTTAATTTTTCTACTTTGACATCCAGTTTCTCATTATTCAGCACTTTTCTGAAGATTTCTGTCAGACTGTCTGCATTCTTCTGGAATGTCTCTTTTTCTTCTTCTGCAACTTCTGCTTTCAGAGACTCATGAACATCTGCATCGATTCTCTGGAATTTTACATTGTCATGCTTCTGCTCCAGATAGGTAATGAATGCAGAATCAATATTATGTGCCAGGATCACTGCATCCTGCCCCTGCTCTTTGAACATATTGATGTACTGACTCTGCTGCTGTTCATTCGTCACGTAGAAAATATTAGTCTTTGGTGTCTCTTTCGTCTCTTCTGAATCCGTTGTCTCCTCTGCCTTTGTCTCTTCTGCTGTTTCTCCGCCATTGGCCTTGATACAGTCTTCCAGAGTGAGATATTTGTGGTCAAGATTCTTAAACAACATCGAATCTTTTACTTTTTCTCCGAATTTTTCATCTTTCAGACATCCAAACTTGATAAACGGACTGATATCATCCCAGTATTTTTCATAATTTTCTCTGTCTGTTTTGAACATACCGTTCAGTTTGTCTGCAACCTTCTTAGAAATATAGTCTGCAACTTTTGTTACAAATCCATCATTCTGCAGTGCACTTCTGGATACATTCAGAGGCAGATCCGGACAGTCGATCACACCTTTTAATACCATCAAAAATTCCGGAATCACTTCTTTGATGTTATCTGCAATAAATACCTGATTGTTATACAGTTTGATCTTTCCTTCAATGGAATCATACTCTGTATTGATCTTCGGGAAGTACAGGATTCCTTTCAGATTAAACGGATAATCCATATTCAGGTGAATCCAGAACAGTGGCTCCTTGTAATCCATAAATACTTTTCTGTAGAACTCGATATAATCATCCTTTGTGCAGTCGCTCGGATTTTTTGTCCAGAGTGGATGAATATCGCTTAAGGAAACCGGACGTTTTACAATTTTAGCTTTCTGTTTCGGCTCACCTTCTTCACCTTCTTTTGGCTCTTCTGTGATATGTTCTACCACTTCATCCGTATCCAGAACATCTGCCTCATCGATTGTCTCATACTCCGGCTCTGCATTGGCCTTGGAGAGGAAAATCTCTACCGGCATGAATGAGCAGTATTTTTCCAGCACTTCTCTTGCACGGTATTCATTTGCAAATGCAAGACTGTCCTCGTTCAGATATAATGTAATCTCTGTACCAACCTCTGTACGGTTTCCTTCCTGCATCTCATACTCTGTACCGCCTTCACTTACCCAGTGTACTGCGGCTGCACCCTCTTTATAAGACAGCGTATCAATCTGCACTTCGTCCGCTACCATAAACGCAGAATAGAATCCCAGACCAAAATGTCCGATCATTTCATCCTCTGTCGTCTTGTCTTTATATTTCTCCAAAAACTGTGTGGCACCGGAAAATGCGATCTGTGTAATATACTCTTCCACTTCTTCTGCTGTCATACCGATACCGTTGTCAATGAACTTCAGCGTCTTTTCTTCCGGATTGACAATGACCTGAATCTTTCCTTTATAATCATCGGGAAGCTCACACTCACCCATCATATCCAGCTTTTTATATTTTGTGATCGCATCGCATCCGTTGGACACTAATTCACGAATGAAAATATCATGGTCAGAATATACCCATTTTTTAATGATCGGAAATATATTCTCGCTGTCGATAGATAAATTACCTTTTTTTGTTCCCATATCTAAACACTCCTCTTTCTTTACAAACTCACCCGTCCTGCGGGTTTTCTTCTGTCTATGAAGTATTTTAGTACACCGTGTTTTAAAAGTCAACAGAAAATTAGCACTCTTTTCAGTTGAGTGCTAATAAAATTATGAACTCTATAAACTTTTTATAAACAAGAAACAAATACAAAATACTCCTGTCAAGTGGTATAATCAATTCTGTCAGCTTATTCACTCTTTCCAAAGAAAAGGAGGTTTTCAAAATGGAACAGAATTTTTCACTTACTCCGGTGCATACTGACAAACAGATTCAGGAAATTTCCAATCTTGCTTCTGTTATCTGGCATGAGCACTTCACTCCCATTATCGGCATACAGCAGGTAGAATATATGCTGGAAAAATTCCAGTCTTTTCATGCCCTGAAAGAACAGATGGAAACCGGATATGAATATTTTCAGATTTTTGACAATACAGAGTTTTGCGGGTACTGCGGGATTCATCAAGAAGAAACTACACTGTTTCTAAGCAAACTCTATTTAAAAAAAGAGGCGCGAAACCGACACCTCTCTACAAAAACGATCCAGTATTTAAAAACTCTCTGTCAAAAACGCGGTCTCTCTTCCATCTGGCTTACGTGCAACAAATACAATACGAATACCCTTGCGGTCTATCATCATCTTGGATTTGAGACGGTTCGTTCACAGGTAGCGGATATTGGAAACGGATATGTCATGGACGATTATATCCTGGAATGCAGAGTCTGACCGTACTCTGCATTTTTCTTTTGTCTATTCTTTATAAAACTCTCCATAATCAGTAGAACCAATTTTCTCACTCGGCTCAAGCGTAACGGCCGCCCCTGTTGTCTGTATTTCTGTTCCTTTTGGAATCGGTACATTCTCATAACTGAGTTCCAATTCTTTTGGTGCAAACGAAATCACCTCTACTCTGCGTTCTTCATCTGCTGCAAATTCTGATAAAAATGAATCCGGAAGTGTCATCATAAGATCATTCCAGTCCGGTTCAGACTTCACATTATAAAGCCCCTCTGGAAAATCACGCCCCGCAGTCATTGTCTGTCCTACTTCTACTCGCACTGAATCCTGCAGTGGATTTGTCTCTCCATGAAGCCTTTCTGTCTGCGCACAATCCGAACGGAATTGAAGTGCTGCCCCGCTTTTCACTTCCAAAAGAGCTCCATCGTATAAACGCAGATCATCCATCACAGCTGCCTGATTCGGATTTTCAGGGTCACTTACTTTTTACAACATCCAGCGCCTTCTGCAGCTGATTGTCACTGGTCGGATTCGCCGCATCGTAGGTATATTCTACCTCCACATCCGGCTGAATTCCTTTTTTATGGATGTTTTCTCCACTCGGTGTAAAATACTCCGCCGTCGTGATCTTGATCATCGTATCATCCTCAAAACTAAATAATTCCTGCACGATTCCCTTTCCGTACGTCGTGGTTCCCACAAGGGTACCAATTCCGTAGTCTTTTACGGCACCGGCAAAAATCTCTGACGCGCTGGCACTGTAGCCATTTACAAGCACTGCCAATGGTTTCTGAAATTCATGCTTTCCATCGCAGTCGTAGGTTTCTTCATTCCCGTATTTGTCTTTAATAGAAACGATTCTTCCTTCCGGAAGGATCAGTTTCAGCATCTCTACAACAGTATCCAGGTTTCCTCCCGGATTATTCCGAAGATCGATAACAAGTCCTTCCATCCCCTGAGCTTCCAAATCTTCCAGTGCGGATTTGAACTGTTCGTAAGTCACATCTTCAAATCCCTGCACAGAAATATATCCAATCTTATCTTCCTTCATCTCATGTTCGACTGTCTGTGACTGAATTTTTTCTCTCACAGCTGTCAGCGTGTGTTCTTCCCGGTCTTCGCCTCGATAAACGGAGAGTTTCACCTCTGTTCCTTCTTCACCTTTGATCCAGGATACAACCTCAGACGTATCCTGATCTTCGATCTTATGGTCATCGACCTGATACAGGATATCTCCTTCTAAAAGCCCTGCCTTTTCTGCCGGACTGTCTTCATAGACCGTTGTAATCGTGATCTCCCCAGTCTGTACATTCTGCATCATAGCGGCTCCGATCCCCGAATATTCTCCCGAGGTGCTCTCTTTGATCTCTTTTGTCTCTTCCTCATTGTAATATACCGTATACGGATCATTGAGTGCACTCAAAAATCCGGCATACACTGCATCTTCCAGATCCTCCTGCTTTACATCATCACTGTAGAGATAATACTGATCGATCATTTTTTCAATTTTTTTAAATTTTGCTTCGGTCTTTTTCTCTGCCCGCTCCTGCTTGGCAGTCACGCTGTCCTTTTGCAAAAGCAATCCTGAAAGCTCCGGTACCTTTGTGCAGACTCCTACTGCAAATAACATAATAAGGGCGCCTGTGAGCGCCCCTTTTATAAAACTTTTATGTCTGTTCATACTCTGTTACCAACTTTCGGTATTTTAGAAATACTGATCCGGACTGACTGCAACTCCATTTAACTCTACCTGGAAATGCAGATGTGGTCCTGTAGACTGTCCTGTAGAACCAACCGCACCAATCTGCTGGCCTCTTTCCACATACTGTCCCGCACTTACACAAATACTGCTGTGGTGCATATATTTTGTCACCAGACCGTTTCCGTGATCGATAACTACCCAGTTACCGGCGCTGCTGCTGTATCCGGCGATGATCACACGACCGGCTGCCGCGGCATATGTAGGTGTTCCGGTCGGCGCAGCATAATCGTTTCCTTTGTGTCCGCCGACTTCAAACTCACGGATTTCTCCAAAATAACTGGACTGGTAACTCATTCCCGGACACGGATGTGTGAAATAACCACTTCCGCTGGATACATTGCCGGATGACGGAGGTGTCACTGTGGAACCGCCTCCTGTACCACTGCCTGTATTATTATTGGAATTATTCTGATTCTGCTGCTCTTGCTGCTGTAACTGCTGCTGTCTTGCTGCCTCAGCCGCTTCTTCCTGGCGTCTCTTCTCTTCCTCCACCAGCTTCTGCAGTGTCTCCATCTTGCTGCCGAGCTGACTGCTTAAATCTGCCAGCTGAACATCCTTTTCTTTTAACAATGTCTGCGCCTGTGTCTGCTGGTTCACAAGATCCGTCTGAAGTGTATTTAATTCCTCATACTCTTTCTGCAGCGCCGCTTCCTGCTCTTCCACTGCCTTTACTGTCTTCTGGAATTCTTTTAACTTATCTCTATCATATTCAGACAGCTTGGAAATATACTCTGTTTTATTCAAAAATCACTGATATTTTCACTGTCAGCAAGAACTTCAATAAATTCCATATTTCCATTCTCGTACATATATTTGATGCGGATCTTCATACTCTGGTACTGTGTATTTTCTTCTACTTTAGCCTGCACCAGATTTTCTTCTGCTTCTGTGATCTCCGCCTGCTTTGCATCCAGCTTGGACTGTGTCTTTTCCATCTCTTCTGCAATCTTTTTCAACTCTGTCTCAACAGTCGTCTTCTCTGCCTGCACACTGTCCTTTTGCTGCTGCAGCTGATCTACTGCATTCTGTGCATCCTGTACAGTCTCCGCATGTACCGGAAGTACCGTTCCGACAGAAAGCGCCGCTGCCAGACATAATGCTGTCACTTTTTTCATACGTTCTTTCATATGTTCACCTATACTTTCAAATGCTTGCGTACTGTAAAGAAACTTCCCAGGAATCCGATTCCTACTCCAAGCAGAAGTCCAATTGGAAGCAGGTAGCGATATACATCTCCTACCGGCAGGAATTCCACGATATTTTTCAGGATCTGGAATTTTGTCATCACATATCCCACTGCTCTTCCATAAAGTGCATACAATAATGCCAATGGAAGTACCGCTCCGACAATTCCGATGATCAGACCTTCCAGCACAAATGGAGAACGTACTACAAAGTCCTTTGCACCGATATATTTCATAATTGCAATTTCTTCTTTACGAACCGTAATACCCATGGTTACGGTATTGCTGATCAGGAAGATCGAAACTCCGAGAAGGATAATGCTAATTGCGATCGAAATAACCGCTACAAGTGTATTTACGCTTGAAAGCATCTTCGCTACTACGTCCGACTTGTTTACTTCTCGTACGCCGTCCAGTTTTTGTGCATAAGAAACAAGTTCTTTCTGCGTCTCCGAAAGAGAACGGCTTCTCGCTGTAAGACTCTTACTGTCTTCCGCTGTTTTCATTATATACTTC
>ENA-OQJB01000726-OQJB01000726.1-human-gut-metagenome-genome-assembly--contig:-NODE-726-length-13597-cov-3.198664_pt1 | contig 13597 bp, 13 predicted proteins | sample MGYA00242599_ERZ504765 | MGnify/ENA primary metagenome ERZ504765 (study PRJEB26092, sample SAMD00036354) | human gut metagenome | host: Homo sapiens | study: EMG produced TPA metagenomics assembly of...
GGTAGACTTCCTCGCCGTAGGTCAGCTGCTCCATCACCTTGTTCAGCTCCCGGAACTGGCGGCGGGCGTTGAAGATATCATCCTTCATCCGGAAGAGGATATCCTTGCGGAAGCGGTCCTTGCAGTCCCGCTGTGCCTGCTCCAGCCGGGCGGCGTAGCGTTCCAGATCGATGCGCACAAGGCTCTCGTGCTGGGCGCGGTACTGCTCCACCCCGGCCAGACCCAACGGATAATCGCAGACATAGTGCTCGTTGTAATCCCTCTGGGCGGGTTCCAGCGTGGAAGTGAGATAAGATCGCAGGGCATCGTCCAGCCTGGTCTGTGCCTTTTCGGCAGTCTGTGCGGCGGCACGGGCCGTGCGCCCGCCCGTCATCAGGCCCTTTTTGCGTTCCTGTGCCAGAGGCTCCAGCAGCGGGTGCTGTGCAAAGAATGCCTCTGCCGCCTCCCTGCTCTGTGCAGCGGTCTCCACTGCCTTGCCCTGCTCCGCCTCACAGGATGCGATCTGCTTTTCGCAGACGCGGATATCGCCGCCCACCTGCTCCACGGCCTTGCGGGCGGTCTCCCATGCGGCTTCCCGGGCTTCTTCCTCGCGGTAGAGCTGCTGCAGCATGGGGTTCTCGCGGCAGTCGGCCAGCTTCTGCTCCTGCGCGGCGTAGTCGGCACGGGCGGCATCCAGCGCGGCCCGGCTGGCCCAGAGTTCGGCCAGCTGTTCCAGCGCATGGCCCCGCAGAACGTTCTGGTACTGGTCGTAGGCAGATTTCAGGGTCTTTTCGGTCTGGGCGGCTTCGCGGCAGCGGTCGGCCTGAACGGCAAGCTGTGCTTCCAGCGCTTCGGCACGCTCCCTGCGGGCATCCAGGCCGATATAGCGCTGGGGCCTGCGCAGGCGTTCCAGCCGGAAGGGATGGTGGCGCAGCAGGTCCCGGGTGGCGCTGTCGGGGAAATGCTCCAGCGTATCGGGGGTGTCGCAGCAGACGATGCGGCGCAGGATGGTGTCCGCATACTGTGCGGCCAGCGGATTCTCGCTGGTGACCTGGGCGGTAAGGCTGTCGGCGGGGGCTGTCTCCGCATGGCGGTCCGCCTTGCGGATGCCCGGGGTATCCAGCAGGCTGATGGGCCCCACCCGGTCGCCCAGCGCCACAAAGGCGCTCTTGGCGGCGGCGTAGTGGGCAGGCGGCACAAGGATATCGAACCGGCGGTCACCCAGGCAGGCTTCCACACAGTCCTGCCAGCTCTCATCGGCCACGGTCAGCAGCTCACAGAAGATCTTCGCATCCGCTGTCATGCCGCGGCTTTTCAGCTCGGCATTCACGGCATCCCGCACTTTGGTGGCGGCATCGCCGTGGGGGTAGACCCACTTGCCGCCGGACACGGCGTTCAGCTCGGCCCGCAGGCCCTCCTGCTCTTTTGCCAGATCCGCCGAAGCCTGCCGGGCAGCAAAATACTGCTCCTCCAGCGGCTTTTCGATGCGGGCCAGTGCCTCGGTCAGGGCGGGGAGATGTTCCGCTGTCAGGCGCTGGGGCCAGAGCTCCTTCTCCACCGCAAAGCCGCTGCGGTTCAGCTGGTTCATCAGGCCGGTGATGGTATCCGCAGTTGCTTCCAGACTGTTCCTTGTCCGGGCTGCTGCATCCAGTGCACTCTTTTTCCGGGCCAGTTCCTCGGTCAGGGCATCCAGCGCCCGGCCCGCGCCGCTGTCACCGGCCGCACCGTGGGCCACCAGATAGGCCCGGCGGGCTTCGGCTTCGGCGTTCTTGGCGGCCTCGTATTTTGCGTTCAGGTCGGCCAGCTGGCGGCGGCCTGCATCCAGATGGCTCTGCCAGGAGGCATCCTCACCGGCATCCGCTTCGGCGCGGGCCAGCAGGGCCGCGCCCCGGTTGACAAGGGCATCCGTCTCTTTGTCAGCAGCTTCCCGGCCATACGCCACGATCTGTTCCAGTGCGGCGGCACGGGTCTGGGCCTCGGCCAGAACGGCGTGGAGGTTTTCCAGCTCCACCCGGTCGCCCTGCAAAGCTTCCAGATCAAGCTCGGGCTGAGGCAGGATGTACTGATATAAAAACTCCCGGAAGTTGGGGATCTCGTCCATGCTGGTACCCATCTGGAACTACGTTCGTTGAACTTTTTTGCCCAGCGGGCTGGACGTCCCGCCCGATGCCCAGCGACCCGGCAGATAGCGGTCACGGGCTTCGCTGGGGCTGCGGGTGTAGGAGAGACGGCCCGTTGCGGGCTTGAAGTCCTCCTTTGCGCTGGGTGCACCGGTCTTGGGGTCGATGAAGGGCAGCTGTTCCAGCGTGCAGCCGTCCTCCGAAAGATACCATGTCTGATCGCCTGGGTGCAGCTCCTGCATGGGGCCTTCGGACTCCACCCGCACCGCGATGACGAAGGGGGTGCGCTTGACGCTGTCCCAGAACTCCGCCCCGATGTAGGCCACGGTATGGCCCGGGCGGCGGTAGGCGTTCTCGCCGCGCTGCTTTGCGTGCACCGAACCCTGCAGGGTGCGGCCGCTCTTTTTATTGCCCAGCGCATTGAAATTGCGGTTGGTGGTCAGGCAGTAGCGGATGGCATCCAGAATGGTGGTCTTGCCCACGGCGTTCACGCCGATCATATAGGTGAGCCGTGCGCAGTCGAAGGTGACATTTTCAAAGTTGTGCCAGTTGATAAGCTTCAGCCGTTTGAGTTCGATCATTCTTCACCCTCCCCTGCTTCTTCCGGTCGTTCATAAAGGCCAAGCTCTGTGCGGGTGCGGGCAGATTCTGCCGCTGCATCCGCAAGGTCGGCATCCGGCAGGGCCAGCAGCACGGTGGGAAATACCTCAATGCGGCTGTCCAGCCCGGAAAGCCGCCCCACAGGCCGCGCCAGATTGTACCGGCGCAGGGTGCGCATGAGGTTTTCCAGCGTTTTCTGGTCCAGACGGCGGGGCAGATTCATCTTCTGCAGCTCGGTCTGCACCTCTTCCACCGTCACCAGCACCTCGTCGGCATTGGCCGCAAGGCTCTCGCGCTTTTGCAGGTACAAAAGCCGCAATACCAAAAGCAGGATGCTCTCGTATTTCAGCAGCCGGGCCTGACTGCCCTCGTGGCCGTTGACCAGAGCCGCCGCCTGCAGGGGTGCCGGGTACAGCAATACAGAATAGCCCAGCGGGGCGAACACAGCGCGCACCTCGTCCAGATGGTCCTGCACATAAAGATATTTTGCCCGCTGATCCTCCACGCCGCCCAGCACGAAGCAGTGGTTCAGCAGGTAATTCGCGGTTTCTTCCAGCATGTTAATGGTTGCCATTTTCTTCCTCCCTGCGGCGGGTGAGGACAAAGTCCTCAAAGCGGAAACCGCCGCGCTCCACCCAATTGCCGGTGAGCTGAATGTCATAATCCCGGTGCGGCGACTGCGAGTAGGTGTGCAGGCCGATGATGCGGGCAAAATCGTTCGGGTATTCGTCTGCCAGAAGTGCCGCGTTCACCTGCGGGCGGGCGGCAAGGGCCTGCCGGGCCAGCAGGGCCACGTTCTCCTCGGTAACGGCAAGGCGGGCGTAATCCAGCAGCAATTGCTGCTCTTTTTTGAGCTGTTCCGGATCGAATACTTCGGTGCGCACCGGGGCCAGCGGCTCGGCGGTGCGCTGGGCAGCGGGCGGGTACAAAAATTTCTCCCCGAACACTGCCGCCGGGTACAGATGCAGCCGCTTTGCCACCGGGCCGTCGTCCGGCTCAAACAGCTGCTCCGGGGTGCGGATGTCCTCGGCGTAGCGGCGCAGCAGGGCGGTGACGCTGCCCTGCGAAGAACGGTCGCTCAGCAGCAGGAACTGTGCCCGCTGCACAGCCCGCTTGCGGTAGCGGATGTGACTTGCATCGATCTCGCGCATGAGCAGGCTCATCTCTTCCAGCGCGTCCCGCTGCTTCTGGATGAGTGCACGCACGGCAGGTGTCGCTTCGTTCGGGGCGCAGCGCTCCACCCGGGCATAATCAAAGGCCAGCTGCGGCAGATAGTTCTCCTCGCAGTCGTCCAGCTCCTCTTCCAGATAGGCGCGGTAGTTGAACAGGTTGTCGCTGGTCTTGAAGCGGTGGTAGGCCGCCGCCACCACCTTTTCCTCGTACTGGTCGAACAGTTCCAGCACCTCCTGCGGGGTGCGGTTGCGGGTGAGCCGGTCGATATAGTGGCCGATGGAGGCATTGAGTGCCCGGAGAGAGCGGTTCAGCGCGTCAAGGTCTGCGTCCACCTCCCGCAGAACGTTCTCATAGGGGCTTTTTTCCTGCCCGATGCTGCCCAGCAGCTGCCATGCCTTGTACAGCTTTCCGGTATAGGTAACTACGCGGGGGTTCAATATTTCTTCCAGCGCTTCCAGCAGCGGCGTTACCTCCGGCACAAAAGCAAGGGACGCTTCTCCCTCGTAGCTGCCGGGCTGCTCTTCCAGCCAGCCGGTGCGGCGCAGCCGCAGCAGAAAGCCCACGGCCAGCGTGTGAGGGTCGCGGGTGGGCTGCTCGTCCTCATCGCCCGCACCGTCGGCATCCAGCGCAAGGGGCTTTGCCAGTGCGGCAAAGTAATCCTCGGCACGCCAGACGGCCTCCGCACGGGAAATGCTGTAATCCGCCGTGTGGCGGCACTCCTCCCAGAGCAGAAGCAGCAATTCCGCATAAAAGCCCGGTTCGGCCCCGCCAGCGGGCGGAACAGCCGCGGGGACACCAGTTCAAACAGCTGCATGGAAACGTCCTTTCCTGTTCACATCAGAATACGTTTTTATTGTACCACAAAACGACACGGTTTGACAGAGAAACCATTCAGAATTGCCGCCGCGTTCGCTTTGGCAAATATCAGCGGAAGAATTATTTTAAATTTTGCATCTCCGAAACGACTGCGGTCGTTTCGGAGATGCTTTTTCACGGAAAGAGGTCGTACCTGAAAACGACATCTCTGCCAAAAGGCGCAAAAAAACGGCGGGACAGACTCCTTCCGTCAAACCCTGCGGGTTTGCCACCTCCCTCAGTGAGGGAGGCTCTGGCGAAACCGGAAGCTTTGCACCTGAGCCGGAAGCTTTGCCGATGCGAAAGGCTCCCTCTTTGAGGGGGCTGTCGCCGCAGGCGACTGGGGGAGTTTGCTCCTAAACGCAAAAAAGCCCCGAAGGGCGGCCTTGCAGCCACGCTCCGGGGGAAAGGGTGATAGATTTTTACTTGTAGTAGTTCTTAATGCGGATGGTGATGCCAATGTAGCTCTGCTCGTTGTTGCTCTGGACCACCACGCCTATATTCGACCAGATGCCATCCTGACTCACGTTGCCGTTGACATCCGTTTTAATATACCGCGAGATATAAGTCAGAACCGTGCTCAGGAACGTATTCTCATAGTTGTGCCGGGCAGTAATGGTAACAGCCAGATCATTTCCCACTGGCTCTTTATAGAACTTGTACGCTCCTGCATAGCCGAGAAGTTTATACTGGAGAGACTCATTCAGTCTTCTTTCAGCCACTGCGCGGAGCTCTGCGTCATTGGTCACCTGGACGCCCTTCTCCTGACTGATCTGGGCCAGTACTTTCTGCTCTTCGGTTGGGCCGCCGCCACCGCCGCAGGCCGTCAGCAGGGCCAGAGCCATCACACCCACCAGAAGCAGGGCAGCAAATTTCTTCAGCTTTTTCATTGTCAAGCGCCTCCTGTCATTTCAAGATTTTGTTGATTTGTCTCATTTCAGTGCTGTTTTTTCGCACTACAGAACGGGTGTCGTTCTGGCCTTATTTTATCCGACAGCAGTTGGTTTTGTCAATTGAGAAGATGCATAAAGTTTCCGAAACATTTTCGTTCAAAATCAATGAAACAGCGACTTTTTGTTGCAGTATTGAGATACACTGTCCTTATTTCGCAAAGGTTCTTTACCGTGCTGGAAAATCTTCTTCCAGCCGGAAGCTCCATGCTGTTTTTCCGGGGCACAGTCCTTCCCGGTTTGAACAAATGTTGTGTTCCGATCCATCTTTCAGAATCCTTTCAAAAATTACGATTTTACACAATTCTACCATTTTTGCATGGTAAAATAAGGTCGTAGAAAAACAAGGATGTGGCTCAATATGCAACACTGTCCCGCCCGCGCGGCACAGCGGCTGGCGGCGGCAGTTCTGGCGCTGTGCCTTGTGCTGGCTCTGGCCGTTCCCCACGCACACGCAGCTGCCCTGCAGGAAACGCACGGCATCCGGATGCTGGACTTCAGCACCAGCCAGATCCTTTCCATCGGCAACCAGACCTCCGGCAAATGCAGCTGGTATGCCTTGCGCTATGCACGCACCATTCTGGATGGAAAAGTTTCCTCCGGCAGCGGCATGTGGTCAAACGGTGCGGTCTGGTCTGCGGGCGGCTACTACGGTTATTCCGGCAGCCTGTCCGAGTGTCTGCAGAAGCTTTACACCGAGCTTTCCGCCGGGAAGCCGGTGATCGTGCATCTGAAAAACACTGCGGTGAGCGGCGTAAAACGGCACACGAACCGCACCTCCAGCTATGAATACCACCTGACCAGTTCCGGCTGGAACGAGGTCAATTACCCGCACATCGCCACCAGCGCCGCCTATGGCCACTGGGTCTGTGTGGTGGGCATCCGTGCGGATGCAGACCCCGCGAACCTGAAGGAGAGCGATTTCTACGCGCTGGACCCGGCCCGTGTTTCCGCAAACGGCACTCTGGCTGTGACCCGGCTGCTGGACGGCACCATCTGGACAGACAATTCCCCGCTGAAAACGGCAGGTTGATAAATTTAGAAAGAGCAAAAAAGCTGACGCTTTCGCGTCAGCTTTTTTGTTTGTACGAACCCTCTCAGTCTCGCTTTGCTCGACAGCTCTCCCGAAGGGCGAGCTTTATAAGCGGGGATCATTCAAGATCCTCTTCCCGAGAGGCAGTGCTTGCCAAAAAATGTCAAAAAGCTCCCCCATCGGGGGAGCTGGCAAAGCCGACAGGCTTTGACTGAGAGGGTCTCGCATCAATACCCTTTTACCGAGAAGCCCCGCTCCCATGGGTCGGGCGGCAGATCCTTCTGGCGGATGCCGGTGATCTGGATATAATCGCTTTTCTGGATCATGGCGAACAGCCGCAGGAACTTTTCCGGGTCGCCCTGCACTTCCAGCGTCACGCTGCCGTCGTCCTCGTTCTCCACCCAGCCGGTCAGTTCCAGCGTCTGGGCCGCATAGCGGGCGCGGTAGCGGAAGCCCACCCCCTGCACCTGCCCTTCGATGGAATAGCGGCGGCGCACCGTGCCTTCCGGCAGGGCGGGCGGCGTGGCATCCTGTGCTTTTTTATGCAGAAAATCAAACATCTTACAGCTCCTGATAGGCGGTCATCAGCGCCGGGATGAACTGCTTTTTGCGGCTCACCACACCGGGCAGGGTAAAGCTGCCGTCCTCGGCAGGCTGGGTCTCAAAGCCGTCCGAGAGCACCTCGGAAGCATAGCGGCCATCGCTGATGACCACGCTCTCCTCCTTGGGCACGTCGGTGAGCAGCATGTAGATATCCTCCACGTTCTGCTTGTTGCGGGCTTCTTCCAGATAGGGCTGCAGCAGCGCTTCGGCGGCAAGCAGGTTCTTGCGGGTCATGTAGCTGCCCTGTGCCACGCCAAAGCGGATATCGCCGCACATGAACACCTTGAAGTCCTGCAGGAACACCTCCTCGGCGGTCTTGCCGTCCAGCTTTTCGCCTGCTTCAAACATCTCGCTGGCAAACTCGTCAATGTCCACACCGGCAATTTTTGCCAGACGCTTTGCAAGGGCCTCATCCAGCGGGGTGCAGGTGGGGCTGCGGAACACCAGCGTATCCGAAAGGATGGCCGCCAGCAGAAGGCCTGCGATCTGCGGTGGGATCTCCATGTCGTTCTCGTCGTACATCTGGGTGATGATGGTGGCAGTGCAGCCCACCGGCTGGTTGCGGAAGTACACCGGGCCGCTGGTCTCCAGGCTGCCGATGCGGTGGTGGTCGATGATCTCCAGGATCTCGGCCTGGTCAAAGCCCTCCACGGCCTGGGTGGCCTCGTTGTGGTCCACCAGGATGATGCGGCGTTTTTGCAGATTGATGATGTTGCGGCGGCTAACCATGCCGCAGTATTTGCCGTCCTCGTCCAAGATGGGGAAATACGCGGTGGCGTACCTTGGCCATCACGCGGGTGACGTCTGCCACCGGGGTGACGAGGGTGAACTTCATGATGTCGCTGCGGGTCATATAGTAGGAGATGGGAGCGCACTGGCTGATCAGCTTACCGGCGGCGTAGGTGTCCACCGGGGCCGACATGATGGCCACGCCCATTTCCTCGGCAATGCGCTGGATGGTGCGGCCCACCTTGGAGCCGTTGCAGATGATGAGCAGCGACGCTTCTTTTTCAATGGCGCACAGCTGGCTTTCGTAGCGGTTGGTCAGGATGACGATGTCGCCTTTTTCCACGGTATTTTCCAGCATTTCGGGCGTGGCGGTGCCGATGCGGATGTGGCCGGTGGTGCAGATATCATCCGCGCTGCCCACCGCCATGGTGCCGTCCAGCGTTTCCAGAATGTTCCGGAAGCTGGTGCGGCTCTTGGCAAGGATGCCGGTATCGAACACGTCCATGTTGGCTGTGGCGATATCCTTCACGGTGATCACGCCCTCCAGCTCGTTGTCTGCACTGGTAACAGGCAAGGTGTCGATCTGCTTGTCACGCATGATCTCCCACGCCTTGCGCAGGCTGGTGGAGCCGGGGATGCCGGGCATCTCGCGGTAGTCCACATCGCGGATCTTCGGGTTCACGTCCGTGCACATGCGCGGGGGCTTTACCCCGAACTTTTTGAGCACGAACTCGGTCTCCTGATTCATTTTGCCTGCACGGCGGGGCTCACAGACCAGATCACTGGTCTTGTTTTTCAACTCTGCATAGGCAATGGCCGAGCAGATGGAATCGGTATCCGGGTTGCGGTGGCCGATCACGACCACCTTATGGGCTGCTTTTGGCATATTGTTCCCCCTTTGGGTTCTGATTTACCTTTTATTTCTTATCTCATTTACCACAGTGCACTCCCCGCTCCTGCAAAGCGCAGTGCACCTCAGGTTTATTTTAGCACAATTGCCTGCACGGGTAAAGTGGAACAAACACGCTGCGGCGCGGCTTTTCCGCCTGCCGCAGTCCTTGACAGACCCTGCAAAAAACGGTAAGCTTTACCTGAAAAAAACACAAATGGAGGCATCTATGAAAAAACAGTTTTTCCGCATCCTCTCCTGCTGCGTGCTGCTGGCCTGCCTGTGCGCCCTGCCCGCCTACGCACAGGAACCCAAGGCCGCACAGCCCGCCGCAAAAGAGGATAAGGTGGTAACAGATATCACCGGTTCTGCCGACCTGATGCGCAATGTCGTTGGCTTTACCACCAACTTTGGCGGGCCGTACCACTTTGCGCAGGCAGACCACAAGTCCCCTGCGCAGGCCTACGGTGATGCCCCTGCCGAGGGAGCCGTTGCGGTGCTGCGGCTTTTTGCCCGCGCCGATGACCACGGCGATGTTCCCCTCAACACCAGCGGACACAGCTTCCTCACCATCACCAATGTCTCGGAGCAGGATATCAATGTGGGCGGACTGCTCATTGCGCCGGATACGTCCATCACCGTAAGCACCCGCGGCAACCGCTGCGAGCATTCCGGCATCTGGTACAATCTGGAGGGCTACTACAAATATTACCTGAACGCTTCTTACTATCAGAATCTTTACGGCATTCAGGTCTCACTGGACCAGAGCCAGCTAGACACTGTAAATCAGGCATTGGCCAACGCAGACCACTGGTCGGCCATTTACAACTGCACCTCGTTCTCTGCGGGCCTCTGGAATGCCGTGTGCTCCGATACGCTCTGCGCCGGTGTGCCCGAGACCCCGGCCGACCTGAAAGCGGACATGCTGAGGAAGTACCCAGACAAGACGGTGTTCGGGCCGACCGTCCCGTATGATTATATCGTATATTACGGCACCAGCCTGACCCCCAGTCAGGAATTTTCCTGACAGAAGATTTTCTCTTGTAATTCTGCGCGTTCCGCTGTATGATATAGGTCATGTATCCAAGTGTATCTTGTCACCGTTACGGAGGAACCTATGACAGCAACCAAAACGCCCGCGTTCCATAAGCCGCCGCTGTTCACCCGGCAGCAGCTCATTGCCCTGCTGCTGCCGCTGATCGCAGAGCAGGCGCTCAGCGTGACCATCGGTCTGGCCGACACGCTGATGGTCTCCTCGGTGGGTGAAGCCGCTGTTTCCGGCGTGAGCCTTGTGGACAGCTTCAACACCCTGATGATCCAGATCATGAGCGCCCTTGCCACCGGCGGCGCGGTGGTCACCAGCCAGTACATCGGCCGACAGGAGCCAAAGGATGCCAAGAATGCAGCGGCGCAGATCCTGTTCATCCTGTCCAGCTTCAGCCTGCTGGTGGCCGCCGTTGTGGTGGCGGGCCGCCATGCCATCCTGCGCGGCATCTTCGGCTCCATCGACGTGGACGTGATGCGCTATGCCGAGACCTACTTCCTGCTCTCGGCCCTGAGCTACCCGTTCATCGGCCTGTACAACGCCGGTGCGGCCCTGTTCCGGGCGCAGGGCAACAGCAAGATCAGCATGATGTCCAGCCTTGTAATGAATGTGGTGAACATTGGCGGCAACGCCGTGCTGATCTACGGCTTCAAAATGGGCGTGATGGGTGCCGCACTGGCCAGCCTTGTGTCCCGCGCCATTGCCTGCGTGGCTGTGCTGTACCTGCTGCAGCGGCCCGCCTGCCCGCTGCGGGTGGACGGCCTGCAGGCCCTTGCCCCGAAGGCACGGCTCATCCAGCAGATCCTGCGGGTGGGCATCCCTGCCGGTATTGAAAACGGCATGTTCCAGATCGGCAAGCTGTCCGTTTCCAGCCTAACCTCCACTCTGGGCACCGCCGCCATTGCGGCCAACGCCGTGGCAAACACCACCACCACCTTTTTGAACATCCCGGCCAACGCCGTGGGCATGGCTGCGCTGACCGTGGTGGGCCAGTGCCTTGGCGCAGGCGAAAAAGATCAGGCCGTGTATTACTCCCGCCGCCTGATGCTGTTTGCCTACTGCGGCGCATGGTTCATGAACCTTTCGGCCTTCCTGTTTGCCAACAAATTTGCACTGGGCCTGTTCAGCCTCTCGCCGGAAGCCTACGCCATGGCGCTGGAAGTGATGGTGTGGTTCAACATCGTTTCGCTGTTCATCTGGCCTTCCAGCTTTACCATGCCCAACATCCTGCGTGCGGCAGGCGATGCCCGCTTTACCATGACCGTGAGCATCGTGTCCATGTGGGCCTTCCGGGTGGGCTTCTGCTACCTGTGTGTGCTGGCCTTCCACGGCGGCCTGCTGGCCATCTGGATGGGCATGTATCTGGACTGGGCGTTCCGCTCCCTGTGCTTCTTTGTACGCTTCGTGCGCGGCAAGTGGCTGGAACAGCAGGTCATCTGAATCTTTCCTCTGCATTTTATAAGAGCCTACCGCGAAGGCAGGCTCTTTTTTACGTCAATACGCACAAATAATTTATTTGTTTTTCTAGCAATGTTGTCTGCTTTCATTCTTGTTTTTGTCACATTCCCGGCGTATAATTTCACAGTGCTAAGAGCTTTCACTTCTGCAAAAAGGAGGCTTTTTCAATGAAACGCAGTTGGTTTTCGCGCCATCCGCTTTGCTTCATGGCGCTGTATCTCATACTTTATCTTTCCGCATTCAATTTCCTGAACACCCAGATCCATATGCCGCACATCCTCGTGCACTGCCGGCTGGACGATCTGATTCCCTTCTGCAAATATGCAGTCATCCCCTATTTTGCATGGTTTCCGTGGATCCCGTTCACCCTGTTCTTCCTTCTGTGGAAGGCACCCCGGGAGGACTTCTGGCGGCTGTGTATGCCGCTGTTCAGCGGTATGACCATTGCGCTGGCCTGCTACGTGATCCTGCCCACCGGGCTGAATCTGCGCCCCTGCTATGTGCCGGGCACAGACATCTTCGCCCGTGCGGTGCGGTTCCTGTACAGCACCGACACACCCATCAATGTCTGCCCGTCCATCCATGTGTTCAACTCGGTCACGCTGATGCTGGCCTATCACCGCTGCCGCATCTTTGAGCAGCCCCGGTTCCGCTGGATGCGCCCGGCCGCTGATGTGCTGTGCATCTCCATTGTATGCTCCACCATGCTGCTCAAGCAGCACAGCTGCATCGATGCAGCGCTGGGCGCTTTGCTGGCGCTGGCACTGGATACCGCGTTCAGCCGTATGATGGACACCAACGATCTGCCGCAGATGCGCCGCATCTAAATCTCTAATAAAAAAGAATGCGCTGTCATCGGGGACAGCGCATTTCTTTTTTGTTCAGAACAGATCCTCCGGCAGGCAGACATCCTGCTTTGGCACCTTTGCCCAGGAAAAGTCTTTGATCAGGCTTTCCGGTGTGCGGGGCGCAGGCTCCGGCTGCAGGCCGTAGGCGTAGGCAAGCTTGCCCACGATCTCCTGCGCGGTATACTTTTCCCGCAGGTTTTCCAGACTCTGGTCGCCGTCGCGCTTGGAGAGCCGCCGCCCATCCGGGGCCAGCAGCAGCGGGCAGTGGGCAAACCCCGGTGCCTGCAGGCCCAGCAGGCGGTACAAATACAGCTGCCGTGCCGTGGACGAAAGCAGGTCTGCACCGCGCACCACTTCGGTAACGCCCATGCGGGCATCGTCCACCACCACGGCCAACTGATAGGCGAACACGCCATCTGCCCGGCGCAGGTAGAAGTCACCGCAGTCGTGCAAAAGATTTTCGGTGTGCAGGCCCATGCAGCCATCCACAAATGTGATGTCCTCGTCCGGCACCATCAGACGATAGGCAGGGGCCTTCTTTTTGCGTTTTTCCTCAATTTCGGCAGCGGTCAGGCCGCGGCAGGTGCCCGGATAGACCACGTTGCCGTCCGAGGTATGGGGCGCGCTGGCCGCGTGCAGCTGGGCGCGGGAGCAAAAACACGGGTACACAAGGCCGCGCTCTTCCAGCTTTTTGTAGCTTGCGGTGTAGATCTCCGCGCACTCACTCTGGTAATAGGGGCCGTTCGGCCCGCCGGTGCTGCCGCCCTCGTCCCACGCAAGGCCCAGCCAGTCCAGATCCTGTTCCAGCAGGTCAGCATAGATGCGCGGGCAGCGCTCGGCATCCAGATCCTCAATGCGCAGCACGATGCGCCCGCCCTGACTTTTTGCGCTGAGCCACGCCAACAGGCTGCAGGCCAGATTGCCAAGATGCAGCCGCCCGCTGGGGCTGGGGGCAAAGCGGCCGGTTGGCGGTACAGGCTCTGTTTTTTGCGTAAAAACTGCTTGTTCTTGCATGTGTATCCTTTCAGCCGCCGGACGATTTAAAATTGCCGACGCGTTCGCTTTGGCAATATCAGCGGAAATATTATTTTTAAATTTGTAACTCCGAAACGACCGCGGCCAGCGGCCGAAACAGGGAGGAGCTGTTGGGGCAGCGGCCTGCAGGATGCGAGTGCCGCGCAAGGCACAAAGCAGACGCAGGGAGCCGCAACCCGCCGCCTCCCGCGCCTCGAAAGTAGCGGAGACCTTGCCGCGCTGAACACGCGGCATTTGCTGCGCAAACCGGTCTGCGGCTTAAAAGCCCCACTGGGGCTTT
>ENA-OQJB01000727-OQJB01000727.1-human-gut-metagenome-genome-assembly--contig:-NODE-727-length-13590-cov-4.970140_pt1 | contig 13590 bp, 20 predicted proteins | sample MGYA00242599_ERZ504765 | MGnify/ENA primary metagenome ERZ504765 (study PRJEB26092, sample SAMD00036354) | human gut metagenome | host: Homo sapiens | study: EMG produced TPA metagenomics assembly of...
GCACACCTACACAATATTACAACGAAGCTTTAGGGGCTGATTCAAAATTAGGAGAATGGAGAACTAAAATGGTATAAAAATTGGTATGGAGAATGGGAATCAACACGCGAATGGAAAAGCAAATATCCTAAAGCTGTCGGATTAGGACTACCGAAGTGTCCGGTGCCCGTATTCTTCAAGTTCGACATGGATGAGGTCTTGGCAAAGATTCCTGAGAAATGTTATTATAGCGATAGAAATATGCAGTCGGACAATCCAAACGTATATAAAATTATTGATAGACCAGAATCGTTAGGGCTTGAATATCTTTATAGTACAATGCAAGATGCATATATAACAGCAAATGGCTCTGGCAAATATAATCGTGAGGTACATTTGAATGAGATGAGCAAGGTCATGAAATACTCTCAACAAGAATTTCTTATTATGTCGGAATTTGACTTTAGCGAAATTAAATCTCTCCAAATCATTTGCTACGACAGGGCTTATGCAGAGTTGTTGAAACAAATCTTTGTCGATGATCCTATTTCTGAGAAGATTATGTTATACGGCGATGAAAGTCTTTTTGAGAGAGAAAACCGCAGACTTAATCTTTCGTCATCAGAAGACAACGTTCGTCTGTCAACCGACTTTGAGGATGAATACTATTTCAACATCACAGGCGAGAAAATGTCTGAAGTGGAGTTCGATTTGTCTGCTTGCGAAGTTATTCATGACACAATAAACGAACTACGCTTAAAGGGTACTATAGCATGGAAGAAGACTGACATCCCGTTCAATATCTCTTTCGTTGACCCGAAAGCAAGGACAAAAGAATGGCTCGTATATCAAAACATTTAGTATAAACGACATGAACAACATAACGATAGTAAGAGGAAACATCTTCAATACGAAAGCACAGACCGTTGTCAACACGGTCAATTGCGTGGGCGTGATGGGGAAAGGCATTGCGCTGGTTTACAAACTGCGTTATCCGCAGATGTTTGATATTTACCACGATTATTGCAAGCGGCATCTTATCGGTATAGGCAAACTGTGGCTTTATAAAGGTGATGAAACCGACCCGTGGGTGTTGAATTTTCCAACAAAATTCCATTGGAAATATCCAAGCAAAATCGAGTATCTGGAGCAAGGACTGAAAAAGTTTGTTGACACATACGAGGAACGTGGCATTACATCCGTTGCATTCCCTATGTTGGGAACACATAACGGTGGACTTGACAAAGACACCGTCCGAACACTCATGGTAAGTTATCTGTCGCAATGCAATATTCCTGTTGAGATTTACGAATACGACCCAATGGCTTCAGATGATTTGTTTGAAACATTTAAGGAAAAATGGTTCTCCATTCCATACAACAACCTAAAAAAAGTTACTAAAATTAGGCAGAAACGGCAAATTGAAACTATAAATAACGCACTTCGAGATGATGACCTAAAATCCATGATTTCACTCATCTCATATCCCAACATAGGAATCAAAACAATGGAATGTTGTTTTAAGATAGTTATGAGGTATCAAGAAGAAAGTTCTCTTTTTGACTAATAGTACAATATTAGCCGCAAGCAGTTATCCTAAAGTGTTTTAATCGTAGAAATGCTTGCGGCTAATTGTGAATTTATCTAATCCTTTCCTGCATGATGCTGTCGGAAACGACTTTCAGGGATGCTTCATATCCATCTGCCTGTTTCCGTACCCACTCGATGGCTTTCTCGTCCCGATGAATGTTGAACACTTTGTTCAGCCAAAGCACATCATTGGCATTGCATCCACCCCAAGAGCGGATGGCACGGAATTTCAACGCATCATCGGCATACTGCCGCTTGGACTGCCATTGTACGATATTGCCCCACAAGGAGAAAGCGCATACCATACTCAGCCCCACAACAAAGGAAAAGACCTTGCTTGACTTTATGTCGAAACTGTGCCTGTGGATATGCTCCTGCGGTTGCAACTCTTGTTGCTCCCCTTGTTCTTCCTGCGATTTCTTGATAGCATCAAGTTGATGCAGGGTCAAGGTGGAAAGTTGCGAGAATGCCTTCCATTGTTTCTCCAATAATCCTTTAATCTCTTCAGATTGGGCTTTTGCCGTTTCCGTTACCGTCTCTTTAATTGGGGATAAATCCAACTTGTCATTTCCGATTCGGTGTTGTTGGCTTGCCACATTGGGCAACTCTTCCAATTTACTTTTGATGCCATTCAAGGCTGTTTTGATTTCTTCGAATAGGATGAATACATTGTTGCTGTCTGCCATGATTACCTGTTGATTTTACGTTGTTTCTTCTTTTTCTTGTTTCTCAGATACGGGTAGTAAGGCTGCTGTTCTTCTGGCATATTGTTCGGCGAAAACAAACCTAACGAACCGATGATAAGGTTACCGCCATTATCTGAAACTGGGCTTGCATCCTTCTGATAAGCCTGCTGTTGATTGGATTGTTCCTGCCGTTCCTCGTAGCTGTTACGCCTTAATGCAGCGTCTATCTTGGAATAGCTGAATAGCCTGTCCACTTTGGAACCGTTGAAACGGTAACCGTTCATCGTAAAGATGATACCTTGTATCTCATCAGTCTGCCCCTTGTGCTTGAAGTTGACTTCTACGTCCTGTCGTTTTAAGTTATTGACAAGCACGTTCCAGTTGCCGCATCTGCCAACCTCCGTTTTAAGGATTTGGTATAACTCATACCTCGTCTTGTCAGGTTCACGCAATCGGTCTATCTTCACCTGCTCCTTGCCATTAGCAAAATGAAGCCCGTACATCTTGGTAAGTTCCTTACAGATACGCTCGCTGCGGAAGCGGTCGTTCCTGTCGGATATGGTCTTGCCATTATTGTCGATGCGGTTGAACGCAATATGCACATGCGGATGCTCCTTGTCAAAGTGCCGCCCGATGATGTACTGTGTGTTCTTGATACCCATCCGTTCCATATACTCACGGGCAATCTGCGCCATGACTACGTTGTTCAGTCGTGGCGCATCTTCCTTAGAAAAACTCAATGCGATATGCCCGACAACCTTTGTTACCCTCGGATTCATCTGTGCTTGCCCGATAAATCCTTGCGCTATCGTGTCGTTATTTTCCAGAAATAAACCGTCCGCATCTATGATTTGAGTACCCTTCTCATCATTCAGGATGTAGTAAACCACACCCTTGAAGTCCGAGCCTTTCATGATTTTTGCTATCATAGGCGTATTCGGTTTACAAGATTGTCTATCTCTATCATCAGTGTGCGGCAGGGAATAAACACGGAGGTGTACCCTTCCGCATTCGCCTTTCGTGCCAGTTGATTCAGATTGTTCGCCATACCGCAGAGTTTGCGGATAAGTTCGCCATGCTCTTTCGATAGCCGTTCTTTCACACTGCCTTCTGTAATGCAACCACGAATGAATTCACTGGCAGAAACACCTGCTGACTTTGCTTTGGATTTCAATAGGTAGTAGTCCTCTGTTGCCATTTTCACCGTAACACGGTATTTCAGTTTCTCGGTGGCTCCTTTGACGGGACGGCCTCCCTTGTTGGCTCGCTCCCGTCTGTTGCCTTTTACATTATTCTTCCTTTTTTCGTTGTCCATGATTTTCTGTTTCTTGATTTGATTACTGATTATAGTAGTTATACAGTAGATAGACCAACGGGATGTGCCTTCCCTGCGATGTTTGGAGCGGGGCAAGTGGTTTCGGTCTGCCCGAAACATAAACTTGCCCCTCCAAACATCGTTACAAGTGATTTAGAGCAACTCTGAAAGATGCCCTAAAAGTACCCGGTTAGTCTCGTCTTAATTCCTACAATTTACGCCATTGCTCGATGTATTCTCTGTAGGCTTCCATGTGCTGACGGGCGAGGTTCTCGATAAGCCCTGATACACTCATGCCACGTCCACCGAGGCGGCGCACGATTTCGTCCAGCCTATCACGGACCTCCCCACTGACGAACACGGGCTTGCGGTCGGCAATCTTGGGTACCCGCAGAAAGGTGGCACGGTATTCGTCCAATGACAGTCTGCGCTGTTTGCTGCTGATACGTCTGGCGATTGTCCGTTCCACGCTAACGTTATCCGCCTCTATTCTCTTTGTCTCGTTGTCTGATCCCTCGCTTGTTTCCGGCTCGTCCAATACAGGAAAGAGATTGCCCGCTTCCACAACAGGTTCTTGTTCTGTTACGGAAGAACTCTCTTCCGGTTCGTGTTTGGGCATGGAAGGCATATAGTCTTCCAACTTGAAGTTCTTGAACGCTTCATCGTTCTCAATGTTTTTGAATTTCTTGCTCATTGTTGTTTCTTGTTAAAGTGAATACTTGTTGGTCTGTATGCGCATAGTTGACCGTTTGTCGGGAGCAAAGTAAGAGGCTTTAGTTCAGTCAGTCAAGGACTTGGATTCTGTTAGGCAATTTTGTGTAGTTTTGCCTTATGGCGGTATGAACAATGGTGCAGACTTCTTCGATTTGCCGGATATGAATCACAGGAAGAACAAAGATGTATTTACGGGTAAATTTGAATTAAGCCCTTATTTTGTTCTTGGCATTCTTGCTAAAATCCCCAATTAAGATGATAACGATAAACAGCACCCCGGACAACCTATGCCATACCGGTGCCACATGCTTCCACTTTTAGAAAATCCATTGTCGGATAACTGATTATATATTCCTTTGCGGCAAAAGAAACAATAACATCAAAGAATAACGTATATGGAAATCGTATCTATCGAAAGACAAACCTTTGAGGCGATGGTCGCCAAGTTCGACCGCTTCGTTCACCGTATGGAAGCAATCTGCCAGCGGCACGGCGAAAAGAGAATAAGTGAGTGGATGGACAATCAGGACGTGTGCCGGATGCTGAACATCAGTCCTCGCACGTTACAGACTCTGCGGGACAACGGTACGCTTGCCTACTCACAAATAAACCATAAGACGTATTACCGTCCCGAAGATGTGCAGCGTATCGTTTCCGTTGTGGAGGATAGACGAAAAGAAGCGAGATTCAAAGGACGGACGATATAATCTCAGTGCAATAAATAAAGTATAATAACAATACCCACTAAATCCAAAGTAACATGAACGAATTGATTAACAAAGACAACGAGTGGATAATCCACTTCATGGGCAGCCTTGACCGTCTGCTGGACAACTACGAGCGCCTGACCGCCAACTACCGCCCGACATTGGGCGGAGAACGTTTCTTCACAGACAAAGAGGTATCGGCACGGTTGAAGGTAAGTCGAAGAACACTTCAAGACTACCGCAACGAAGGACGGATAGCCTATATCCAATTAGGTGGCAAAATCCTCTACCGTGAATCCGACATAGAGAAGATGCTAACTGACGGCTACCGCTCCGCCTACCGACAGAAGGTAATCTGATTTTCTTGAAAGAGTGCAGTTTGCCGTCTGCCCTATAATTTGCGGTAGTAATGGACTTGACAGCAAAAAGAAAAAGGAACGGTTTACGGATGAAGCATCAAGATTCCGCTTCGTCTGTTAGCCGTTCCTTTTCTTTGTCTTCTGATTTCCCGTCAGTCGCTTGTTTCCGTTGCCGGATGCCTTTCGAGCGTATGGTCGGCAGAGGCAAGGTTTTCGGGCTGAATACGCTCCGCAGGAGGAAGATTCTGCCCGAAACGGCTTGCCGCCTGACCTTGCCACTGCCATCAGTGACATGCGCTACCTTTGCATCCGAGCATCGGGAACAGGTGACTGATGGGATGAACCTCAACTATACCATAGGTTGCTTCCTCTGCCACAAGATACAAACAATGTTATTGAGTTCTCTTTCTTGGTGGCGTAGATTTCATTTATCACAAACCGTCTGAACAAGATACTTTCTCTACTGCATATCCTGAATGCAATGGCTATAACCATTTCAAGATTATAAACATCATAACTGATACCATCTGGTTGCTTGATATATTTTATCGTATCACATTCGTTTAACTCCTTATTCCTATATATAGCATGAATCGCTTTACGAATGTCACAAGAGAATACTCCAAACAGGTCGGCGATTTCGAATTGTGTCATCCATACGGGTGCGGTCGGAATAGTGACCATACCCGCTTCACTGATTGTGATTATACCTCTATCCATAATATATTGCATTGACATTGTTTAGTTACTTTTGTTTGTCTTTTCGCCGGTAGATTGTTTCTTCCGGCGTTCCATCAGCTTGTCCATATCCTTTGAGATTTTGTCATCGGTTATACGTGCATATCCCTGTGTCGTCCGAATATTGGAGTGCCCCATCATCTTGGCGATACTCTCTATCGGTATATCCGCTGAAATAAGGAAAGTTCCGAAACTATGTCGGCTTTGGTGGTAGGACAAGTTATCCTCTTTGCCTATGATTACACCTAACTCATGAATTTCAAACCACAAGGCGTCACGGTTAGGAAGCGGAAATACGGGCTGTTCGTCATTGACCGTGTTGTACAGCGACAATATCTGTTCCGCTATGGGATGCAGGGGTATGAACGCTTCCACCTTTGTCTTCTTGCGGTTGATACGGATATACCGTCTGCCCTCCGCATTCATCCCGATGTGGTGGGGATGCAACAACTGTATATCCACATACGCCAATCCTGTCAGGCAGGAGAATATGAAAGCCCGTCTCGCCAACTCCAGCCTGTTGTCATACATCGGGGTGGAAAGTATCTTCTTGAACTCATCGCGGCTGATGTATCTGTGCTTTGCCTCCGGTTTGGTTTCATATTCCAACTCCTCGCAGGGATTCACTCGGATTATCTCCTTATCGACCGCCAGATACAACAGGCGGTTCAACCATCGCAGACAATGGTTGGTCTGAGATGCCCCGAAGTTCTTGCATCTTTTCAGATATGCCTTATAAGATTTGCCGAAGTCCTCTGTAACTTCTTCAAAACAGATGTCCTTTTTACCCGATGACACAATATAGTCTGTCAGGTACTTCTGGTAATACATTGAACTTCGATAGGAGGAGGTTGAATCTATTTCCTCGGAGTGTTTCTTTAACCGCTCCCGTTCCCATTCTCCCATTTGCAGGAGGGTAGTCGGATGAATGTTGTTTTGGGTGATGTAGCTCTTCAACATCTCTGCACTGACTACACCTTGCGATTTCAGTATTTCCTCGTATGCTTCTGAAATGATTCGGAGATATTCCTGCAAGCGGTTGTTTTCCCTTGCGGACTTTATCTCGTTCTTCTTGCCATTCCAATCTTCGGGACGGCAATAGATACTTGTGTTTATGACAGTCTGTTTCCCGTCAATGGTTATGCGGCAGAGAACGGCGGTCGTACCGTCAGCCTTTACCTTGCTGCGGTTGATATAGGGTAATAGTGAAAATGTACTTCGCATATCGTTTGCTGTATTAAAGGGTAAGTTTGAAATCCTCGGTAGCTTTGATGAACCTGTCCATGTCCTCAAAGAGTTTTTTCTGACTGACACGGGCGTACACCTGAGTGGTGGAAATATCGGAATGCCCCAACATCTTACTGATGGTCTCAATCGGCACACCAGCTTCGAGCGTAATCAGCGAGGCGAAACTATGCCTCGCCTGATGGTAGCACAGGTCATCCTTGATGCCTGCCAGTGCCGCCAACGCTTTCATGTGCCTTCTAAGATTGGGCCAGCGAAGTAAAGGAAACAAGGTTTCTCTGTCCTCACTGCTATACTTATTGATAAGCGCAATTGCTTCGGGCAATAGTTTTACACTGGCACGGAGTTCGTTTTTCTTTCTGCGGTATTTCAACCATAATGCCCCTTCCCCGTCTGTCTGCAAATTAGCATGGGTAATCGAAACGACATCCGCATAAGATACACCTGTATAACATCCGAAGAGAAACATATCCCTTGCCAGCATATGGGATTTGCGGTATGCAGGTATTTCCACGTCACGGATTTTCTCGAACGATTCACGGCTCAATGCCCGTGGAGCCGCTTCCGTTTTCTTCGGCAGGGTGAAATGTTGGAAGTGGATTTTATCGGCATGTCCCTCTTTATAAGCTATACGGCAAATCTTCTTAAGTATGGCAAGATAATGTCTGGCAGTATCGATTGCCTGTCCTTTATCTTCCGTGACAAATGTCTGATAGTCGTGGATGAACTGTTCCGTCAGTTGCCCGAAAGCCAAATCCTTGACCTTGTACTGATGCTTGATGAACTCTCCGAGTACCAGCCGCATATAGTGATAGCCGGGATAAGTACTTTTGGCACGGTCAATACCGATACGTGCCTTGATGTCATCACAGACAACATCGGTCATTTTCATAAGGGTCATCTGCGTTTCCATGCTGCCTTGAAAAAGGTCTTTCACATCGGTGGCATCGAAATCAATTTTGCGTTCCACAAGATTGTCGAATGCCATGTTTACCGCCAGTAGCAACTTGTCAATCTTGGCATTAGTCTCCACCGCCTCGCGGCTCTTTCCGTTCAGACGACTTTCACGGGGATTCCACAATTCGGGAGTGCAGGACAACTTGCATCCGAACTGCGCCATCGTGCGGTTCACTGTAATTCTTCCCATTATCGGGGCTTTGCCCGACTTGCCCAGTCCGCTCTTTTTGAGGTAGAGCAGCACCTTGAATTTTTCTACTTTCATACGCTTATATTTTTAGGTGCAAAGTTACTTGCCATATAAGCGTTCCTTGATATGCAAAACATTGTGTATGAGCGCAAACAAAACGGTGAGGATTTCTTTTCATTGCCTGCCGTTACCTATTCCTGTTTCGGTAACTGCCCGGCTAACGGTTTGGTAACTGAACAACCTCAATATTACGTTGCCGTTTGCATTTTCTCAATTTGGCAAAATACTGAAACCATGCTCATTTCAAACGGTTTACGTTTAATCTTCTTCTGTCTGCTTTTTCTTGCACAGCCTATCAGTTTCCACACCGCGAGACATACATTTGCCACAATGATGCTGACACTCGGTGCAGACCTCTACACTACCTCTAAGTTGCTTGGTCATGCCGATGTTAAAATGACGCAAGTGTACGCCAAGATTATCAATCAGAAGAAAGATGATGCGGTAAATTTGGTAAATGGATTGTTCGACTAATACTGGAGTCTATATAGCAATAAAGAAACATGATAATGGAAACGTTCCCGTTTTACTTATTAACTTCTATGAATACAAAAAGAATTTGGTTTACTTTGGTCCGGGTATATATAAGAGAAAGACCAAAGTAAACCTTTCAATATAAATTTCCTTCCAAATCCATATATTATTTCCTCTGTTCGAATAATATTCTGCTTTTACACCATAGTAGAAGCCTCTTGTATTCCCATGCAAACAATATGCTTAGCAATATATATCCCAAAATAGACAGACAAGGGAAATCTTGGTTTATTCCAAGCATACATGACCTGACTATCGGATGAGTGACGAATAAAAAGGCAGAAATACCTCCGAGCCATTTAAGGGAGACATAAAGTTTATTATTTGAATGCAAAACCCTTACCAACGGTAAAACTGCGATCGTCACGAGACCGAACGTCAGTAGCCATAAATACTGATTAAAGCAGCATACAATAAAAAGGATAAAGACAACTGCCGCCATACTTCCCGTCGGGAAAAAGTTTCTTCGTGCAGCTATGATTCCTAATGCGAAAGGAAGTACGGAACCAATAAAATTGAATCTGAAGTATTCCAACAAATCTGTACTCCTGATAATGCCGATTGCCGTAGCCTGAACCATTATGCACACTACCGTTAGAAGAACGAGAGGTCTTATATTTCGATGATAGACAAAAACATAGTAAATAACATATAACTGGACTATCAGTGAAAAGAACCACCATGGTCCATGAAAAATATATGGTTCCGGATGTAGATTGCCTGCAAAGCCTGTCATCAATGCCAGGTCAAACCAATGTTCCTGAAAATAAGAAGGGTCTTTTATGCCAAGGAAAAGAAAATGAGGGATTAATAACGGTAGCAGAAGCAGCCAAAGTTTGCCGGCATGCCTCCTCATAAACTCCCGAAATTTTAAGGAGACCTCCTTTTTCTCATATTTCATGACCAGACCATATCCACTTAGAAAAACGAATACCGGTACTCCATAATGCCCGTAGTGGGAAATCAAATCCAGGAATAAACCGGAATCAAATTCAAGGAAACTATTTATAAGTTCCTTATTTCTTTCAGGATAATATACATGCTGATTTTCAAGTACGACATTTGAAAACCGGTGAATATAATTATGCAAAATAATAATCAATATGGACATACCTCTTAGCACGAGGGTATCATCCAAGGTCATTTGGTATTTCTCATTGATCATAAATTCCCTTTTTTCATGTTTGAGATAAATAAACATCATGCCACGTCAGGGCTGTAACATAATAATAGCAGTATTGTAACCAGAGATATACCGGGTAGTAAGGAATTGATGGCTGGTGAAAAGACCGCAATCGAAAGTCTGACTTTCCGGTCATGACCGCACGCTACAATCAGTGTAAAGAGATGAAATGGCAGTCAGGTCTTCCGTTTTCTGGTGAGATGAAAACACTGGGGTAAAAGTAGATTGCCTGAAACGGATAACGAGACTACCATATAAATTCGGTGGGTTGTTATGACTATTGAAACCTGGGAGCGATATAAATTCGTCCGGTATAATCCCATCGATACTGCCGGTCAGAATGGCCCTCCTCACCGGAATTCTTGATACTCGCTATATGTCCAATTTGAACCTGCAAAGTTGGAATATTCAAATGCAAGAACTGCATTTTCCTATTGGAGATTGCGAAATCCGGCCAACGGCTATTCCCCTCCATAGTCCGTGTTGCTGATTGTTCCCATATTTTTTGAATCCATAACGATTTGCTTTAATGTTCCAGTGCAAAATTACGAATTGAGCCCCGCAACAACTTTGCTGCGAGGCTCAACGTTCTTTGTCAGAAAGTTCATTCTGTTAAAAAAGGAACAGGATGTATTTTATGGACTATTTCAATAGATTATAGGGCTGCCGATGATACCATGTATAACATGCAGGCTGCTGTCCTTTGTTGCTGCCTGTTCGATGCGGTGGACTGGCTCGTCCCATGCGTGACGGGAGAGTGAAAATTTGCTGTTGTGCACCGGAAGGACTTTAGCCGCATCCAGTTCGTGAATCTCTGCCGGAAGCTGTTCGGGCATCGTATGGATATACCGCCAGTCTTCGTTGTATTGCCCGTTTTCGAGGATGGCAAGGTCAATATGCGGGAACCGTTTGCCGATTTCCGAGAAATGGGCACCGTAGCCGCTGTCACCGCCGATATAGACCGTAGAGCGTCCTTCGAGCATGAATGAAGCCCACAGCGAGGGATTCTGTCGAAGGAACCGGCCTGAAAAATGGCGGGCAGTCAAACATGTGATCCGAAAGCCAGATGGTTCAGAACGATAATAACGGTAAGAACCAATACTATAAAAATGGATACACATATAATCATTTTCTGTTTCATCCAATCATGATTTTATCTTGCGAATAAATTTGGTGGGATTGCCTGCGACAAGGGTATTCGGCTCCACATTGTGCATGACAATCACATTGCGTCCGAACTTTACATTGGCGGTACGGACACCTGAAAAAGGTGTTTCAATGCGGCAATTCTCTCCAAGATGTGGAAATACCTTGTGCAATAATTCACGATATTCATCCGTATCCGGCATCGTATGATTCAGCTGGAAGATATTTTGCCGTAACTCTTTTGCCACGCCCAGTTCTTCTTCCGTCTGGTGCAGGCAGTCTATTCTGAATTCTTCCATATCATTAGTAATAAACAGACGGACTCCTTGTCCGGGAATCCGTCCACGATTACTCCTTGCATGTTTTACAAAGATGTTTCAAGTATTTCGTAAATGTCCTTTTCCGTAAGCGGAGCAAAAATGGAAGGATTATCGAGTCCTTCATTCGTGGCGATGTGTGCGGCAATCTCTTTCAGACGGCTTTCGTCGATGCCCACTTCACGCAGAGTCATCGGCATGCGCATCGTGTTCCTGAAGAAATCGTAAGTCTTGTCAATCGTCTGTTCCGCAATCTCGTAAGGTGGCAGTTCAGCGGAAATGCCATAAATATCCACACCGAACTTCACGAAACGTTCCAGCGTGCGGTCGTTCAAGATGTGTCGCATCCATCTCGGTGTGATGATGGCAAGCCCTTCACCGTGCGTGATGTCGTAGTAGGCCGATAGCGCATGCTCGATGCCGTGCATGGGCCATCCCGACATGCCTGCCCCCAGATTGAGCAACCCGTTGCAGCCGAAAGTGCAGGCAAGCATGATTTCGGCGCGGGCTTCGTAGTCGTCGGGATGATCCAAAGCGACAGGGCCGAACTTCATCAGGGTTTTGATCAGCGTTTCGCAGAAACCGTCGGCAACCGAGTTGGACGGATTGACAAAAAACTGTTCCATCGCGTGGTTGATGGCATCGGCCACACCGGCCGCAGTATGTTTGGCATTAACCGTTTCGGTATAGGCAGGGTCAAGCAGAGAGCAGACAGGATAAAGAAGCGGGTCCACATATCCGATCTTGTCATTGGTCTCCGTCCGGGAAATAACACCGCCACAATCATACTCACTGCCGGTAGCGGCAAGCGTCATGACATCGACAATGGGAAGAGCATCCTCTGCCTTTACTTTATATGAAATTAAGTCCCAAGGGTCACCATCATATCGGGCGGCTGCGGCAATCGCCTTGCAGCAGTCGAGGACTGAACCTCCACCTACGGATAAGATAACATCAATCTGTTTCTCCTTGCATATTCTCTGTCCGTCAAGTACGCTCGGATTGTATTTGGGATTGGGTTCGATACCACCCAATTCGTGGATTTCAAAATCCTTGAGCAGTTCCTTCACCTTGTCATAAAGCCCGAGGCGTTTGATGCTTCCCCCGCCATAGGCAAGAAGGACTTTATTTCCGATGGGACGCATCACTTCGGGCAGTCTGTCGATAATACCTTTCCCGAAAATCAAACGGGTCGGGGTATGATATTCGAAATTTTCCATATCTGTCGTTTTTAGAGTTTTTCAATAATCTGCTTCGACCATCCGGCGACGTTTGCCGTACCACCGTTGAACAATCGGCCTTCTTCCCATTCGATTTTGGGATAGAGTTTCTTGAATTGTTTCACGCTACCCGTGATTGAACTGCCACCCGAAGTGGCAAAAGGAATAACGGTCTTACCCGCGAAATCATATTTCTCAAGAAAGGTATTGACCGGGCGCGGACACAAGTCCCACCATATCGGATAACCGAGGAACACCACGTCGTAATCTTTCAGATCAATCGTTTCTCCACCCAGCGCAGGACGTGATTTTTCGTCTGTCATCTCCACCGAACTGCGGCTCGCCTTGTCGTTCCAGTCGAGATCTGCCGAAGTGTAGGCCGTAGCCGGAGTAATCCGGTGAAGTTTACCGCCAGTCTCTTTTGCGATAGCGGTTGCCACTTTCTCTGTGGTCCCCGTACAGGAGAAATAGGCTACAAGGATTTTCTTGTCGGACGGCCTGTCGGTATCTGCTGTTTGTTTTTGTGCTTTCGACGGGTTACTGAAAGTAAGTAGGCTCATAAGTATCAATACTATCTGTTTCATGTCATTTTAATTTAGAATATTCTTCATCACCGACAGGTTCCAGCCATTCGGTACTGTTGTTCTCAC
>ENA-OQJB01000728-OQJB01000728.1-human-gut-metagenome-genome-assembly--contig:-NODE-728-length-13548-cov-3.640265_pt1 | contig 13548 bp, 9 predicted proteins | sample MGYA00242599_ERZ504765 | MGnify/ENA primary metagenome ERZ504765 (study PRJEB26092, sample SAMD00036354) | human gut metagenome | host: Homo sapiens | study: EMG produced TPA metagenomics assembly of...
GCTCCCACCATTGCTCCCATGGAACTTCCTGCAATGGAAGTAATCTCAAAAGTTGTGACGAAGTAATTCTTCAATTACTCCTATATGTGCTATTCCACGTGCTCCCCCCATGGAAAGGACTAATGCTACTTTTTGCTTATCCATATCATATACATTTCTGTTAGCCATCTACAAAATAACACATTTTCTGCGAAAAAGATGTTTAGTAATCGTGAAGAAATAAATTATAGCAGTGTTTTAGGGGAACTAAAGCATAGCTTTAGATATGATAAAGCTATGCTTTGTCAGTTGCAAAGCATAGCTCTATTATATTCTTTTATTATCCCGGAGATTTTCCGGTTATGTAGGAGGTTAAGGGTTTATCCTCATTTTATTTCTTTCCTTGAGCCTTTTTTTCTGCGTTTCGCTTATTCACATAATCTTTGAACATCTGCCGCCAGTTGCGACCATGCTCATTGAAATACTGTTCGCATTTGGTTTTATAAATTTCGAAGATAGCAGAAATCTGCTTCATATTCTTGTAGTCAATAGCCTGTTCGCGAGCCAGTTTCAACTGTTCCAGAACAAAAGTCGTTTCCTCCTCCGTCATATTGGGCACGATGGCCTGATAACCTTTCAAGGTAAAAGCAACTTTACCTACCGTGTATTTATCCAGGATTTGTTCAACCTGTTCTTCCGTCAATACTCTGTGTAAATCTTTCATTAGCCTTTCATGCACTTCTTTCGGCATAGCAGAATCTGCAATCATTTCACGGTCGAGCTTAGAAAGCGGTTTGCCTGTCAGGGGATTGATACCCTCGGGGATTGTTGTATAAGGGTGCTCATTGTGCCAGTCACGTACTTTACGAAGATGATTATAAATGGCAGTTACTGCAAAACCTGCCTTTTTATCATCGTTCAACTCTAAAGAAGCTACCCAGTCGATGGCTTTCTTTTCGAGAGAAGCATCTGATTTTAAATTAGCATAAGCCTTCTTGTCAAAATAAGCAGCTACCTTGTCAAAAGAACGGATGGCGCCTTCAGGAAGCAAAGCTCCTTTTTCACCAAAACTATACATAGCGGATTCCGGTTCAATGGTGACCTTGCTTTCATCCAACATCTTTTTATCCAATTTGAATACTTCTGCGAAGAAGTCATAAACGGCATTCCGCTTATTCGGACCAAAGTCATGTTTCTCTTTGGGAAGATGTACATTCGTTACTTTATCTTTTGCCTGGTAGAATCCGTAGATTCGTTGCAGATAAGGAAATTCAAGAGTAGGAACACTGGCCGTCCAGTCGCCGCCATCCGATACGATCAGTTGTGGACGAGGAGCAAAAGTAGCGGCTAATTCCGCATTACAGGTTCCTCCTGCAGATAGTTGAATAGGCATTCCGCTTTCGCAGGGACAGCCACCGTCGAAGTGAGAAGCCAGGCTCACTACCGGAGCTGAAGCGGTGAAACGATCATCTAATACGCTCAACAATACAGTATGGGTACCTCCACCCGAACCGCCATTCGTACCGATACGGCTGGTATCAATGTCCTTACGGGAAGCAAGCATGTAGTCAAGAATCAGTAAGCCGTTCATTGCCTGAATAGTGTGCGCCGCACTACTACGGTGTGCCGCACTGCCCACTTGCAAAGCCGACTCTCCCCATCCGAACAAATCATAGTCTACACAAACAGCTCCCATACGTGCTAAAGTTCCCATACGTTGTTGTTGGTCTTCCCGATAACGTCCGCCACCAAAATGTCCGTTAGGGCAGATTATCAACGCATGTTTTCCTTTCGATTGGGGCGTATAGATAGAACCGCAAATGTATAATCCGGGAAGTGTTTCAAGTGCGAAATTCTGCACGGTATAGCCATCAAACTTACGTATCTTTGAAAGAATAGGTTTGGTTTTGACACATTGAGCCAACAAAGTATCAATACCTAAACGCTGACGTACCTCTTTTTTCAGAGAATCGGCACGAAGTTGAAAGGACTGTTGGTCTGTATAGAGTGTATTCAGATAAGCCAGCATCTTCTCTCCGTCTGCATCTGTACGACGTGGATACTCGTATGCTTTCAGCTTATACATATTTCCTTTCTGCTTAACAAATTTATAATCGAAAGGTGCCAATACATTCGTCAAGGATTCTTCCACGGAATAAGGACGAATACGGAAATCGGCATAAGACAGCACTTTTCCCACCGTATCAATGTCATATTTCAAACGGACTCCGAAACGGTTCTGTATATCCGTCAGTACTTCATTCAAGGGACGGGCAAATTCCGTCTCGTATGTTTGCGTCTGGGCTTCGGCCGAAAGAGATGCGGCAAGAAGCATAGTAAAAAGGATTCGTTTCATTTATTTTTAATTTATGTAAGTTGTTTTTTCACCACAGATTACACAGATTTTCACAGATTTATTATTCTTATAATTTAGTCGAATTAAAAATCTGTGTTAATCTGTAGTATTTGTGGTGCTTTTAATTACTTCACCATTGACGATTACGTCATCCATCGTGATACGTTCACAATTTTCGAAGATACATTTCTGTTTCCCTTCTTGAATGTGAATATCACGCAAAACGATGTCAGATATCGGCGCTTCTTCCAAGCCCACTATTTTGATCGGAGTCTTTACGTTTGTCACAGTCATTCCGCTGATATGTACGTTACGGAATATCGGAGTGCGTTCACTCTTAGGTTCGACAGGCATTTTACTGTATTTCAAATTCAATACGACAGCTTCCTGTTTAATGTTGCTCATTACGACGTTGCTGACACGAATATCTTCAACGACTCCTCCCCTTCCACGGGTCGACTTAATACGGATTCCACGATCTGTTCCGTCAAACACGCAATTAGAAATAGTAACTTTACGCACACTCCCACTCATCTCGCTGCCGATGACAACGCCTCCGTGACCGGAAAGCATGGTGCAGTTGGTGATAGTGATATTCTCGCAAGGTACTCCCAAACGACGGGCCTGCGCATCTCTTCCCGACTTGATTGTGATGCAATCGTCTCCTACTGATATATGGCAGTCGCTGATATGTACGTTGCGGCAGGATTCCGGATTCACTCCGTCCGTATTTGGTGAGGGCGCATTATCTATGGTGATCCCCTTTATAGTTACATTGTCGCAAAACTCCGGATTGACCGTCCAGAAGGGAGAATTTATGATTTTCACTCCTTCAATCTTTACTTTCTTACAACGAACGGGCTGAATGAACGGAGGACGGAAAAAGCGACGTTGCAATGTATTTACATAATCCTTGTTCGTTTCAGCATAAATTGCTGTCGTATCATTTGCTGCATCCCACATGGACTGATATTTATTCACATCACGCATGCCATTGTCTTTCAAATCAATCATGACACGAAAGAACTCCATCCACCATTTCTTTCCTTGTCCGTCCAAAGTTCCTTCTCCTTTGATCGTAATATTCTCGGCATCTACCGCATAAATCAAAGGCTGGAAACTTTTCATCATCACTCCTTCATGACGAACCTCGACAAAAGGAAGATAGTCATCAAAGTTATCGGAAAAGAGCAAGGTAGCTCCGGCTTCCAACTCCAGTGTAATATTACTTTTCAGATGGATACTCCCCGTCAGGTAAGTTCCGGCAGGAAAGAAAAGAGTACCTCCGCCGCCACGGTTCAGACGGTCAATCGTTGAATTGATTAGCTTTGTATTAAGAGTCTTGCCATTTGCTTTTGCACCGGCCTTCAGCATATCTACACGCTCGGCACGAAGAACTGTGGTTGCACAGAAGCAAAAGAAAGACAAAAAGAGTTGTTCGTAAATTCATAATCGATATTATTAAAGTATATTTCATCGTTTCCTTCTAAAAAATCATGCTAATAGAATCTTTTTTTCTTCCCAATGTTTGAAGACAATCATTGAGATGTTTTTTTCAAACATGCTACATGATTAAAATAAGATGCTGCATGATTTTTTATACGAATACATTGTTTTTTAATTCTACAAATATATACAAAAAGGTTCTTTTATTTTGCACAAACCAATTGATATGTTCCACTCTGTATCTCTTTCGGTTCTTTTTCGCCCGGGAGGTAAACGACAGCGGTAGTATTCACCGGAACAGACACGTTTAAAGTGAAAGTCCCATTCTCACAAGTCCAGTCCACATTAATGGTACCGTATAAAGTTTCATACGACGCTTTGACATATTTCAAATCTCCCACAGGTTGGGGAGCGATGATGAACTTCTGATAACCTTGTTTTGGAGTGGTAGAAGGACGAATACCGACCAGTGAATTAAAGAACCATTCATCAATCTGTCCCATCATAAAGTGATTCCAGGAAGAACCTTGACGGGGGTCCCATTGCTCGGTCAAAGTTGTAGCGCCGAATTTTAACTGGAAACCATATCCGGGAGCTTCTTCATGATTGAACATTTTATAAATAAGTTCATGTTCCCCATTACGCGCCAATGTCTGAATCAGATAACGGTTTCCCACATCACCGGTAGTCAAACGGTTGCCATGTGCTTCCACATCTTTTATCAGATTCGTGAATACTTTCTCATTCAAATCTGCATCCGGCCGGTAGTTACCTTGTTCATCTGCATTCTGTGTCATTTGGAGGTACAGCGGAAGTGCATTACTGCATTGGCTTCCTGTACCATATTGTGCAGTATCTTTATGAAGAAAACATTTATTAAATGCAGCCATTATATCCTGTGCCAACGAAGTATAATAACGAGTGTCAAAGTCATTACCTACCATTTTCGCAGCTTTTACCAAATACATGACTGTCATGTAATAATGCGCAGTAGCCACCAAAGGAACGGGTGTATTCCGTGAGAATCCCGCACGAAAATCTCCATAATCATACCAGTCTCCCAATCCGAAAGAAAGAATACCTTTATCTGCACGAGTCTTGAGATAATCCACGTAACGACGCATATTCGGATAATATTTCTTAATCAATGAATCGTCTCCATAAGTCTCATAGTACATAAAAGGGAAAATAACCAAAGAACCACCCCACTCCGGAGATTCGGCAAAAGCATCCATACCCGGACCTTCAAAAATCACGTATTCCGGAGCAGTTGTCGGCATGGCCCCGTTGGAATGTTGTGCATCTGCCATATTCTGCATAATCTGCGGAGCGTATGCTGTCAAATCATAGTTATACAACAAACCCGGACCATTCAGATGTACCTGTTCCAGCCACCCAAGTTTCTCACGATGCGGACAATCCGTAAACACAGACTGCATATTGCTGCGAACCGCTTTCTCGATCAATCGATGGGCAGCATTAAATATCCGGTTGGATGATTCGAAAGTGGAAACTTTCCTGGCTGAATTATAGACGAAACAGGATTGAATATTCTTTAATACAGGCAATTTCTGCGGATTCTTCTGTCCTTTTAAGACAGCCCCCTCTACCTGAATATATCTAAAACCATAATAAGAGAAACGAGGGTGCCAGGTTTCATCGCCTTCCCCTTTCAGAGTGTATTCGTAATAGTATTGACGCCCTGTCTGACGCTGATTGCAAGCACCTTCCTCTGTCAATGCTTCGGCTACAATCAAAGTTACTTTCTGACCACGTTTGCCACGTACTGTTATTTCCGGAAAGCCAGCCAAATTCTGTCCCATATCCAACACAAAAGCAGAAAGATCGACTGTTCTCTTAGTTGATACAGAAGCTGATGCAACTTGGTCCGCATTTAGTTTGGTTACCTTTTGAATATCATACCGTTCCATGATTTTCACCGGAGCCGCCATCTGTGGACGAAGTATTCCTTTAGGAGCTTCCTGTATGACTACCGGACGCCAATGACTGTCATCAAAGCCAATCTGATTCCATCCTTTCTGTTCACGACGCGCATCATAATCTTCTCCTCCATATATGCAATTGAAGGTTACCGGACTAAAATCATATTTCCAATTATTATCGGAATGAACCGTCGTACATGTTCCATCTTCGTAGTTAATAACCAGCTCAAATAAAAGTGTGGGAGGACCAAAGCTGATCTGTAATTTGCGATAACGCCCCCCCTGCACATTATAGAATCCATTCCCCAATAAGATTCCTACGACATTTTCACCACGCCGCAATTGTTCCGTCACATCGTATGTGTTATAGTAAACAGTTTTATCATAATCACTCCACAATGGGGCAAACTCACTGTTACCCACCTTTTTGCCATTCAAAGAAAACTCATAGAATCCCAGACCACAAACGTATGCCGTTGCCTCCACTATTTTCTTGCCCGGTTTACGGTTTGCACCCCCTTCTTTCGCATCTCCTACCTGGAATGTTCTTCTCAAACAAATACTTTTCTTTGCCAAAGTGTCCACTGCTTCCCAAGCAGCTTTCACTTCCGGTTTCTTCAGCTCTCCACCGTGGAACTTACGCCCTTCCGGTAAATGAGCATTTTGTCGGGTAATAGCTCCAATCCACTGCCCCGAAGATAATCTTTCGGGTACTGCCCGGAATTTCGCTTCACTGCTCCACTCGGAAGGTGTATCTGTTTCATCCCAAACACGAACGCGCCAACTATAATTAAATGAGTTATCAGGACGTATATCTGCCCCCTTTGTAGAAACTAACTGGCTCTGCGAAGAATAAACCTTCCCACTATTCCAAACGGAACGCCCTGTAAAAGCTTCCCGAATATCAATCTCATAGGCAGATTGTCGTGTCCCATTTTCCGGCGATTCCATCACCCAGCCCAAACGGGGTGAACCTTCGACCACTACCAGTCCCTCCTGCATCTCACAGGTAAGACGACTGATGGTTATATTCTTCGCCTGTACAAAACAAGACAAACAAATTAGCAATGAAAGAAGAATCTTTTTGAATTTCATTTTTCAAGTATCTTTTATTTGTTCGATAAATGAGAATTTATCGGTTAAATGGGAATTTTGCAGTTAGGCTGAAAGCCTTACAATTATATATTTATTGGGGTGCCCTGAAAGGGCTTAATTATATAGCGTAGGGCAACACCCTACGAAAAAACACACCAGCCACAAGCCCTGAAAGGGCGGAACCGTATACAATTATGCCCTTTCAGGGCGCAAATTCAGATTGTCGCTTTTACGTAGGGCGTTGCCCTACGCTATATAATTAAGCCCTTTCAGGGCACTCCGCAAAATTATCATTTTTCCTTTCAATCATTATAACAATATCCTTTTTTCTACTTTCCGGTAAAACTTTCAAATCCGTCACTTTTCCGTTTTTGAGAGTGGCTTCTACTGTTGTTTCGCCCGGAGCATGAAGTTTGAAATGTACGTTCCATTCTTTCGGCCATGCCGGGAAAAGGAGTATTTGTTCTCCATTGGTTTGCAATAGCATTTCCTGAAGTCCTATCATGCCGCTACCTCCCCAGTTGTGATCGGGTGTCCAATCATATCCCGGTCCCCAAAATGCGGGGAAACGATGCGGTCCATTCGATAATTTGGCTAAAGATAGTTTCTTTGCTTCTTCGGTCAGGCCTAAACAGGCAGCCCATATATTATCTTGTTTCCATCCGGTATGCGAACAGAACTTGATGGCATCCGGGTCATAAAAGTAGGTATTACGGGCTATATCCAGATCCTCCTTTCCTACTCCATAAATACGCCATGGAAACACTGGATAAAGTTGTGGCGTTTCAACATTATTAATTCGTTCCCAACTTACGGCGGGCGAAATTGTTTGCTTCAAGACCGGAGCAATAGTCGGATTCAACGTATCTTTTATTTCTATGTATCGCAATGGAATCGGAGGTATTGCTTTTAGCATCTCCTCTTTCTCTCCGTATGTTTCTAATACCACTTTCAGGGCGGCGATGGTGCTGCTTGCGTTATTGGTCATCTTATATGTCTCACAAGCAGAGCCTGGGAAAAGAATCAGATGTCCGTTGCCATCCAACGCTTTCCGTCCCCGGCGGGAAGCTAGTTGCCGATAATGTTCGTCGAAGAATGTCAGCGAACTCTCGATCAGAGGTAAATAAGGAGTAATATCGGCATTTGCATAGTTCTTTGTTTCCAATATCATTTGGCAGAATTCAAGAACCGTATCCCATTCATATTCCAGCCAGGCATTATATTCCAATCCTTTGTCGAACCAGTCCGGTCGTTTGAAACCATATTCTGCGGGGTTCGGCAAACCGAAATTTTCTATCTGCTCGCTAAAGCAGGCTCCATCATGTTGCCAATATACACGGCTTCGCAGTTCTGCATTTTTCAACATGCGGTTATAAAAAATCAAACTGGGAAGGCATCATATCAAAGTCTCCGCTTTTCAGCATCGGCCAGTATACTAAACGTTGATTCTGTGCAGTCATTGTACCACCTCCCCATTTCCGGTAGTCGGGAGTAAAAGATTGTTTTTCATCGACATGGCAAGGATCAAAGGTGAAGAGTCCGCCATTGAATTTAGTCGGTACGCTGCCATAAGCATTACATCCTAGCATATAGCGGAAAAGGGTGTAGTTTCTAGTTATTTCTTTTGCTTCCCCTTCTGCTTCGATAAAACTGCGTTGCCAAAAGGAATTCCACCACGAACGTGTCTGTTTTTTATCCTGTATGATAGTTTTCGATGAAACTTTGCCTTTGGGGACTATTCTTTGTAAAGCAGTTTGTAGTCCCTGCTCCCATTCTTCTATTGTTTCTGTCTGGTCTGTATGTAACACAATACAGATATGTTCTTTCCGGGCTGCTTTGGAAGAACGAAACTTCCAGGCACGATAGTCTGTGCCGGCATATACATCATCCGCAGTGCCTGCAAATTCTAAGTTTTTGCCAAAAAGAGTTCCTCCGAAAGTCAAGTTTTTCAAAGGATTCATCATTTGAGATTTGACTTCGTTCATTCCTTGTTGAGCTACAACTACATCAAAAACGGTCTGTTCGGGATTGCGATGATAAAACAGAAGTTGGTTCCTCTTTATTGAAGTCCTATTTGTTTCAGCCTTTCCTGTTGAATCAGTAATTTTGTCTAAAGAAATAAAGTCGGCCTCCGTCACAGTACCTTTCGGGGGAGCCCATTTGTAGGAACACTGTTGCCCCTCTCCTTTTCTGACAGGTCGTTCCTGATAGCGCCAATTTTCATAAAAGACTTCAGTCTGCAACGGTTGTGCATTTGTTACCTCTACATGTATAATCGGATGAAAAACATCTACCCAAAATTGTATCTGTGTGTTTCCTGCCGTGATTTCTACATATCCGTCTTTCAGCTTCAACTCCTGACGAAAATCTTTAGCGTCTTTGAAAGGATTGGGTGATAGGCGGAGACGTACACGCCCTTGCTTTAACTGGCAGTTGTTTTCGTCGAATGTACCGCTACGGCTCACATAGAACATAACATCACCGTCTTCTACCCATATATTCATCCCAATATCTCCACCACCGCAAGGCATAGATTCAGAAGAATTACGACTGGGAGTATTCCAAATGACATTGGCATGCTGACTCCAAAGAGCCGACACGCCAACAAACAGTATGGTTATAATCAGATAAAATCTCTTCCATATTATTTTTCATATTTTACCTTGTCTATTTGCGATTACCAAATCATACTGAACGAAAAGACCCTAAAGGCAATCCGTCGCAATATACATCTCCTTCCACATAGTTTTCAAAACAATATCGTACAGCTACCGGGTGCGGCACTTTATCGCTTTTCACTAGCATCTTACTACGTTCTATCCATGCTTTGGCCGGGTAAAAACTTTATCTTCGCCGGCTACCTGAAAGTTTTTCGATTCGAAACAGTTCTTGCCGCTAATCCACATATTGGCACGTTCGAAGCTGACAACTACGGTATCGTTCTTTATTTCAATGCTTTTATAATAAGGACTTTCGCCATTCACGCCTTCCACTCCATACGTTTTAGTTAAAGCCAGAAGTGCCAGACGTTCACCTGCAACCTGTTTCTTTGCGGGATGAATACCTTTTTCCATTCCTGCATCCAATAATACAGCCATACCGCTGTTAGCTACACGATGTTCTACTTTTGCCTGTGCCTCCCGGAGATATGCCGAATTTATCACTTCCTTTCCTTTTTCGGTAATAATCCCGTAATCATACGGAGCTATCTGGCAATAATAGAAAGGAAAATCCCCCTGTTTCCATTCGGCACGCCAACCGTTAATCAATCGGGTAAACATATCAGCATACGTATGGGCACGATTCCAGTTATCTTCGCCCTGATACCAAATCACTCCTTTCATGGTCATACCGATTAACGGATGTAACATACCGTTATAAAGCACGGTCGGAGTACGGTTTTTAGATTTTATGTCGGCTTCCGTTTGAGGAATCTTCGCTTCCGGAAAGGCTTTCAGCCAGTCTGCCGTCATCCATGCTTCACAGGCGGAACCACCCCAGGCTGCTACAACTAATCCGACCGGAACATCTAATATTTCATTTACCAGTCTCCCGAAATAATAGGCTGTTGCACTGAAATCACGGACACTAACCGGATTGGCTTCTTTCCAGGAACCGATAACGTCATTCTGCGGAGTGAATGTAGAAGTACGTTTCACCGTAAACAGACGGATTTGTGGATTCTTGCTGTGAAGAATGTCCATATTGGCATTTTCTACCGGTTGGTTTTTGTAATCCTTTCATCGGCATTTCCATATTACTTTGTCCGGAACAAAGCCAAAGTTCGCCTATCAGAATATTATTCAGTGTCTTTTGGGTTCCATCATCAAAGGTCACAGTATAAGGACCTCCCGCTTCGGGAGTAGCTACTGTCAGTTTCCATGCCCCATTTTTATCTGCTGTTGCTGCATATTGTTTTCCATTCCAACTAGTGGTCACTGTTACTTTTTTATAAGGAGTCGCCGTCCCCCAAAGGTTTGCATTGGTCTGTTGCTGCATCACCATGCCATCAGAAAAAATAGCCGGTAGCTTTACTTCTGCGTGTGTTGACAGGCAGGCAGCAAGCAGAAAACCTGCCAACATTGCACCTGTTTTAATAATTGAACTTTTCATACTTTAGCTATATTATAATGAATTGGGCACGGATTACATGGATTGCGCTGTTACTTTATGTAATACGATTCTCATAAACCGTGTAATCCGCGTAATCCGTGCCTTAAAAATCTATTTTATTCTGTGGTAGAAAAACTCAAAGGTCCGAGTAATCCTGCCGGAAGCAGCGTTTTTTCTGCCCTGCGATATTTTGCATTAGTCCAAATGCCATCAAACGGCGCTTTTCCTTCATCAGCTCCTGTCAGTGCATTCGCCCATGTATTTGTAACCTCTATTTCAAGCTCATTAATTCCTTTTTTCAAGGCACCTGTAATATCTGCACGATAAGGAGCTGTCCAGATTGTGCCACAATCTACACCATTCACACGAACAGTTGCCAAATTATAAACTGTTCCCAGATTCAGATAAATCTGTTGGTCTTTATTCGGTTTATTTTTCCAGCGAAAAGTGGTTTTATAGGTCGCTGTTCCCGAATAATAACGTATCTGTTCGTCCGATTCTTGGCTCCAGTCGAAAAGTTCTTTTCGTGTGAGCGTTTTTTTGTTAGCTGCAAAAGTTATAGTATATTCCTTTGCCTCCAAAGCTATGTTTAAAGGGGCTTTGGCGGTGTCTTTTTTCTCCTTTTGCAGTTGGAGAGAGGACTCTCCATAGCCTTCATCTACTCCCTCCGCAGGATATACGATGAATACGGACTCGTTAGGAGCCAATGTGAGAGTAACTTCCGTCCGGTTTCCGTTGATACGATAGGAAGGATGAATATTCATCTCACCCGTCACCGGATTCCAACATTCCGGTTTCTTACCGTTAATACGCATACTTGCAGTAAACGTGCGTGTTTCGTCCTTTTGGTTGGCTACGAAATAGAGTTCGCCAAGTTCGCCACGACGATGCGTCCAGGCAATATCTTCCGGCACGATCATGTCACGTTCCAAGCCATACACGGAAAAATCTTCTTCTGTATAAGGTAAAGAAGGTACCAAAATGCCAGCTTCTTTTAGTTCATTGATTTTTTTCTGCACTTCCGATGACAATACAGGTTCGGGATTCATTGGACGCGAAAGAGGCAGTACTAACACTTTATAACTTGCTCCACCCGGCAACGTTATTCGTCCGTTTTCTGCTTTCGCCAAACGAAGGATTGCATCTTTATTAAAACTATCGTATGCATATCCACGAAGCGGATTCACCCATTTCTCCGGATCAGCCATGTTAGCTGAATGGGTAACACCTACCGGGCGTACACGTAAAGGCTGTCCCTCATTGGCCAGACGGATGCGTTCACTTTCCACTCGTTCTGCACCGAAGATTCCCGGCAGAGAAGGAACCAATCGTTCCGGTAATATCGAACGCCTCGGCACTTCTTCACCTGTAAAGACTGCGATGTCTGTTACCGGATGCCCATATTGCAACAACGACTGGCAACGGGTAGCATATTCGGAAAAGGCTTTTGCCCCTTTCTTCCACCAGGTCTGATCCCGTTGGAAGAAAAGTCCGATGCCATCCAATGTCATGCCGGGCTTGCGGTCCAGCCAGGGATTATGTACATATACATGGTAGAAAAGGCGATTGATTCCTAATGCGTAATTACGATCCAACAAGGCTTTCAACATTCCGGGGTATTCATCCCACGTGCCACGCACTTCGGTGAATCCTTCAGCCTGAATAATATTCTTTCCGTAGATATGCGCTCCGCTAATAGCGTCGAGCATATCATTCGGTTTGTCATGTGTGGGACTGTTCAACCAAAATTCGCCCATTGGAAGATCTACTTTTTGATAATGTAGTAGACCATCGCTTACCATCGTCGGAGCTACACATTCTGCCGAGAACTGGCAATCATATTCTTTCGCACAGTCCGCCAATACCTGATAGAACACATCTACGATGAGTTCTGATATGGTAGTACGTACGTCTCGCAGAATCTTTTCACTTTGTTCGACACTTTCCATCGGAATACCTGCCAATAGAGGTAGATAAGGCATCAAATCGTAGCCACGACGTTTCTGAAATTCAATAGCGAAACGTTTATTCCAGTTTTGGCTGCCACATTCCCAACTGTCGACATGCATATATTTCAGTACGCGACGAGCTATTTCGGGATTGGTCTTTACAAATGCCTGCGCAAACCAGTTATCGAATTGCTTCCGTACCGTTTTCGGGTTAAACTTATCACATTCCAATCCTTTTCCACCTCCCGCTGTCGCATTGGTATGCCCGGTAGCTGTATGTCCCATGCGAAGTAATTTCCATTTTCCTTTGGGGAGAGTGGCGGTCAATGTTTTTCCATTCGAATGACCGGTATATTGCTTTGTTAGATTGATGACTTGTGAAAGTGAATAGCAATCCTGTTTCCCGACTTCCTCTTCTTTAGTCGCTTGAGCAACACGCCATACCAGTCCGACTTTTCCTTCCCATTGGTTCAGACGGGCTTCCCGGTGCAGGCGCAATTCTTTTATTTTCAGATTGGGCTTCCATTTGGCAGCATCCATATCTTCACTTCCCGGTTCGCTCCCTTCAGGAGCCCAGTAGAAACGGAAGAAACGGGCAGTAGTCGGAGGAATACTATGAGTTGAGTTCTCATCCGTATTCTGCCATCCCTGACGGGCAGGGACCAAC
>ENA-OQJB01000729-OQJB01000729.1-human-gut-metagenome-genome-assembly--contig:-NODE-729-length-13536-cov-3.577523_pt1 | contig 13536 bp, 11 predicted proteins | sample MGYA00242599_ERZ504765 | MGnify/ENA primary metagenome ERZ504765 (study PRJEB26092, sample SAMD00036354) | human gut metagenome | host: Homo sapiens | study: EMG produced TPA metagenomics assembly of...
AGATACACAATGCGTGTGAAGCCAATGTACGAGCCGATACGTGGAATACGCAAGGCAGGAATTCACCGGCAATTTTGTACATGTTAGGGATCATCAGCAACAGACCCTGAGATGCAGTGTAAGTGGTAGTCAACGCACCTGCCTGAAGAGAACCATGAACAGCACCTGCTGCACCGCCTTCTGACTGCATTTCCTGTACCAATACTGTTTCGCCGAAGATGTTCTTGCGACCTGCGGCAGCCCATTCGTCTACGTATTCAGCCATAGTAGACGACGGAGTGATGGGATAGATAGCAGCTACTTCAGAGAACATATACGAGATATGTGCTGCTGCCTGGTTACCATCACAAGTGATGAATTTTTTTTGTTAGTCATACAATTACTAATTATTAGGTAATAAAATCTATTCTCTATCTCTTAATATAAAAAGCCGAAAAGCCATAATGGGATCATATTTCCGTGTCCTAATTCCAATTTGTGTAGGGCATAATACACGTTTGGATTATTTTTGAACTTGCACCCTTCTGCGCAAATACGGAAATGCAGTCCGTTGTCTACCATAAATGAAGTGCCTTTATCGCCTTTATATAGTTTATGGTCCTTATACAGGGTATTCATGAAAAATGTATCCAGTACATCCTGTTCTTCGACCTTTACCGGATAAATGGAGTACATCAGGTTGGTGTTGTGCATCATCAGTTTGGAAGGTTTCTTGGGAAATTCCTCTCCCTTGGGATAAACCATATTGATAAGACGCGCATCTGCCAGATACTTAATGTAATTCATCACCGTGGCACGTGAAGTTTGAATCTCCGTGGCCAGCTGGCTGACGTTCGGAGCAACGGGTCCGTCCACAGCTAGCAAATATAGTAATTTTTATCTTTGAAAGATATTTCAGCTCAATTTGTTTGATAAGAAGTATATCTACTTCTATCATCATATTCATGGTTTTTAGCAGATTCTCCGAAAAGTTACGTTTTTCCAGGAAGAATGGGTAGAAACCGTGATGCAGATAGTCTTGAAAATAATCCAAGGGCTTCACGTTGCGCAGGATGGTTTTCGCTATCTGTTCGTGATTCTCCAAAATTTCTTGTAAGGTATAGGCACGGAAACAATTGCCGCTTTGCAAATTCAGATATTCGCGGAATGAGAAACCTCTCAGGTAGTATACCTTGACAATGCCGCTCAGTTCTGGATTTTCTTCTTTCAGTCGCATCACGGATGATCCGGTGAATATAATCTTCAGAGTAGGAAACATTTCATAGCAAGCACGCAGGTCGTGGCTCCATTCGGGATACTTAAACACTTGGTCTATCAACAAAACTTTTCCTCCTCGTTTTACGAATTCTGCGGCAAACTCCACTAATGTATATTTAGAGAAGTAAAAGTTATTCATGTTGATGAACAGACATGAGTGATCCGTTCCGAACTTTTCTTTTGCATATTGCAGGAGGAAAGTCGTTTTCCCTACGCCACGAGTACCCTTGATACCGATCAGTCTGTCATTCCAGTCTATCTCGTCCATCAAGTCCCGGCGAACAGGAGCATTTGTATGTTCCACCAGATAACTGTGTGTTCTGTAAAAGGTTTCCATGGTTGCTTTTTATCGGCTGCAAATATAGCAATACTAATTCAAATTGCAAACTGGAGATAGCAAAATATTTATTTTTTTTCTACTAAAAGACGGACAAGAGAAATGGTTTGTACTCTAAAACATTTATCTTTGTGTCCGGAAATGGAAGCGCTTTATTTATTTAATCCGGAAAATGATATGGCATTAGCTTGTGGTGATCCTTATTATATGGCACCTGCCAGTGCACGACGAATGGCGGCCGAGCTATCCATGTTGCCTGCATGGTATGCAGAAGAGGGAGGAACTGTGTGGCTGGATTCTGCTCAGCGTATGAAAACAATGGAAAGACAATCTTTTTTTGTCCGCTTTCGGTCAATTGGGTTTTAGAATTCGTACCCATTTATAATAAGGTGATTCCTTGGGGATGGAATCCGTCTTTGGTGCGTCGTTTGCAGGAAGCTGGATTTCCTGATACAGCATATCCTTCAGTAGAGCGTATGAAGCGTATCCGTCAAATATCCGGACGTCAGACGGCTGTAAAAGTGTTACGCCGCCTTTGTAGACATATAGGTGGGAATATTCCCATATTGGGGGAGGCTTTTGTATTGTCGTCAACAGAGGAAGTGAAGGCTTTTGTGTTGTCTCATTCTCGTGCTTTGTTAAAAGCGCCATGGTCTGGTAGTGGAAGAGGGATACAATATGTTTCAGGTAGTTTTCCCATCCCTCTGGAAGGGTGGATTCGACACATACTTACCACTCAGCATGAGGTGATAGGAGAACCTCTTTATGATAAGCTTTTGGATTTTGCCATGGAGTTTTTTGCAGACGAGTGGGGACAGGTACATTTTATAGGGTATTCCTTATTTGAAACGGATAAGAGAGGTGTTTATAAAGAAAACTTGTTGGCGGCGGATCGGGTTATTGAAGCGAGGATATCCACTTATGTTTCTGCGGAAATCTTACATCAGGTTGGGAGGGCGTTACAGGTAGAGTTGGCAGAGGTGATAAAAGGGAGTTACGAAGGCTATCTGGGGGTGGATATGATGATATGCCGTACCCAAAATAGCGGGTATGCCATTCATCCGTGTGTGGAAATAAATCTTCGTATGAATATGGGAGTGGTAGCACGCTTGATATATGATAACTATGTGTGTGATGGCGTGCAGGGACGGTATGTTATAGAATATTATGCAAAGCCTGGTGAGGCATGGCATTCTCATCTTGCGCTTCAAGAAAAGTATCCTTTATATCTGGAGAATGGAAAAGTGAAGTCGGGTTATTTGTCACTTACACCGGTAGAGAACAATACGTCCTATCAGGCATATATCTTAATTTGATTTTCCGGATAAAGGAAGATACAGAAAAGAGGGGATGGTTACCATCCACCCCCTAATGCTTTATACAATTTTACTAATGTAATCTGTTTGTCTCTTATTGCATTGCTTAATCCTATTTGTGCGTCGAAATAGCTACGTTGTGCATCCAATACATCTAGATAGCCTATTACTCCATTGATGTATTGCAATTGGGCCAGTTCCATTGTTGCTTTAGAGGAACGTTCCAGTTGCAGGCGCGATTCGTAGATATCTTTTATCTTATTGAAGTCCACAATGGCATTGCGGGCCTCTTTGAATGCAGTCAGCACTGATTTTTCATAGCTGTAGCATTCCTGTTCGTATGCGGCTTTTTTGGCCTTTAGGGTTGCTCTGTATTTTCTCATGGCGAAGAGAGGAGTTAGAAGATTGCCACTGATATAATGAATGGGCGATTTGAAGAAATCAGAGAATTCTTCACTTTCTACGCCATATTGTGCTGTGAGGCTAAGTCGTGGGAACATATTGGTATAGGCAATACCTACACTGGCATTGGCTGCTATTAATTTCTGTTCTGCTTCACGTACATCGGGACGACGTTCCAGCAGAGTGGAGGGTAGACCTACTGGTAATGTTTCAGGTAGTTTTACTTCTTCGGGTAGAATGGAACGCTGTATGCGGTGCGGGTATTCGCCTGCTAAAAATGCAATATCATTTTCTTTCAATGAAATTTTCCTTTCTAGTTCAGGAACTAAAGTTGCGGTACGTGCATACTCCACTTGTGCCTGTTGATAAGAAGTTTCTGAAGTTAGTCCTCCTTCAAAACGAAGTTTTTGCCAAGCGTACTCCTTCTTTACGGGCATAGAGTGTTTGACGAACAATGTTCAGCTCATTGTCTAATGCGACCAATTCAAAATAGGCTTGTGCCACTTCGGACACAATACTCATTTTCAAGGCACGTTGCGCCTCGATGCTTCCCAGGAATTGTGCTATGCTTTTGTCTTTTGCCCAACGCAGGTTACCCCATAGGTCTAATTCCCAAGTTACGGTAAGTTTACCACCCAGTTCGGGGTCATTTTTATAGTTGTTACCACCATAATTACTTCCTTCTTTTTGAGCATAAGCGCCTCCGTTCAGTTGGGGGAAAAGGTTGGCAAAGTCTATGCGCTTCATTGCGGCAAGTTCTTTTACACGTGCCGCAGCAATTTTCATGTCTTTGTTGTTATCCAACGTTTTTTCTATCAAGCTTTGCAAGGTTGTGTCCGTATAGATTTCCCACCACTGCATATCGGCAATAGATAATGTATCCTGTTGTCGTAACGTATCTAATTGTTGGGGCAGATGCAAGTCGGGACGTGTGTAGTGCTTACCTAATTGGCAAGAAGTCAGCAAAGTCATTCCTGATACGGCTATATATAATAATGTATGTTTCATCATTTCTTTCGTCTTTTTATATCCTTATTTTTGTTTCATTTTCGCTTTCATCTTGTATATCAGTACAAAGAAGAAAGGTACTAACAAAATTCCCACAGTTACAGCAAAGATCATTCCGAAGAATACACCTGTACCAATAGCTTGACGGCTGGCTGAACCTGGCCCGCTGGCGATAACCATAGGTAACATACCTAAGATGAATGCCAATGAAGTCATCAAAATAGGTCGAAAGCGGAGTTGTGAAGCGTGGAGTGCAGCTTGTACCACATCTATTCCTCTGTCCACTTGTTCTTTGGCAAACTCTACAATAAGAATTGCATTTTTGGCGGCCAGTCCTACCAACATCACCAATCCGATCTGGAAATAGACATCATTCTCCAATCCACAGCCCCATACACCTAGATAGGCACCTAATGCGGCTACAGGTAAAGAGAGTAATACAGCAACCGGTACCATCCAGCTTTCGTATAAGGCAGCAAGGAACAAAAACACGAACATGAACACTAATGCCAGCACCATACCGGTCTGTCCACCTGCTTGTTTTTCCTGGAAAGATAGTCCGCTCCATTCTACACCGATATTTTCTGGTAGGTGTTCGCGAGCTATTTGTTCGATAATTTCCATGGACTGTCCTGAACTGTAACCATCTGCGGCCTCACCGCGAATCACAGAACTGTTGAACATATTAAAACGTTTGATGCTGCCCGGACCTGTGGTATACGAAGTGGTACCCAACGAGGTGAGCGGTATCATGGCATTGTCTGTACCCCGTACAAAAAATAGGTTGATATTCTCTTTATGTTCCCGGTAGGGTGCTTCTGCTTGAATATATACACGGTAGATACGATTAAACATATTGAAATCGTTTACATATACCGAACCTGTATAAGCTTTCATGGTCGAGAATACATCTGCTAAAGGTACTCCTGCGAATTTTACTTTGTCACGGTCTACATCGAAATAAAGTTGGGGGATGTCCGCTTGTAAAGCCGAGGATAAACCTGATAATTCCTTACGTTTTGATGCATAATACATCAATGTATCCGTAGCTTGTACCAAATTTTCAAAAGTGGCATCTCCACGTGCTTCCAGTTGCATCTCGAAACCACCCGAACTGCCCAATCCCGGAATAACGGGAGGGGTGGAAAGATATACCTTGCATTCGGGGTATTGCGACATGTCTTTTTTTACCTGTGCCATAATATCGTCAATAGTTTGCGAGTCACGTTCCTCCCAAGGTTTTAAGATGATAGTCAGTTCACTTCGTGCCTGACTGGTCCCTACACGCGGACTGCTTCCTGCCACGCTTTGTACATATTCCACTGCCGGATTTTCCATCAGGTATTCCACAGCACGTTCCGTCACGATACGTGTACGTTCCAACGTTGCACCTTCGGGCAGTTCCAACTCTATTTTAAAATATCCTTGGTCTTCGATGGGGAGGAAGCTGGTGGGAATAATGCGATGGATTAACAGGATGGCGATCAATACCATGCCGAATGTGCTCAGTACCCGACGCGGGTGTTTCACAATGTGCTTGATGAGTCCTACATATTTATGATTGCCGATAGCCAGCCACTTATTGATACGGCGGAATATGATATTCTTTTTCTTGTTCGGATCTTCCGGTTTCAGAATAAGTGAACACATGACTGGACTCAGTGTCAAAGCTACTACCGTAGACAGTAATACAGATACTACGATGGTTACCGTAAACTGGCGATAAAGTTGTCCGGTAATTCCACCTAGAAAACTTACGGGAACAAATACTGCTGCCAGTACCAAAGAAGTGGCGATAATGGCTCCTGTAAGTCCTTCCATAGCTTTCTTGGTAGCTTGGTAGGGAGATAGTTTCTCCTCTTCCATGATACGCTCCACATTCTCTACTACCACGATAGCATCGTCCACCACAATACCGATGGCAAGTACCAATCCCAACAGGGTCAGGATATTAAGCGAGAATCCGAAAATCAACATAAATCCAAAAGTTCCAATCAGTGAGATAGGTACGGCAACTAGTGGGATAACTGTTGCACGCCAGCTTTGGAGTGAAAGGTATACTACGATGATAACCAGTATCAGGGCTTCAAACAGTGTTTTGTACACTTCATGAATGGATTCCGAAATATACGTAGTCATATCGAAAGGTATCTCGTAACTCATTCCTTCGGGAAAATTCTTGCTGATTTCCTCCATAGCTTCTTTCACGCTTTTTGCTACTTCCATAGCGTTGGCTCCTGGTAACATATAGATGGCCAATACCGCTGCATTTTCTTTGTTGATGGCACTCTCGGTATTGTATGATTGTGCTTCGAGTGAGATGCGGGCCACATCACGCAAACGGATGATGGAACCATCGGCATTAGCACGGACTACGATTTCCTCAAACTGGCTTACGGTAGATAGACGTCCCTGAGTAGTGATGGGAATGGTTACGTCTAATCCTTGTACGGGTTGTTGTCCCAGTACACCGGCTGCTGATTCTCGATTTTGGTCTTTTAGTGCATTCTGCAAGTCGGCTACAGTCAGACCGAAATTGGCCAGTTTGTCGGGTTGTACCCAGATTTGCATGGCATAATATCGGCTTCCGATGTTTGAAACACGTCCTACGCCAGGGATACGGCGGATTAGGTCCAGCACATTCAGAGTGGCAAAGTTGCTAAGGTATATTTCATCGAACTTCGGGTCGGTAGAGGTAAGGCATAGGGTCAGCAATTGACTGGCAGCCTGTTTCTCTACCGAAATACCATTTTGTATAACTTCTGCTGGGAGGCGTGATTCTGCTAACTTGATACGGTTCTGTATTTCCACTGCCGCTAGATCGGGATCTGCCGAGATATCAAAAGTGACGGTGGCTGAAAAACCTCCCGAATTGGAACTATTTGATTCCATGTAAAGCATTCCTGGGGTACCGTTCAATTCCTGCTCTATAGGAGTGGCTACAGCCTGTGATACTGTCAGGGCACTGGCACCCGGATAGGATGCGCTGATTTTCACTACCGGCGGAGTAATCTGCGGATATTGGTCAATGGGTAGCATCGTGAGACCGATGATACCGACAATGACTATTAATATGGAGATGACAGCTGAAAATACCGGTCTGTCTATAAAGAAACTAACTTTCATAATGTCTATTGTTTTTTTGAATGCGTAAATTTTCCTCCATAGGGGAATTCGTATTCGGGAGTGAAATTATCCGATCGTATCTTCTTCCTCCGTTTTTTGTCCTCTACGGCAGGACTTACTTTCACTTTCATGCCTGGATTCAGCTTGTGGTATCCTTCTATGACAATGTCTTCTCCGGGGGCCAAGCCTCTTTCCACCACTACTTGATTTTGGAATTCAGGACCTAATTCAATGAAACGTCTCTCTACTGTAGAATCTTTGCGCATTACATAAATATAGGCGCCGCCTTTTTCTATGATAACGGACTTTAACGGGACTACCGTAGCACTCTCTCTGACATCCAATAATAGTTTTACTTTGGTGAACTGCCCAGGAAGTAATACCCGTTCTGGATTCGGCATTTCGGCACGTACGGAGAATGTACCTGTGCGTGGATCAACTTGCGGTTCGGCAAAGTCTACTAGTCCTTTGTATGGATAAATAGTATTATCTGCCAAAGTAATGGATACATTGGGTTGCCAGGAGCGGGTGGAGTCTTTTTGACCTAAGTTCACATTACGTTCTTTACTTTTCAGATAGTCTAGAGCAGTCATGCTGAAATCCACTAATACAGTATCACTTTTTACTATGGTAGCAAGCAATGATTTGCCACCCGGACCGACTAATGTTCCTAAATCTACGTGACGTTCACTGATATGCCCTGCTAATGGAGAACGAACTATAGTATAACCTAGTTCCAGTTCTGCTTGATCAAGATCGGCACTACTCATAGCTACCGACGCTTCTGCTGTTTCATATGCAGCAGTAGCATTGTCCAAGTCCAACTGGCTGGCAGCGTTTTGTTCATATAGTGGACGGATACGTTCTAAGTCGCGTTTTGCTTTTTGTGCTTGTGCCTCATCCTTTTTCAATTGGGCGCGCGCTTTGTCAGCTTTGGCCCGATATTGATCTTGATTGATAACAAACAGCACTTGATTTTTAGTGACATATGTACCTTCTGCGAAAAGCATTTGTTCTAAATATCCCTCTACTCGGGCACGTACTTCAACGAATTGCTGTGCACGTACGCGTCCTACATATTCACCATATATTTCCACATCGTCTTGCGTTGCTGGTGCTATGGCAACTACTGGAAGTTCCGGCATCTTTGCCGGTTGATGGGAAACAATCAGGTAAATCCCGATAACTAGTCCAATACCTATTACTACAAGCGCTGTTCTTTTCTTTTTTAGCGCAATTTCTTTGTGTGTAAAAAATAGTTTCATACTTTAGTTTTGTTATTGTTTAAGATGCCATCAGTAGAAATACAAGCAGCGTGCCAAACTATTGTAAATAGTCTTTCCTATTCATAATCAGTGCTTTATTTCTGTTTTTTGTTGATAGGGAAAGTGTGGAAAATAGGCAACAGCTGTAGAATAATTCCACAGTAGGCGTAATTAAATTTAGTAGAGGATTATCGATTTGGATGCAAAAATAGTAAAATAGTGGGTAATCTTAAAATATTTATTCACTATTCATTATAATGAGGAAGATGTTATAGTGTTAGCAGATATGTATGCAATTTAAATTTTGCTTGAGATCGTCGTATCTGCAACCTTATTGTTTTGAAAACACGCCCCCTTTCATTTTGAAAAGGGTTGTGTTTTCTTTTTTATGACTGAATATGGTATCTGTTTGTTTATCAGGAGATTATAATCTGCTTTTTCATTTTGGCATAGTATTCGCTATATACTTGTCAAATATAAAAGGTATAAAAAGATGGGAGAATTTTATAATCCAGATAAATTATATAAAGGTGGAAGCCGAAATAATAGCTTGATAATAAAAAAATGATATTCCGTGTATTGGGAGTATTACTTTTTATTGAATCTGCTATGTTTCTGCTTTGTGCGGCTATTTCCTTATGTTACGGCGAGCAAGATTATCAATATTTTCTATATACCATTCTTTTGAATACATTAGTCGGTGGAGTTTTGCTAATTTGTAGTAGAGGTGCTGAGAATCGACTAACACGACGAGATGGGTACTGTATTGTAACTTTTACTTGGTTTTTGTTTACGTTGTTTGGAATGCTACCTTTTTATTTTAGTGGAGGAATCCCTTCAGTGACAGATGCTTTTTTTGAAACCATGTCGGGTTTTACTACTACAGGAGCTACTATATTAGATGATATAGAATCTCTTTCACATGGCCTGTTATTTTGGCGTAGCCTGACACAATGGATAGGCGGCTTGGGTATTGTTTTTTACTATTGCTGTGCTTCCTATTTTCGGGGGAGGAACTATACAACTTTTTCAGCTGAGGCTATCGGAGTGACGCACGACAAAACACATCCTCGGATTGATGTGATGGCTAAGTGGCTGTGGATGATATATGCTATCCTTACAGTTGTAGAAACTATGTTGCTGATGATAGGAGGAATGAGTTTTTTTGACGCGGTATGTCATTCATTCTCTACAACGGCTACAGGTGGTTATTCTACTAAACAAGCCAGTGTGGCTTATTGGAATTCTCCGTTTATAGAATATGTAATAGCGATATTTATGATTCTTTCGGGTATTAATTTCTCTCTCTATTTTATGTGCCTGAAAGGGAAGGGCAAGCGTCTATTTCAGGATGATGAATTCCGTTGGTTTATGAAATCAGTAAGTATTCTGACGCTTGTTATCACGCTTGCCTTAGTTTTTCAGAATCATTATGATTGGGAAAAGGCATTCCGCAGGGCTCTGTTCCAAGTGGCTACGGCACATACGTCATGCGGTTTTGCAACGGATGATTATAACTTGTGGCCATCTTTTACATGGATGCTTCTTATTTTTGCTATGTTGTCGGGTGGATGTACGGGGTCTACTAGTGGGGGAATCAAAAACATGCGCCTTATGATTCTGGCGCGTAATATCAAGAATGAATTCAAACGGATGCTGCATCCTAGGGCTGTATTGCCTGTTCGTGTGAACCGTCAGGTTATATCGCCTTCCATTATTGCTTCGGTGAATACATTCTTTGTATTTTATTTGTTTTGTGCTTTGGTCGGATGGACACTACTGATGTTTTTCGGGGTGGGGCTGACTGAGGCGATGAGTACGGTTATTTCTAGCTTAGGCAATGTGGGACCGGGGTTAGGGGCATTCGGTCCTGCTTTTTCGTGGGCGGCGTTGCCCGATGCTGCTAAATGGGTATTGTCGTTCCTTATGTTGATAGGGCGTTTGGAATTGTTTGCTGTGTTGTTGCTTTTCTATTCAGGATTTTGGGAAAGATGATAGTTCTCCGAGAAAAATTGATATGTATCATTTAATTAATGGGTATTCGTTGAAATGAAGTTCTAGAATATGTATTTTTACAAAGGATGGTATATATTTGTGCTCGAATTTACAATACATTCATGTTATGGCAACTTCGAGAGAGATGACTTCGGGACGTCCGTTCCCTTTGATATTGAATTTTGCTTTTCCTTTATTGCTGGGTAATTTACTTCAGCAGACTTATTCCTTGATGGATGCTGCTATTGTGGGTAAGTTTCTTGGAATTAATGCTTTGGCTTCTGTAGGAGCTAGCACTTCGGTGGTGTTTTTGATATTAGGCTTTTGCAATGGCTGTTGTGGTGGTTTCGGTATTCCTGTTGCACAGAAGTTTGGAGCAAGGGATTATGGTATGATGCGGCGTTTTGTGGCAGTTAGTTTACAATTGGCAGCGGTGATGTCTGTGGTAATTGCTATTGTGACTAGTATGTTTTGTTCGGATATTCTTCAGATGATGCAGACCCCGGAGAACATCCTTGAAGATGCTTATTTTTATTTGCTGATTACTTTCATCGGGGTGCCCTGTACCTTTTTCTATAATTTGCTTTCAAGTATTATTCGTGCATTGGGTGATAGCAAGACTCCGTTTTGGTTTTTGCTTTTTTCTACGATATTGAATATTTTGCTTGATCTTTTTTGTATTTTGGTACTTGATTGGGGAGTTGCGGGAGCGGCTTTAGCTACGGTATTCTCACAAGGTGTTTCGGCAGTGTTGTGTTATTTGTATATGATGCGTCACTTTGAGATTCTGAAGGGGACTTCGGCAGAACATAAATTTCGAGGAGCGTTGGCAAAGACTTTATTGTATATAGGTGTGCCGATGGGATTGCAGTTCTCTATTACTGCTATCGGCAGTATTATGTTGCAAAGTGCGAATAATGCGTTGGGTACTGCTTGTGTGGCTGCTTTTACGGCTGCTATGCGTATTAAGATGTTTTGTATGTGTCCACTTGAGAGTCTGGGTATAGCTATGGCTACTTATAGTGGACAGAATTACGGTGCAGGAAAGCCGAAGCGTATCTGGCAGGGAATCAAGGCGAGTGTATTGATGATGACTATTTATAGTGCTTTTATGTTTGGAGTCTTGATGTTGGGAGCGCGTACTTTTGCCTTGTTATTTGTTGACCCTGTGGAATGGGAGATTCTGAAGGATACGGAACTGTTTTTGCATATTTCCGTTTCTTTTTTTCCGGTTTTGGGTTTACTTTGTATCTTGCGTTATTCCATTCAGGGGGCGGGCTTTACCAATTTGGCTATGTTGTCGGGGGTATCCGAAATGATTGCCCGTATAATGGTTAGTCTTTATGCGGTACCAGCATTGGGCTATTTAGCTGTTTGTTTTGGTGACCCTACGGCATGGATATTTGCAGTAATTTTTTTGATTCCCGCATTTATATATGTGTATGGAAGAATAAAACGGATGCCACCTCAGGAATGGTAAAATACTAATTTAGTGTGTGAGGTGCTGAAAATATTTTTTTCGGCACCTACAGATAAATTTTCTGAGCAATAACTATCAGAAATTACTTTCTTTTCTACAAAAATTATTTTTTTAGTTATAGGATGAACAAACTCTAAACTTTCAGCATGTAAATAAAGCCTGTCTGCTTTTCGTCCGTAAAGTTCATCTCCTCGTATAGGACAATGTAATCCTTCCGGATGGGCGGCATGTACTCTTAATTGATGTGTCCGTCCTGTTAATGGATAAAAAGCAATAAGTGTTCTTCCTTCTTGTTCGTTTAAAACCCGATACAGTGTGATAGCGGTTTTTCCATGTTCATGATCTACTATTTGTCTGGGCCTGTCAAGAGGATTCATACGGAGGGGGAGTGTTATAGTCCCTTCTTTAGAGGGAATCTTGCCATCCAATAAGGCAATATATCGCTTTTTTATCATTCTATTCTTGAATTGTGCTTGCAGATGCTGATGTACTTTTTGTTTTTTGCTATCAATAACACACCGGAAGTCGCCATGTCCAATCGGTGGACTATCAGAGGACCTGTGGCATCTGGATAAAGTGTCTTTATATGTTGATAGACAGAGTCGATTTCTCCTTTTCCTGGAACCGAGAGCATTCCTGCTGGTTTGTTGACTACGACTAGGTAATTATCTTCATATACTATCTCTAATGGTATTTCATGATAATGTTTTTCAACAAGGGGTTTTCTTCCACTTCCAGTCCTTGTAACATATGTTTCAAGATAGGTTCGCATTTCCCTTTACATGCTGGATAGTAGTATCCATGATGTCTTATTTCTGCTTTTGGAGAATCTCCCCACCAGAATTCTGCCATGGCAATAGGTTTTAATTGATGCTTATAGGCATACTGGAGTAATTTGGGAGCAGCACATTCACCGGCTCCGGCTGGAGGAAATTTTTGTATAGTTTGTGCAAAAATACGACATAAATCTTTTGTTTCTCCACGGGCGTTTAGTATCTGAAACTGCTCAAATAGTTTTCGTTGCAAAGTGGCAGAACGTTTTTTTCTTTCTATCTTCATTGTTTCTATTTTTGTGATGAAAGTATCGGCCTCTGCTTGTAGTGAAGCGATTTTTTCTTTCCACATTTTTTCCATTGCGTTTTAATTCAGCTTTTTGAAACTGGCTTTTGCGTATCATTGCAGCTAATTCCTTTGCGTCGGGAACTCCCGTCTTACGCCGGATTTCTCTGTTTTTTTTAGCGGATTTGAAAAATTCTTTAGCTTCTGTCAATTCCTGCTGGGACTGCATTGTTTCTTTTTCAATTTGTCGGAGCAAATCTATGTAATGGGGATCGTTCTGTGTCTTTTTAA
>ENA-OQJB01000734-OQJB01000734.1-human-gut-metagenome-genome-assembly--contig:-NODE-734-length-13498-cov-3.166106_pt1 | contig 13498 bp, 16 predicted proteins | sample MGYA00242599_ERZ504765 | MGnify/ENA primary metagenome ERZ504765 (study PRJEB26092, sample SAMD00036354) | human gut metagenome | host: Homo sapiens | study: EMG produced TPA metagenomics assembly of...
GAACAGCGATGGCCGCATTACCGGCATCATCGCCCACGAGCACCGAGGATGACCACTTCATCCGCTACAACGCCAACAAGGGCGTGCTGCTGGCCTGCGCGGCTTCCCGGCAACCCCTACATGATGGAGCAGCTGGATCCCCTGGGCACTTCCGTCACCACCGCCTGCTCTTACTCTCCCTCCGATAAGGGCTACGGCATCCGCGCTGCTGTGTGGGCCGGTGCCAATCTGGACAAGGAAGCCGCTCCCATGCTGTTTGACCGCGGCGTTGTTGCCCCCGGCGTGGATGGCGGCTATGTGGACAGCGACACTGCCTTTGGCGGCAAGGCCTTCCCCGGCAAGATCCGCCAGTACAACCCCGGTACCCAGCCCTTCCTGAAGGTGAACCGCAACGGCGAGCGCTTTGCCAACGAGAGCTGCCCCTACAACGATATCGTCTACGCTGCCGCCCACCAGCCGGGCCGCGTCTACGCACAGATCTGCGATGCCAACATTCTGGAGGACGCAAAGCGTTTCCACACCATCGGCTGCTCTGCCCAGACCCGCAACGGCGGCGAGAAGTACATTCAGGGTAAGATGGACGAGGCTATTGAGGCCGGTGCATTGTTCAAGTGCGATACGCTGGACGAGCTGGCTGACAAGATGGGCTTTACCGGTGCTGCCAAGGACACCTTCCTTGCTACCGTGGAGCGCTACAATGAGCTGTACGACAAGCAGAACGATGAGGATTTCGGCAAGCCCGCTTACCGCCTGAGTGCCATCCGCACTGCGCCCTTCTATGGCTGCTGGCTGGGTGCCTCTCTGCTGACCACCGAGCAGGGCATTGCCATCAACGAAAAGGGTCAGGCGCTGGACAACAACAACCAGCCCATGGAGGGCCTGTATATCACCGGTGATATGTCCGGCAGCTTCTTTGCCAACAACTACCCCTGCCTGATGGCTGGTGTGGCCATGGGCCGCACCCTGACCTTCGCCATGAAGGCCGTCAAGCAGATGGCGGGTCTGGATAACGCCTGACCCAGCGCGGTTTTCCGGCACAACTTAAGCGTTTTTCCATTTCTTCTTTCTTCATGAAGAGAGGCGGTCCCTGTTTGGGGCCGCCTCTCTTTGCTATTTTTTCGCCACGTGCCCCCTACACAAATCCCCACGATTGTGCTATGATAAAGCTGAACAGCCGGTTTGTGCCAGACAACCGGCAAAATCGAGGTGTTTGTACAAATGTCTGATCTCCTTGAAACTCTGCAGCAGGAAGGGGTAGACCCCGCTCTGCTGGAAGCAGTCCAACAGTACCGCACTGCCCATGCCCTGCCGGACGCACTGCGCCCGCGCATCCCTTCCCCTGCCTTTACCTACTACGGCAAACAGGTGTGGGAGCAGGCGCTGGCGGCGCTGCTCTGCGGTGAAAACCTGCTGCTGGCAGGCGGAAAAGCCACCGGCAAAAACGTGCTGGCCGAGAACCTTGCCGCCGCCTTTGGCCGTCCCGCATGGGACATCTCCTTCCATGTGAACATGGACGCAGCATCCCTCATCGGCATGGACACTTTTGCGGACGGTCAGGTGGTGTTCCGGCCCGGCCCGGTATACCGCTGCGCCCAGTGCGGCGGCTTTGGTGTGCTGGATGAGATCAACATGGCCAAAAACGAAGCGTTGGCCGTGCTGCACGCGGTGCTGGATTTCCGCCGCGCCATCGATGTGCCCGGCTACGACCGCATCCCGCTGGCGGAGGAGACCCGCTTTATTGCCACCATGAACTACGGTTATGCCGGCACCCGTGAGCTGAACGAGGCACTCACCTCCCGTTTCGTGGTCATCCAGATGCCCACCATTACGCAGGACGATCTGGAAAAGCTGCTGCGGACGCAGTTCCCCGATCTTGCTTCCAAGTATGTGCGCCAGTTTGCACTGCTGTTCCTTGACCTGCAGAAAAAGTGCGACAGTGCGGAAATTTCCACCAAGGCGCTGGATCTGCGCGGTATGCTGGATGCCCTGCGGCTGATCCGGCGCGGCATCCCGGCAGGCGCGGCACTGGATATGGGCATCACCAACAAGGCCTTTGACTCCTACGAGCAGGGCCTGATCCGTGATGTGATCGCAGCGCGCATTCCGGCCAAGCTGGATGCCGCCAAGCTCTTTGGCTGATGGACGCCCAGAGTTACACCGCGCAGGAGCGGCGTGCGGCCAATCAGGTCTGGGCTGCTGCAGGAGCCTATGGCTTTGAGCCGCTGTTTCTGGCCCGCTATACCGACGGCACCACCGATTTTTACATGAACACGGTCGTGGGCCTCATCCACAAATATTACGGTGACGCGCTGATCCGCAGCATCTTTGATGCATGGGACGGTGATCTGCGGCAGACCATGCTGGACGACATGACATGGCTGTATCTGGAAAATGCAGCCTATCGGCTGGAGCTGCCCCGCCGCCCGGTGCTGGAAGCGCTGCGCCATGCCCATGCAGATTACTTTTTTGCGATTCAATACAAGCTCTCCCGTCAGGAGTGGATGGCAAAAAATCAGCTGGTGTACACCATGCAGGCTGCACGCTGGCGGCGTGTGCTGGGCCGTGCCGACCCGGTGATGACCCCTTACGAGTCCGGCCTTGCCGCCGCGCTGGCCCCGGAGCATGTGCCGGAGCCGGAACAGCTGAAAGCCGAAATTTTATCGATCTACGCAAAATTCAACCTGTTCGACGGCACTGTGCACCAGAGAGCAGCTTTGCATCTGCATCTGGACGGCCTGCTGGCAAAGCTTGCCACCAAAGCCATGCCCACCCAGATGATCAAAACGGACCGCGTGACCGTGGAACACTCAAGCTCCGTGGATGCTGTGGGCGGCGGGCTGGCGGTGGACAAGCGCCGGGCCCACATCACCCTGAAGCAGAATGCCGCGCAGGACAGAGCCTACATCGAAAGCTGCTTCGGCCGCTCCCTCTACCCGCCGGAACGGCTGCGCAAGGCTGAGCAGGAGCTTTGTGTGGGCGACCATCTGGGGTGCCATTTGTGGTTCAGTGCCGGTGTGCCAAGCCCGGAGCAGGCCCCCACCCCGGAGGCAAAACATCTGGCTGAACAGGCTGAGCTGCAGGCTGACCGCAACCGCGCTTATTACGCCAAAAATCGGGAACTGCACCGCAGTGTGGTGCTGCGGCTCACCGAGCAGATCCGCAACTGCATCCTTGTGCACCAGCAGCCCAACGCCCGTGTTGCCCGCAGTGGCAACCTGAACGCTGGGCGCATCTGGCGCGCACCACTTTTGAACGATGACCGGGTGTTTTTATGCGCCGAGGAGGAAAACCAGCCCTCTTTTACGGTAGACCTTTTATTGGACGCATCCGCTTCCCGCCTGCACTGTCAGGAAGTGATTGCGGCGCAAGGGTCCATTTTGGCCCAGAGCCTTGCGGCCTGCGGTATCCCGGTGCGGGTGTCCAGCTTCAGCAGCCTGCGGGGCTACACCGTACTGCGGGTGCTCAAAGGCTTTGCAGACAAAAACCTGCAGAACATCAACCGATATTTTGCTTCCGGCTGGAACCGTGACGGCCTTGCCCTGCGGGCAGCAGGCGACCTTTTGCAGTATGCGCCCGGCCCTGCACCGCGGCACCTGCTCATCGTGCTGACGGACGCTTCGCCCAACGACAGCCGCCGCATCCCGCCCAGTGCAGAAAACCCGCTGGGCTGCGGTTACGAGGACGCTGCCGGTGTGGCTGACACTGCCGCGCAGGTGCGTGCGCTGCAGCGCATGGGCATCCGGGTGTCGGCTGTGTTCATGGGTGAGGACAGCTCTGCCGGTGCCGCTGCACAGATCTACGGCAAAAACATGGCCCGTATCCGCGGCATGGACCAACTGGCCCGCGCGGCCGGGCGGCTGATCCAGAACGAGATCCGTGAACTGGGCGATTGAACCATATTTACCAGAACAGCCCACAGATGGGAGGCTTTGGCCTTGCCGTCTGTGGGCTGTTTTTGATACATAACACAACTGATTCACTCTTGCAACAACCATGTTTCGGGTCACTGTTGCAGGATGCGCGGAAATATTTGTTTTTCTGCAAACTTATAGTTGTTTTTTGTTGTGAAGTATGCTATACTATGTTCAGTCAATAAAACATTCCTGCGTAAGCCGCCTGCTGTGCACCGGGTCGTTTGGCGCAGTGTCCATCCGTTATACAACGAACTGCTGTGTTATAGTTTCAGGAGGGAACCGATCATGGATGCCAACCGTTATTTTGATGCCATGCACAACGCTATGTCAGCTCAGCACCCCGGTGCGCAGCTGCTTTAACGGTAAAGCTGCAGGACACCTGCGGCAACGATGCCTGCCTGGAGCTGAAGCAGCTGCCCGGTGAGAGCACCTCCATTCTGTGCTACTCCACCATGGGTCGCCGCTGCCTGAACTTCCAGCTGTTCCGCAAGGGCTGGCAGCTGTGCCACAACGCCGATGGGCAGCTGGTGGGCCGCTTCCCTTCCAGCGCCGACGGCCTGATCGACGAGACCGATTTCCGCGCCTACTGCCGTGAGGACCGGCTGGATATGGCCCGCACCCAGCGCATCACCGCCGAGCTTCGCCAGTGCGCCGGTATCAATTATCAGGGCAGCATCCCGCAGAACGCCCGCACCGGTGCCGTTATTACCGTGGAGAGTTTTGTAGGGGCCGGTGCTCGCTGGACCTACTGGAGTCAGGATGTTCTGCCAAGCCTGCCGCTGGGTGCCATCCTCTACTGGCTGGCGGATCATCTGGCCGGTGCCGAGCGCCGCACCCTGCAGGCCGACCCGCAGGCAGCCCGCCTTGCCGCCCAGTGGCTGGCCGGTGATACAGCCGTATTCTTCCATCCGTCGGTGCCGATGACCGCCATGAATACGGTCTCTTCCGGCTCTGCGCCCGCACGCCGCCGCACCACTGTGCCCGCTGCCCGCAACAAGAGCTGGCAAAGCATCATGGCCGTGATGGCAGGCATGTGAACGAAAAAGCAAGGAAAGACCGATCGTCTCTCCTTGCTTTTTCAGTATTATTCGAGGTACGGGTCGAGCAGGGCATCCACCGTTTTGTTCCGCTTGGGGTTCGGCTTTTTGATCACATGGCCGCGGCAGACCACCAGTTCCAGATGCTGCAGCGCACGCAGGTCTTCCAGCGGGTTGTGCTTTGTCACAATAAAATCTGCGCTCTTGCCCGGCTCAATGGAACCGGTCACGTCTCCTACTCCGGCCAGCTGAGCATTGCGCAGGGTGGCCGTGTACAGGGCGAACTGGTTGCTTACACCGCAGTATTTGTGGAAGTAGCACAGCTCCCGCCAGAAATCGTACTGGGTGATGTACGGGCAGCCTACATCGTTGCCCAAGGCCACCGGGATGCCGTTGGCAAGGGCGGTCTTTGCGCTTTCCACCACACCGTCAAACACGATCTTGCCGTTATACTGGTCCTTTTCCGAAGCGCCAGAAACCGCTGTATCAAACAGTGCGTAGGGCAGCGCCGGGGAGATGGTGGTGCACACAAAGGCTCCCCGCTCCTTGTAAAGCCGGATGGTCTCATCATCCATCTTTGCGCCGTGCTCAATGGAATCCACGCCGTTTTCCAGCGCCACCTTTACGCCCTCTGGCGACTCGGTGTGTGCCGCCACGGTATAGCCCAGCTTGTGGGCCTCGTCGCAGACGGCTTTGACCATTTCCGGCTTCATCTTCAGCTCGCCGGGGGTTCCCTTTTCGGTGGCATCCAGCACGCCGCCGGTGATCATCAGCTTGACAAGATCCACCTTCTGTCCGCTGGCCTTTTTGAGCTGAGCAAGTGCTTCGGCATTGTTATGGGCCGCAACTGCCACCGAGCCTGCCATATGTCCGCCCGGCACCGAAATGCCTTCGTTGGCAGCAAGGATGCGCGGTGCCAGCAGCTTGCCAGCTGCAGCATCATCACGGCAGCGGGTGTCAAAATCTGCAATGCCGCCCACGGTGCGGATGGTAGTCACGCCACCCAGCAATTCCAGCTTCGCGTAGCTGCATACCAGCCTGTAGGCCACCGCACGGGTCAGGCCATTGCTCAGAATTTTGCGCACCAGCGCAGCATTATCCCGCGGCTTTGCGCTGGGCTTGCCGTTGCCTGCCAGATGCACATGCAGGTTGATCAGGCCCGGGCACAGATAGCCTCCGTGCAGATCGATCACCTCATAACCGTCCAGATCCACGCCCTCATCGACAATGGCAATGATCTTATCATCCTCGGTCAGCAGGATCTTGTGCGCTTCCGGCTGCATCTGCTCGGTGCCATCCAGCAGGATCCCGTTCGTATAGGCACGTTTCATTGGGAACATCCTCTCTTTTCGGTTTTTTTCGGTACAGGAGTTGTTTTGTTCCAGTATAGCACGATCCGGCAGATGGTGCAATGCAAAAACGGGCAGGAAAGGTTCAGCCCTCTCCTGCCCGCTCGGTGTTTTTATTTACTGTGCGGCTGCGCTGGAAGCCACTTCGGAAGCAGCAGCCTCAGAAGATGCGGCTTCCGAAGAAGCATCTTCGCTGGATGCGGCATCTGCGCCGCCGGTCACGCCGCCCTCAACGACCAGCTCATCCTCATAGTCAAGGCCGTAGGTATCCACCAGAGTCTCCTCATAGTCCTTGTGGAAGAAGTTCTCCTCGCCCAGAGCCTTGATCTCCTCGTTCAGCCAATCCAGAACAGTGGTGTTGCCCTGGCTCACAGCGGGAGCAATGGTGTCCTGACTGCCCAGAGAGGGAATGCCGACCGTGTAGCCGGTGTTCTGCTTTGCAAATGCAATGACCTCGGTGTTATCGTTGGCCCATGCCACGCCGTTGCCGTTCTCCAGTGCGTTCTTGGCCGTTGCATAGGAATCGTACTTCTGCAGCGGAATGTCGGGGTACTCCTTGGTCAGGTAGGTCTCGGCGGTGGTGCCGGAAATGACGATCATCTGGTCGTCAGCGTTCCAGTTGTCCAGAGTGGTGATAACGTTGCTGTCCGGAGAAATGACACCCAGAGCCACGTTCATGTAAGGCAGAGCAAAGTCCACTTCCTCTGCGCGCTCCGGGGTCACGGTGAAGTTTGCCAGGATCACATCCGCCTTGCCGGTCTGCAGGTACTCGATGCGGTTGGCAGCCTCGGTGGAAACGAAGTTGATCTCTACGCCCAGATCCTCGCCCAGACGGCGTGCAAAGTAGACATCATAGCCCTGATATTCGCCGTTCTCGTCCACATAGCCGAACGGGTTCTTATCGGAGAACACGCCGATGTTGATGGTGCCGGACTCCTTGATCTGATCCAGCGTGCGGTAGACCACGCTGCTGCCGGATGCTGCGCTGCCAGATGCTGCAGTGGAAGCAGAAGAAGAGCCGCCGCATGCGGTCAGAACAGCGGCAGCGGAAACTGCGCCCAGACCCAGCAAGAAGGAACGACGAGAGATCTTAGACTGTTTCATAATGATTACTCCTTTACAAAATCTTTCCCATTTGGCTGCGGAACACCCGCAGTCTTTATCTTGATCTGTGACTCATTTCACAGCATCAAACGTGAAGGTGCGCAGGAAGCGTTGCGCGCGCTCGGTCTTGGGCCGGTCAAAGAACTCGGCCGGTGCAGCTTCTTCCACGATCTTGCCGCCATCCAGAAAGATGACGTGGTTGGCAATGGCGCGGGCAAACTGCATTTCGTGGGTGACGATGATCATGGTCTTGCCCTGCTTGGCAAGGTCCAGCATAACGTCCAGCACCTCGCGCACCATTTCCGGATCAAGGGCAGCGGTCACTTCGTCAAACAGAAGGATCTCCGGGTGCATGCACAGTGCACGCACGATGGCAACGCGCTGCTTCTGGCCGCCGGAAAGCTCCCGCGGGTAGCTGTTTTCTTGGCAAGCAGGCCCACACGGTCCAGCAGAGCTTCGGCCTCCTGCTGCACTTCCGCTTTGGGGCGCTTCTGCACCTTGGTGGGTGCCAGAAGCACATTGTCCAGCACCGTCATGTGCGGGAACAGCTCGTAGCTCTGGAACACCATGCCGATGCGCTGGCGCAGCTGGGTCAGATTTTTACCGCCGTAGGCAACGGTCTCATTGCCCAGCCGCACCCGGCCGCTCTGGGTGGGCTCCAGACCATTCAGACAGCGCAGCAGGGTGCTTTTGCCGCAGCCCGAAGGGCCGACCACCACGATGACCTCGCCGGGCTTGACAGCAAAGCTGATATCATCCAGCACGGGGGTCTCGCCATAGGCCTTGATCAGATGTTCAACAGTCAAAATAGGTTCTGCCATGTACGGTCACTTCCATTTCTTTTCGAGATAGGATGCCAGCAGACTGATGGGCCAGCATACGAAGAAATATAACACGAAAACCGTGAGATAAATGCCAAACGCTGCGTTGGGGCTGGCGGTGCGGTTGGCCTCGATGATCTGCTGTGCTACCTTGATCACTTCCACCACACCGATCATCAGCACAAGGCTGGTGGTCTTGATCATGCGGGTAATCAGGTTGATGGACAGCGGGATCAGGCGGCGCACCGTCTGCGGAATGATGATGTACCAGTAGGTCTGCGCACGGCTCATGCCAAGGGCCTCGGCGCTCTCATACTGGTGCTTCGGAATGGCGATCAGCGCACCGCGCACAAGGTCGCTCATTTCTGCGGTGCCCCACAGCACAAACACGATGATGGATGCCGTCTCGCCGGAAAGGTTCCACCCAAAGGCACGGGTGGTGCCGAAGTAAACGAGGAACAGCAGCACCATCTGCGGCATGATGCGGACGAACTCCAGATACAGCCGCAGGATCGCCTTGATAATGGGGTTGCGGGAGGTCATGAGCACGCCCAGCAGGATGCCCAGCGGCAGGCTGATGATCACCGAGACGGCGCTGATCTTGAGTGCAACGCCAAGGCCGCCCAGCAGGCGGGCCATGTTTTTGCCCTTGAACAGGACATCAAGACCCAAATCCAGCATAGCGCAGCCTCCTTTCGATCAGGCTGCCCACAATGGACACCGGCAGCAGAATGATAAGGTAGAACACCACCAGCAGGAACAGACATTCGATGGTCTTGGAGTACATGCCGATCAGGTCCTTTGCCGTGAACATCAGGTCCATCAGGCTAATGGCGCTGAACACGCTGGTCTCCTTGAGCAGGAAGATCACATTTGCCATGAAAGCCGGCATACTGGTGGACATGGCCTGCGGCAGAATGATGTAGCGCATGGTCTGCCAGCGGTTCATGCCAAGGCTGTAGGCACTCTCGGTCTGGATGGGCTCAATGGCTTCCAGACCGCTGCGGAACGCTTCGGCCATGTAGCTTCCGCCCAGAAACGCCAGGCCGGCAATGCCGCAGATCTCGGCATTGGTGCGGATGCCCACCTTGGGCAGGCCATAATAAATGAAGAACAGCTGCACCAGCAGCGGTGTGTTGCGGGACAGCTGGATGTAAACACCCACGATCTGCCGCAGAACGGGCACCTTGTCATACTGGATCACTGCGCAGGCAAGGCCAATGATGATGGCAAAAATGATGCCTGCAACGCCCAGCCGCACGGTAAGTACAGCGGCCTTCTGGTAGAGCGGCAAATATTGCTGGATCGCATTCCAGTCCATTGCCGGATTCCTCCCTTGTATCCTGATTTGCGGGTCAAACAAAACGCCCGGAAGCTCCCTCTTCAAGTAAGCTCCCAGGCGGTCAGCGACAGATCCTTCTGCGTGTTCCCACACAGAATATGCAGATATGCTCACACGGCATACCATACTGCAGGGCGGCCGGTCCGGGAAGCGTTTGCGGTACAACAACACATTGCGCAACAACACATCATAGCCGTTTCCTCCCTGAATGATCTCAATTTTCGGATTTGCTCGACCCGATGCACGTAGTTTACACCCTATTACCCATTATGTCAATATGATTATGGGACTTCTTTCGATTCTTTGCTCATTCAGCCTAAAATCATCTCATTCTATGTGTAAATTTTATTCATTTTTCAACTTGACCGTATGCGTCGTGCGGACAGCAAAAAGCCCTCCCGTCGGGGGAGGGCCGGGCCGGATAAAGATTTCTTAGGAAAGTTTAAGAAACAGCCGGTTTTGCTTTCTGCTGCCATATGCTCCCCTCCTGCCTTTTCTTTTATAAATAAGTATCATGATCTCCCGGGAAAAGTGCAACCAAAAGGCACCGGCTTCGTGCCAAAAGCCGGTGCCTTGGGGCAAGAATATTTTACAGGTTCAGCAGCACATTGGCCCGGAAAACGCTGCCGCCCGTTTCCACCGTCAGATTGCCGTGATACCTGTGCACGGCAGTTTCGACGGAAACAAGGCCGATGCCCTGTCCGTCATGCTTGGTAGAGTGCAGAACGCCGCCCTGCTTTTTCAGCACGCCGTCATAGCGGTTCTCCACCATCAGGCCCATCATGGCCGGGCTGAGCATCCGGGCCAGCACCTTGATCTGCCGTTCTTCCGGCGGCAGCTTCTGGCTGGCATGGAGCGCATTTTCCAGCAGGTTGCCAAGAATGGTGCACAGGTCGGCCTCCGGCAGGGGCAGGAGCTTGGGCAGTTCCAGCTTCCATTCGATCTGGATGCCCTGTTTCCGGGCCTCGTAGTCGTAGTGGCCGGCAAGCGCATCCACCGCAGCGTTGACGCACAGGGTGGGTCTGGCATCGCTGAGTTCGCTCTCGTACTGGCTCAGGTAGCTTTTCAGTTCATCCAGCCGCCCGGCCTCGGTCAGGCCGGAGATCACATGCAGGTGCTGGCGGAAATCGTGCCGCAGGTGGCGGGTCTGTTCCAGATAGCTGCGCAGCTCCATATAGCGGCGGGACTCCACGGCCAACAGCTGGTTTTCGCGGTCCAGCTGGGAGCTGCGGGCATACTCCTTTGCCACGCGGTACATCTCGTACAGCAGCAGAAAGATGCCCAGCAGCGAGATGCTCACTGCCAGCACCGCGATGATGCGGATGCGGTTCATCAGGATGACGCCGATCTCCTTCGGCATACAGAACACCAGAAACGCCGCGTACAGTGCCGGCAGCGGCCATGCCGACTCCCAGAAGGCTTCGCCGTGGTACTCCTGCAGCAGCCACCGGCTCCAGCGCACTGCCGTAAAACGGAGATGGCGCTGAGTATCACCGAGAGGGTCAGGCAGATGACCGAGGTGCTGGGCAGAAACACCGGCTGTGCATTGTCCAGCTCAGCTTCCGCGTTCAGCACAATGGCAAGCAGGGTGCACACAGACATCATCACTGCCGACACGGAGAACAGAAACATGGTCTGGCTGATCGATACTTCCCGGTCGGTGCGCCAGCGCAGCAGCCAGAAGCTGATGATGAGCAGCGGGATGAGCAGGAAATTCGTTTCTATGTACAGCATGCAGCACACCGCTGCGCCAGCCAGACCCATCAGTGTGATCGCCGACGCACCGATGGCATAGGTTTTACGCGGTGCACGCAAGTGCTCCTGCAGCGAGGCAAGGCAGAGGTATTCTGCCGGATACATCATTGCAAATTCCAGAAAAAAACGTCCAAACAATGCAAAATTCACAAGCGCTCTCCTTTCCGGGTCAGAATTCCCGCTGCATACCACGGAACTGGTACTGCGTAAATTGGGCAAGCAGGCTGTTTTTGTCCTTCTGCCGCACCGGCAGATGGGTCCCATCCAGCATTTCAATGCAGTCGCCCTCAAACCGCAGCACCTTGGACATGTTGATGATCACGCCGCGGTTGCACACCAGAAATTCCGGCTGGGTCTGAAGCTGTTCCTGCACCTGTGCAAAATTTGCCGTGGCCCGGCACTCGCCGTCATCCGTGACCACACGCACATAATGGTTCTGTGCCGTAGCATAGTAGATCTTGGTCAGCGGCAGCCGCACGATCTGCCGGGCAATGCGCACCTCCAGCTCCGGCTGCTGGCGGCACAGCACCCGCCGCAGCTCCCCTGCCAGCTGCTCAAACTTTTCTTCCTTATAAGGCTTGAGCAGATAATCGAATGGATGTACCGGAAAGGCATCCCACACGTACTCCGGCGAGGATGTCACAAACACGATCAGCAGGTCCGGGTCGGCCGCACGCAGCCGCTGCGCCGTCTCAATGCCATTGGTGCCCTCCATGCAGATGTCCAGAAACACCACCTGATACCCTTCGCGCCAGCCGGCCCGCAAAAATTCATCTCCGCTGGCAAAACAGCTGCAGGATATGTTCTCATTTTCAAATGCCTTTTTCAGCAGCTGTTCCAACCGTTCGGCATCCGGCTTGCTGTCTTCCACGATCGCCGTCTGCAGGTTCATTGCTGCACCCCCTTGTTCCTTCTGCTTCCCTGTTTTTTATATTATAGCACAGGTTCCGCCTTCCGTGGTCTGCCATTCGCGCACAAAACAGCCCGTTTCGCGCAGGTTGCGGCAGTGGGCAGAAATTTTTTTGTGTTTTCCTGCTGCAATGCAAAACAAAAAAGGCACCACACAATGTGTGATGCCTTTCTGATCTGGTGGAGAATACCGGGATCGAACCGGAGAACGAAGTGACAGCTGTTCGCATTGACTTCGTTGCACAATATGGATATAATATAATTAGAATTTTACTATTATAGATCGTTCAGGAGCAGGAGGTGCTTTTATGAATATCCGTCCATCTGCAGCGATTCGTCAGAACTACAACGAGATCGCCGATCTGTGCAGAGAAACCGCTGAGCCGATTTTTCTCACCAAAAACGGCGAGGGTGACTTGGTCGTCATGGACATCGAAACCTACAACCGCCGTGAAAAAATGCTGAAGCTCCGCGAAGAGCTACTTTCCGTGGAAGAGGACCGGATGCGTGGAAGCGAGGGCTATTCGATCGACGAGGTCACTTCCATGATGCGCAGTGCGATCAAGGAGGCCGCCGGACATGGAGCAGCAAAATAAATACCGCGTGATCGTGTCAGCACGGGCTGCTCAGATGCTGGTGTCCCACGCCGCATTTCTGGCACAGGTCAACCCTGCAGCAGCAGAGCGGCTTACAGTGGAATTTGAAAAGGCTGCAAAATCTCTGGAGCAGATGCCGCAGCGCTGCCCATGGCTCAAAGGCGAATACATTCCTAAAAATGCTTACCGATTTATCTTGTTTGAAAAACGCTATATGCTTATCTTCCAGATCGTAGATCATACGGTTTATGCAGATCATGTGGTAGATTGCAGACAGGATTACGGCTGGCTCATCCGATGATCAACAAAGGCGGTGGCTTTCCCTTTTGTGGGAAGCTCCCGCCTTTTTCTGCGTCTGTATAAAAAGAAAAAGCACCATACTTCCTACGAAGTACAGTGCTTTTTTGGTGGAGAATACCGGGCCGATTCTGATCACGGTGACCCTCTTGCAGTCCATGCACGGCGCTCCCCTGGGTGAGCTAAGCCCTCACTCGTTTGGCAACAACAAAAAAGGCACCACACAATGTGTGATGCCTTTCTGATTTGGTGGAGCATTGTCCACAGCACTCGAACCTGAATTTATTCCAGATACTGCGGCAGGTTCCATGCACCTCGCAGCACACGGTGGATCTCCACGATCTTGCTTTCCTCGTTGACGCGGTAGAACACCA
>ENA-OQJB01000739-OQJB01000739.1-human-gut-metagenome-genome-assembly--contig:-NODE-739-length-13362-cov-3.353835_pt1 | contig 13362 bp, 12 predicted proteins | sample MGYA00242599_ERZ504765 | MGnify/ENA primary metagenome ERZ504765 (study PRJEB26092, sample SAMD00036354) | human gut metagenome | host: Homo sapiens | study: EMG produced TPA metagenomics assembly of...
TCCTCCTCCGTATAGGGCCGGTCCGTAACACCACCGAAAACGAAGTCGGTGGAAAGATGGATAAAAACGGCTGCCTCTTGTCTCACAGCATTCTGCCAGATTTCTCTCTTCAATTCTTCTTGCAGCAGCCGTTTGAACAAAACCGGGTAATTACTTGCACCATGCACAATGTGGTAAACGAACACAGTATCCACAATCAGCCGATAGACGCAGAGATACTGCCCGGCGATCACATAGCGATAGCCGCTTTTCAGCAGTTCGGCATCTCTTGGAAGCGAACCCGACAGCGGGAAACGTTCCAACCGCGAAAGAGAATCCAAGATTCGATCCGTGATCTTTCGGGCAGAATTCGGCCCTACCAGATTCATGTGAAGCTCTGCGATTGCTTCCAGTTCCCGCTGTGCCGACTCCAGAATTTCGATCTTAGCCACGACGATAGATCTCCTCCAGCCGTTTTCTGGAATCCTCCAGCGTGTAAGCCGGAACACCAGCAAGCCTTCCCTGTTCCGCTGCTTCCAGCTTTGCCCGGAGTTTCAACGCCTCTTCCCGCTGTTCGAATGCTTCAATGCTCATCACAACAAGGTCACCCTCTCCATTCTTTGTAATGTAGATTGGCTCGCCCGCTCCGTGCGCCAGATTTGAAATGGAACCGTAGTCATTGCGAAGCGCCGTAGACGACTTGATGATCATAGTGCACACCCCCTAAATGATTCTAATATAATTCTATCAGAATCATTCATTTTCTTCAAGCGTTCTCATCAAAAAACGGCCTGCCCTCTCCGGCAGGCCGCTTTGCGTTCAATCCGTATCGTATTCGGTGCCGGCCCCACCGACCGGCGGGCTCCGTCTGCCCGGCAGACGGTGTGGCACCGGCGGAAGGAGTTGTGGTCTCGGGCGGAGTGGCGGGCACCTCGGCCTCGACCTCTGCTGCCATATAGACGATGATGGTCGAACCGACCTCCACCATGGCACCGGGCTCCTCACTGCAATAGGCCACACAGCCCGAAACATAGGAGCCATCGTTATAGATGGGATAAAAGCTCGCATTCAGGCCTATCTGCGCCAGCTGCTGCTCCGCACCATCCCGGGTAAAGCCTGCTACGTTGGGCATCTCCACCATCTGGGGGCCGCGGCTGACCACCAGATCGATGGTGCTGCCCTTTTCGATGACCTCCCCGGCTTCGGGGGTCTGACGGATGATCTTGCCCTTTTCCACAGTATCACTGTATTCCATGGTCACATAGAACAGGTAATCCCCGGCATAGCTGTGGTTGTTGCGCACCTGCGAATCGTAGTCCATCCCCACAAAGTCCGGGGCCAGATTCACCGGCTCTGTCACCAGCGAGCTGGCCGGTTCGGAGGCCGGGGTGGATTCCGCAGGCTTTGCGGTGTGCAGCCCCTGATTTACCAGCCCCCACACGATGAGCAATGTCAGGATGGCCAGCAGGATCAGGATGGCCGCCAGCAGGTTGCGCAGGCTGAGGATATGCTTTTTCTGCTCCTCTTCCTCGGTGGACTGAGGGCGCGGGGCGGCCTGCTGCAGGGTCTGGGTGAGCTCCGTGGTATACTCCTGGCTGCTCAGTGCCTGGAACAGCTGGGGCACGGTCTGGATGCGCTCGGCAGGCCTGAGCTGCAGGCCCATCCAGAGCACATCCGAAACATACTCCGGCACCGCCCGTTCCAGCGTGCGGGCGCGGGGGTTGGAGTCCGACACCAGCCGCTGTGCCGCAGGAACAGGGCTCTGCCCGCAGACCATCCGGTAGACCACGGCGGCAAGGCTGTATTCGTCGGTGTAGCGGCCCTCAAATTCGGTGGTGGAATACTGCTCCGGTGCCGAGTAGCCCTCGTACAGCTGCTCGTGCAGGCCGCTGCCCGCCGTGCGCAGGCCCACCGTGGCATAGCCCGCCAGACGGCAGCGGTCGTTTTCCATCACGCGGATGTTCTCCGGGCAGATGCCGCGGTGCACCAGACCGATCTTGTGCATGGCGGCTACGCCTTCAAACACCGGCTGCAGCATGGTGCAGGCATCGTCCGGGCGGATGGTGCCGGGGTGGTTTTCCAGCCACTGATCCAGCGGGGTGCCGCCCAGATTTTCCAGAATGGCGTAAACGCTGTTATTGGCTTCCACCACATCCAGCACGGCTTCCAGACCATTGGCCGGAGTGATGCGCTGGATGGAGCGGTACAGGTCCGCAAAATCCATGCGGGTGGTCTTGAACAGCACCTCACTGCCGGTCTTGGGCCGCAGGGTGCTTTCTGCCGTGCGCTCCGCCGTGAGGGTAATGGGCAGATATTCCTTGATGGTCACCCGGAAACGGCCCAGATTCTCTGCGCCGCGGTAGAGGATGCCCTCGCCGTCGATGCTCAGCATTTCCCCTACGGTGTAGCGCCCGGCCAGCACGGTGCCCACCGGCAGGGTGCCGCCGGGGTTGCGCCCGGCAAAGCTTTTGCCGCAGTGCGGGCAGCTTTGTGCTGCTCCGGGCAGCGGCTGCAGGCAGTATGGACACAGGCGTGTTGCTTCCATTGTGGTCTCCTTATACCGTTTTGCGCCGCAGCAGGCTCATGGGCGGCAGCTCCGGCGTGGGAATGGTGTATTTTTCCATGGCATGCGGGGTGCTCTCCACCCGCTCACCGGCTTCGTTTTCGATCCACTCAGGGTTCAGCGGAATGCTGCGGCCATCCGGGCAGAGGGCTTCCAGAGTGTCGCCCAGGCTCCACTTGCCGCGCTGCTGGCAGGAGGCAACGCCGTTCTCCCAGCCGTCCACCGTGCCCACAAACTCCCACTCGCGGATGTAAGTAGCGCTGTCGGTGGCCTGTCTGGCCTGCTCGCGGCCAAAGTAGAAGCCCGGCGAGTAGTGGCGGTGGCTGGTACGGGTAAGCTCCTCGTACACTTCAGCAGGCAGCTCAAAGTTGTCGTTGAGCGGGTCGGCCAGATAAGCGTCCAGCGCCCTGCGGTAGGCGGCGGTAACGCTTGCCACATAGTAGAAGGTCTTGGCACGGCCCTCGATCTTCAGGCTGTCCACACCTGCCTTGCAGATCAGGTCAAGGAAAGGCGCGGTGCACATATCATTGGCGTTGAGGATGTAGCTGCCGTTCTCGTTCTCGCCGATCTCGTACAGCTGGCCCGGACGGGTCTCCTCGCTGAGATAGTATTTCCAGCGGCAGGGCTGGGCACACTGGCCGCGGTTCGCGTCGCGGCCCGCCATGTAGTTGGAAAGCAGGCATCGGCCCGAAACGCTCATGCACATAGCACCGTGCACAAAGGCTTCGATCTCCAGCTCCGGCGGTGTTTTATCGCGCAGGATCGCAATATCCTGCAGGGACATCTCACGGGCCAGCACCACGCGCTTTGCGCCCATGTTGTAGGCGGCGCGAGCCGCAGCCCAGTTGGTGATGCCTGTCTGGGTGGACATGTGCACATCGATGTCCGGTGCAAAGGTCTTGCAGGCATCCAGCACACCAAGGTCTGCCACGATAAAGGCATCCACACCGGCCTTGGCTGCTTCCTTGATGGCCTCGGGCAGGCGGTCGGCTTCCTCGTTGGTGGGCAGGGTGTTCATGGTCAGGTAGACCTTGCGGCCGCGGGCGTGAGCGTAGATGACACCCTCGGCCAGCTGTTCCGGCGTAAAGTTGGCCGGAGCAGACCGCATTCCAAATTCAGGCAGGCCGCAGTAAACGGCATCGGCACCGTAGTTGATGGCATAGCGCAGGCGTTCCAGATCGCCTGCCGGGGCCAGCAGTTCCGGGATTTGCAGCATAGTTCAAATTCCTCTCATTTTTCCGTATTCACAGTTTTGTTCACTTGTGCTGCCTTCTGGCAGTTTGCGCTGTGTTCGCTCAGGGTGCGGGCATAATAATAGCTGCCCTTGAGGTCGGTCACAAAGAAATAGGCATCCTTGGCCTCCTCATTGGGCTGAGGGTCCAGCGCTGCCTTGATAGCCGCAATGCCGGGGTTCGAGATCGGCCCGGCAGGCAGGCCCTTGCAGCTGTAGGTATCATACGCAGCCACGATATTTTCCGGGATATTATCCCAGCCGCCATAGTAGGGTGCCACCCAGTTCCAGAGGTAATTGTTGTCACTGTCGCTCTGGATATAGCTGGAGGTGTTGCTCTGCAGGCGCGGGTAGGGTGAATCCGCAGCCAGACGGTTGCGGAATACCTGTGCCACGTTCGAGTCCTGACTGTTGCCCGCTTCCTCCTGCACAAAGGATGCCAGTGTGATCAGCTGGGGCAGGGTCATATCCTGCTTTTTAAGTTCTGCGTACATCTCATCGGTGATCTGTGCATCGAACTGGGCATAGAAGGTGGCTACATAGTTGTGCACGGTGTCGTCCTTTAAAAATTCGTAGGTTTCCGGGAAGAGATAGCCCTCGCACTTCATAAAGCGGTCCGGCGCGTCGGCATCGTCCGGCACGTACTGCCAGAAGGTGTATTCGCTGAAATCGCCCTCGTTGGCTTCCTTCAGGAAATCCTCGGCGCTGCACAGCCCGGCGGCTTCCATCTTCTGGGCAATGGCAATGGCCGTGGTGCCCTCTGGGATGGTCACGCGCACCGTTTCGGCCTTGGCGTAAGTGGACAGGACCGCAATAATGGCATCGTAAGAACAGGCGCTCTTCTGCAGGGTAAAATCGCCATACTGCAGCTTTGATGCCGCACCCTTTTGCCCCACATACCAGCGGAACAGATAGGCCGAGCGGATCACACCCGCATCCTTGAGCTTTTGCGCAATGACGGAAACGCCGCTGCCCTGCGGGATGCTCACCGTTACCTCCGTGCCGGGTCTGCCATTGCCGCTGATCTCGTTGTGCGCAAACAGCAGCGCCCCGCCAACGGCCAGCGCCAGCAGTACCACCAGCACCAGCAGGATCTTCCCTACACCGCCTTTTTTGCGGGTGTTTTTTTCGTGTGCCATAAGCACCTTCCTTTTATCTTAGTTTTCCAGCATCAGGCGCATGTAGCTTTCGGCTACATCAAAGGGTTCGGCATCAAAGCGGATCATGCCGTAGTCCTGCCGGGTACCCTCGCCGAGGAACAGCGGCTGGGATGCGCCCACGGTAATGACCGCCTTTTCCACGATAACTTCCTTTTCGCGGGCGGCTTCCATCAGTACTTCGGCGGCGCGGTCATTGTCGGCCTGCAGCTCCACAAAGTAAAGCGTATCCTCCTTGCGGAAATAAATACCATAGCCGTGGGCGCTGGAAACGATGGTGGCACCGGAGGAGTACAGATCTCCCAGCACCACGGCCATGCGCTCCGGGGTCAGCTGCACGGTATCGGGCCAGAAGCGCTCCCGCAGCTCACACAGCTTTTTGGCGGTGACGGAATCAAACTCCGCCTGACTCCACAGGTTGCGCTCCACCTCGCGGGGAAGACAGCGCAGGGCGAAGGCCCATGCAAAGCCCTTATCCTGCAGCAGTGCGGCCTGCTCCGGGCTGGTGGGCACCGCCACCGTAAAGCCCGCGCCGCGCAGCTTCTGCTGGGCACACAGATAGTCCACAAGGCCCGCCAGGATCAGGCTGCCCTCGCCGCACAGACCGTACAGATAGGTGCCGCTGCGGCCCTGCAGCGTGACCGGCACAGCCAGCACCACCGCAGCGATCTCGTCATTTTCCTCGGCCACATAGACGTTCTGCTCGCCTGCAAACTGCTCAATGGCCTTTTTGGCAAATTCTTCTGATTCATTGCGCTGGCTCTGCCATAAAGCCAGCACTGCCGGTTTATCTTCCGGCTGCATCAAACGATACATCTGTCAGGATGCCCCCTCTTATCGAAAATTATGTCAGCTGCTTCAACACGATCTCCTGCACTTCAGCCTGAATGTCTTCGATGCTGCGCATGTTGTCCCCGCTGGTGCAATGCACGACGGCCCAGCCAAGGTGCACGGCACAATACTCGGCGGCGCAGCGGCTGCGGGCAAGATACTCGGTATCCTTCTCGTGCACATCCTTCCTGCTCTCGTCGCCGTGGTAACGCTGGGTCATAAGCTTCTGGCTCACGGCGGGGTCTACCTGTAAGTAGATCACCTCATCCGGCGCAGGCAGGCCCAGCAGATGGAATTCAAAATCAAACAGCCAGCCGAGAAAACTCTCCCACTGCTCCGGCGGAAGCTTGGAGCACTGGTGCACCGCGTTGGAGGTAGTGTAGCGGTCGGCAATGATGATGCCGCCATTTTCGTAAAAACTGCCCCAGTCCTTTTTGTAGCTGGCATAGCGGTCCACCGCATAAAAGCTGGAGGCTGCATAGGCGTTTACATCGTCCGGGTGCTGGCCGAACTGCCCTGCCAGATACATTTTTACAAGGGCGCTGGAGTCGCTCTCATAATTCGGGAAGGTGATCTCCCGCACAGAAAAGCCCTGCTCCTTTAAATGTGCTGCCAGCAGCTTTGCCTGCGTGGCCTTGCCGCTGCCGTCCAGCCCTTCCAGTACGATCAGTTTTCCCTTGTTCATGCTTCGGCACCTTCTTTGATCGCGGCATATTTTGCACGCACCTCGGCGGTTTTGCCGCAGCACATTTTTCCTTCCGGGCAGGGGCCGGATACACAAGCCGGGCCGGACTTTGCAAAGATATGCGGTGCCACCGGATACACCAGCTCGAACATCTTTTCGGCCAGCTCCCGGATCTCCCACTGGGCGCGGTTGCAGCAGCGCAGGTGGAAAAAGTTCTGCAGGCTGCGGGCATTCATGGTGACCACCATCTTGGTCTCGCAAGCGTTGGGCAGTACAAAGCGGGCATCCTCGTTGGCCTGCTTGCTGGCCTTGGCGCGGGCCTGCTTTTCCGGCATTCCTTCAGCCATCAGGCGGGCGGTGTGGCCTTCTTCCAGCTTGTGGGCAAGGTCGAGGTAGCGCTTTGCGTCCTCTTCCATGCTGGCAAGGAAAGCTTCCTTTGCTTCCGGGATGGCTTCGATCTCGGGCGGTACCACATAGCGGAAATCGTCCAGCCGCACATAGCGCTGGCTCTGCACACTGAAGGATGCAATGCGGTGGCGGGTGATCTGCGCCAGCAAAGTGCGGCTGACCCCCTCGATGCCAAAGGTGAAGCTGGCATGTTCAATGGGGCTGGCATGGCCCAGATCGCTGAGCATGGTCAGGAACTTCGCAGTTTTTTCTTCGTCCAACCCGTCCAGCAGGTCGGTGATGTGCGCATCGGAATAGCAGAGCTTTGCCGCTGCAGCCACCACCTTTTCCGGTTCCGGGGTATGTGCGATCAAACGAACAGTCATCATAAGTGTGTTATTCCTCCGCAGTGATTTTGGTCAGGGGCGCAAAATTGGCCATGGTCTTTTTGATGCCCACCTTTTCAAAGTTGATCTCCACGATCTGATCTCCGGCGGCAGGCTTCACAGCCACTACCTGACCGCGTCCGAACACCTTGTGCTCCACAAGATCGCCCGGCTCATAGTGTTTTGCGCCTTTTGCAGCGGTTTTTGCTGCCGGTGTACCTGTAAAGGAGATTTGCTTTGCAGATTTTTTCTGCGTTGTTCCGTCAGAATATGCAGAACTGTAACCAGAGCCATATTCCGTACCTGCGCCGCTGCGGCCATAGCCGGAACCGTATCCGCTCTGGCTCTGGCCCCGGTTTGCATAGGCCGAGCCAAAGCCGCGGCCCTCGCCTGCGTTGTATTCGCGGTTCAGGTAGCCGCCGCGATTGCTATAGCTGCTTCCGTAACCGCCCGTACCGTACCCACTGGCGCTGCGGCCCCATCCGGACGGCCCGGAGTAACCGGACGCACCACCGGGCACCGTATCACGATAGCTGTCGCCCCAGCCGCCAAAGCGGGAGCGCTGTTCCAGTACCGGGCTGCGGGTCTCCTCGATATACTCCGGCTCGATCTCCCGCAAAAAGCGGCTCGGCTCGTTGCGCTGGGTGCGGCCATACAGCATCCGGGAAACGCTGTTGGAGATGTACAGCTCCTTCTTGGCGCGGGTGATGCCCACGTAGGCAAGGCGGCGCTCCTCTTCCAGATCAGCCTCGGAATACTTGCTCATCTCGCTGGGGAACACGCCCTCCTCCATGCCAATCAGGAACACATACGGAAATTCCAGACCCTTGGCGGAGTGGATGGTCATGAGCACCACCTGATCGGCGCTCTCGTTATAGCTGTCGATATCGCTGATGAGGGCGATATCTTCCAGATAGCCTTCCAGCGTGGCTTCCTCACCGTGCTGGTCGCAGTAGTTCTTGACGTTATTCACCAGCTGACCAAGGTTCTGCAGGCGGTCAGCCGCATCCTCGTGGCCCTTGGCTGCATCGGCTTCCAGCATGGCCTTATAGCCGGTCAGCTCGATCACATCGGCTGCAAACTCGTCCAGCGTGCGGGTCTCCAAAGAATCCTGCAGGCGCTGATAGATCTGCCAGAACTTGAGCAGCGGCATTACGGCGCGGCTGAGCTTTGCATATTGGTCGGCATGGCCGATGATGTCCAGCATGCTCACGCCCTCCTGCGCGGCCAGATCGGCAATGACCTCCACGGTGGTGGCACCGATCTTGCGGGCAGGCTCGTTGATGATGCGGCGCAGGCGCACATCATCGCGGGGGTTCGCCACGATGGACATGTAGGAATGGATATCCTTGACCTCTTTGCGGTCGTTGAAGCGCTGGCCGCCCACGATCTTGTGGGGGATGCCTGCACGGGTAAAGTAGCTTTCGATGGGGGCCGATTGGGCGTTCATGCGGTAGAGGATGGCGTGGTCGGCCAGATGTCCTCCCTCTTTCAGGTGCTGGCCGATCACATCCGCGATGTGGCTGGCCTCGTCCTGCTCGTTCTCGGCGGTGTACACCTGCACCTTATCGCCCTCCCCATTGCTGGTCCACAGGGTCTTGCCCTTGCGCTCGGTGTTATGCTGAATGACACAGTTCGCAGCGTTCAGGATATTGGACGTAGAGCGGTAGTTTTGTTCCAGACGGATGGTCTTGGTGCCCGGGTAAATGCGCTCGAAATTAAGGATGTTCTCAATGGTAGCGCCGCGGAAGCGGTAGATGCTCTGGTCATCATCGCCCACCACGCAGATGTTCTTTTCCGGGCCGGTGAGGAGGCTCACCAGACGGAACTGCGCCACACTGGTGTCCTGATACTCGTCCACCAGCAGATAGCGGTATTTGTTCTGGTAGAAATCCCGCACATCCTTGTGCTCGGCCAGCAGCTGCACAGTCTGGTAGATCAGGTCGTCAAAGTCGAATGCTCCGGCTTCCTTCAGGCGCTTTTCGTAGGCCGCGTAGATGCGGGCCGTCAGCGCGCCTTTGGTATCTTTTGCGGGGCTGGCAAGGGCCTGTTCCGGGCTGACAAGCTGATCCTTCCATCGGCTCATCTGGTTGATCGCAGCCTTGATGGGCAGGAACTTATCGTCCACATTCAGGTCTTTGTAGACAGCCTTCATCACGCGCTGGGAATCATCGGTATCGTAGATGGTAAAGCTGCGCGGGTAGCCGATCTCCTCCGCCCAGCGGCGCAGGATGCGTACACAGGCCGAGTGGAAGGTGGAAGCAAACACTTCGTCGCCCTCTTCACCGCCCAGCATCCGGCGCAGACGTTCCTTCAGCTCCCCTGCTGCCTTGTGGTAAGGTATGGCCATCACGTTCCAGCTGCGCACAGCGTTCTGGCGCAGCATCCCGTCCAGCCAGCTGGGGGCGGCAGTGCCGGTCATGATGGCGTTGCGCAGAGCCTTGATATCGTCCTCCGTGGCCGGGCGCGGTGTCTGTTTGGAGCCGTGGGCCGAGCCGAACCGGATGAGGTTTGCAATGCGGTTTACCAGCACGGTGGTCTTGCCGCTGCCTGCACCAGCAAGGATGAGCAGCGGGCCATCGGTGGTGAACACTGCCTGCCGCTGCATATCGTTCAGGCGGCCAAACTGTTTTTCGATATAGGTATCGCGCAGAGCGCAGAATTCCTGTGTGAGATCTGTTGCCATGGTTTCCCCTGTTCCTTTTATGTTTATACTATCAAAATACAGTATACCACATTTCAAAACGATTGAGAATAGCCGCCGCGTTCGCTCTGGCTATTTTCAGCGGAAAAAATATTTTTATAATTTGTAACTCCGAAAAGCCTGTGGGCTTTTCGGAGTTACTTTTTCACGAAAGAGGTCGTAGAGAAAAATTGCATCTGATAAAACAGCAGCCGTTTTTCGTTACGGCCTTTTTGTGAAAATGTGTTTGGAGCAGCCCGCAGGCTGCGACAAACACGAAATAAATAATATAATTTCCTTATTTTATGCCCAAAGCAAACGCGGCGGGCATTTCAAATCGTAAAACAAAAACCGCCCGGCAGCTCTTGCGAACCGACGGGCGGAAAAAATGCTTTTCAGAAAGCGCTTAGCTGAAAATGTTGATCAGGATACCAGCAGCAACGGCAGAGCCGATAACACCGGCCACGTTGGGGCCCATTGCGTGCATCAGCAGGAAGTTGGAGGGATTCTCGCTCTGGCCAACCTTCTGGGAAACGCGAGCGGCCATAGGCACAGCGGAAACGCCTGCGGAACCGATCAGCGGGTTCACCTGACCGCCGGTCAGCACATACATCAGCTTGCCGAACAGCACACCTGCGGCAGTGCCGAAGGAGAATGCGATCAGGCCCAGCACGATGATGAACAGGGTGCGGGTGTTCAGGAAGGTGTTTGCAGAGGTGGTGCAGCCAACGGACAGTGCCAGGAAGATGGTGATGATGTTCATCAGCTCATTGCCGGCAGTCTTCTGGATACGATCCACAACACCGGACTCTTTCATCAGGTTGCCCAGCATCAGCATACCGACCAGAACGGCTGCATCGGGAACAATCAGAGAAACAACGATGGTGACCATGATGGGGAAGATGATTCTCTCGGTCTTGGACACGGTGCGCAGCTGCTTCATCACGACTGTGCGCTCTTTCTTGGTGGTGAGCGCCTTCATAATGGGCGGCTGGATCACGGGCACCAGAGCCATGTAGCTGTATGCTGCAACGGCGATGGATCCAAGCAGCTCAGGAGCCAGACGGGAGGTAACGAAGATAGCGGTAGGACCGTCTGCACCGCCGATGATGGCGATAGCAGCGGACTGCTTCTGGGTGAAGTCCACCAGACCGGTAGCGGTCAGCAGACGAGCGCCCATGTAAGTACCGAAGATGCCGAACTGAGCGGCAGCGCCCAGCAGCAGGCTCTTGGGGTTGGAGATCAGGGGTGCGAAGTCGGTCATGGTGCCGATGCCCAGGAAGATCAGCGGCGGGTAGATGCCCAGCTTAACGCCCATGTAGAGCATATCGGCCAGACCACCGTTGTTCAGGATCTCCACCCACATGGGGTGTTCCAGACCGTCACCGACGAAATATTGCATGTGGATAACGCCGCTGCCGGGCAGGTTTGCCAGGATCATGCCGAATGCCATGGGCAGCAGGATCAGCGGCTCAAACTCTTTGACGATGGCCAGGTACAGCAAAAAGCAGCCCACGCAGATCATAACTGCGTACAGGTAGCCGCCCGGCTCGCCAAACTTCGCAAAGCCGGAGCTTTGGAAAATACCGACCAGAGTATCAATAAACTGTGTCATGCTCTTCCTCCTCTGTTAAAATGGTGCGGTGGTGTCGTTTACACCCGCATTGCCCCAGCCGTTCTTGCTGCGGCGCACAGCCTTGAGGGTGTACTTGCCGTTGCCCATTGCATGGATTGCTGCCATAATGGCGGCGATCACATCACCGGGAATGCCCTCTTCCACCTGAGGAGCGGGAGCAGCTGCGGCCTGCTGCACGGGTGCAGCGGGCTGTACAGCGGGAGCCTTGGCGGCTTCCTTGGCAGCCTTCTTCTTTGCGTTCATCGAATCGAAGATCTTGCCTTCCAGCGTGATAATCGCCATCAGCAGGATAAGGATCAAGAACACCAGTACGATGCCGGTAATGGTAACGACCACGTCAAAACCTAAATCCATGGTTTTCCTCCTGTTTCTTGTATACTGCGTCCGATACAAGATCGTCAGCAGAAAATCAATTTGGGTACATTATACCTTATTTTCCAATTTATTTCAACAAAAATAGATATTTTTTCTTTTTGGCGCTTTTGTTCAGATTCATGGATAAATGGTGCAGCTTTGATTATCTGCGGCCAATACGGGGCGTTGCATCCAAAAAGCCGGTTTCCAGCTTGTCGTTCAGGCCAAGGCTCATGGCAGTGCCCAGTGCCACACAGTTGACGGGATCGGGCGAAACCGTCACCTCCACCTTCAGCTCTTCGCTCAGGTATTCGGTAAGGCCGTGCAGCTGTGCACCGCCGCCGGTCAGCATGACACCATTGCGGAAGATATCGCCTGCCAGTTCCGGGGGGTCTTTTCCAGCACCTGATGGGCTGCGGTGCCGATCTGCTCGCTGAGCATCATGACCGGGTCGTACAGGTCGTCAGTGGAAACATTCACACGCACCGGCAGGCCGGTGAGCAGGCTGCGGCCCTTGATCTCCATGGTCTCGTGGAAATCAGTCTTCTGGGGGCAGCAGGCCACGTTCTTTTTCAGCTCTTCGGCGGTGCGCTGGCCAATGGCAACGCTGTACTTGTTGCGCACGAACTTGAGGATCTCTTCGTCGTAGTGGTTGCCGGCCACGCGCACGCTGGTGGCCTTGACCTTGCCGCCCAGAGAAAGCACTGCAATATCGGTGGTGCCGCCGCCGATATCAATGATCATGCGGCCCTCCGGCTGGGTGATGTCGATGCCGGAGCCAAGGGCAGCGGCAATGGGTTCGTCGATCAGGTACACCTGACGGGCACCAGCGGCCACCACAGCCTCCACCACGGCATCGCTTTCAATGCCGGTAATGGCGGCGGGCACACAGACGGCCACGCGGGGCTTGACCATGTGGGAGCTGTACACCTGCTTGACAAAACGGCAGATCAGCTCACGGGTCATGGTATGGTCACTGATCACACCGTCCTTCAGCGGGAAGATGGCAGAAATATAGTTCGGGGTGCGGCCCACCATAGCAAGGGCCTTATCGCCTGCTTCCAGCACGGTCTTCTTGCGGGTATCCATTGCCACAACGCTGGGCTGGTTGAGCACAACGCCCTTGCCCTCCTGCGCAATGATAATGGTAGTGGTACCAAGATCGATACCGATATCGTTCTGTGCCATAAGTTCTCTTTTTCCTTTCTCTGGTTTCTCTATCGAAACAACGGCCTGTTGATGCAGGCCGGAAATCATACCAGCCTACAGTATAGCATAGTTGCCGTAAAAAGTATACCGGTTTTGAACTCCTTCCGTCTGCTCACTTTGTTCGCATCCACCTGTCCCCTTTTTGTCACTTACGTGACATCTGTTCCTCTCTTTGTCACCTGTGGTGACATTTCTCCCCGGCGCGGGGAGAATCTGTCCCGGCCGGGGGAAGTCTGTCTCCCGGAGGAAGGCTTTGGCAGT
>ENA-OQJB01000740-OQJB01000740.1-human-gut-metagenome-genome-assembly--contig:-NODE-740-length-13361-cov-3.594378_pt1 | contig 13361 bp, 8 predicted proteins | sample MGYA00242599_ERZ504765 | MGnify/ENA primary metagenome ERZ504765 (study PRJEB26092, sample SAMD00036354) | human gut metagenome | host: Homo sapiens | study: EMG produced TPA metagenomics assembly of...
CGTTTGCCACACGCGTACCGGCTGCAGGCAGGAAGATGGAATTACCATTAGGACCGGTGAACTTAAAACCTGCCACTCCATCCTGCTCAGTCCACTCTTTCTGGCACAACGTGAAGAGTTCCTCGAAATCATCGGCAGTAGGCAGTGTGGCACGCCCTTGAAATGCACGGAAAGCCAAGTCGGAAGCCGTTTTATAAGTATCGGCCGAAGCATAGTCGGCAGGGTCGATGCTATTGTTGCATCCGGTCAGGTCACCGAATCCGAAAAGGCCACCCAGTCCAGTCTCGCTCTTGGCACCCACATTGAAGCGAGCCCACTTCACGGAGAGTCCCAGGTCGACAAGGTCATTGTCGAGATCGAAGTCATAGGCAGGAGTAGTGAAGCTCTTCACCTCACCATACACAATGCCGCTACCCAGATTGAGGTAAGCCGCATAATAGTATTGCGTTTCGGGCACCAACCCTTCATGGACGAATGAATAGCTGTCCTTAAGTTCCTCACTCTTCACTATAAGGCCTGCACGAACCGCTTCTACATCGGATGAAGTAGAGATAACAACACCACAAGTAGCATCGGCCGTAGCATCGGTCAATGTCCCACCCAATACAGCCGAGGCGAAGTCGACAGATGCGGCATCGGCAGTAGCCACCTTGGCATCGGTGGTGAGCAAGCTTTTCACCTCACCTTTGTAATACACCTTACCCTGCAAGCATACATAAGCCTGATAATAGAGCGTAGAGTTATTGTTCAACCCGTTCAACTGAGCACTGAAGGCGCTGCCGTCATAAGCAGCCTGCACGTCCTCGGGCAGGTTGTCTTGCGCAAAACCATAGAAGAAGCCGGTCTTATAGCTTCCGGCATCCATGCCATCCAACCCGGAGAGCGTGGCATGGAGTGTAGCGGTAGTGGCGGTCACATCGGACGACCCCGTCACCACCGACGATTCGTTCAGAATCGGGGTGGTGTGGATAGTATAGTCGTCATCTTCACTGCACGAAGCCAGCGAAAGACCCAGTACAAGTGAAAGTATTCCTAAATATATCTTTGTCTTCATATATACTAAATTCATTTAAGTGGTTATTCAATGGTCATCGAAATTATCTCAACCTTCACATCCGGCTGTCCGTCTTCGGTGGCAGCCACAGTAGCAAGTCCCTTATTCTGGATACCGATACAGATACAACTGCTTCCTTCGTAAGTCACAGTGGCACCGGTGGTATTGGTCACGGACACAGTCTGTACAGCTCCTTCGGCAGTATCAAAGGCCACGGCATGAGCCAGGTTGTAGCAGTCATCTTCCCAAGCATTTCCGATGTTATTGTCCATAATCACGGTCTTAGGAGTCGCGCCCTCGTTCCAAGTGATTCCACTCAGCACTTTGTACTGTATCTTCAGCGTCTGGTTCTTTTTCAACTTCACCTTCGTGATGTCGATCGGCCATCCCGCGTCACCACCGCCCCAAGGATTGTAGAACTGCAAGCGCAAACGATCGGGATTTCCGTCACCGAAAAGAATTTGTACCTTGCTGTTGTCTACCTTGATTTCAGTAGGCCCGGTAGGTCCGGTAGCGATAGGTTTGTAGTTGAGGTTGGCACAAAGATAAGAATCCACGGCTCCCTTGTCATTGGTCGTTGCAGGCACACCCATCTGGAAAGAGCTGGTGACATCGCAAGCCATTACGGTAAACTCGCTTCCCTTCACTTCCACCGTGCGCTTATCACCGGTAGCGGTGAGGACGGTTATCTCAACCGGATTGCCGTCGGCATCCATAAATTTCAATTTGCCGTCTTCAATGGCAAGCTTACCGGCATTGGTACCGTCATCCCATTTGTAGCCATCGGCCGTGCTGCTCAATACCAGCTCATAGTCGGCAATGGAAGCATCGGCCACAGGTGCCCATGAAGAACCGTACTGTCCCTTCACTACGCTTTCCCAAGCAGCAGAGCCACCATTCCACCATGTCCAGTCATAAGGTTCTTCATCATTGATGAGGAAGCGTGCCTCATTGCCCACATAGGTGACACCGTTGATTTCAGTAGTGAACAGTTTGGTTGCCAAATCTTCAATGGCAGGCTGTTGTACTTCGGCAGGCTGAAGCAAACCCGGATCTTCAGTCGGTATGATACTGGGGTCATTATAAGCCTCTTCGGAAATGAAGTTCCACACCAGCCACCACGGACCTTCGCTATTGGTACGCATCGTAGCTACCTGCAGCAGATAAGGAGTACATTCTATAATCTTGATGTCGTTGGTATAGTTGGAACAGACATCATCAAAACCCTCGTTATGCAATGAATAGGTACCGCCATAGAAAGATATGACAGGGCGTTTCGGGTCAGACACATTCAAGTTGAAAGTTCCGGTGGCATCCGTCGTGCCCGAAGCAGCCACCCGATGAAGTTCCACCGTACAGCCTTTCACAGCATCCAGGCCGAAAGTGATGTACGACTGGAAATAGGGGTCGTCTGCCGGAATGAGCCACGATTGGATACCCGGATCCCAGTTGGGAGCCCAATTGGCGCTACCAATCATAAGGTCGGTAATATTGCTTCCATCATTTTTCACATCAGTGTGGCTCATGTACATCACCGGTCCCGAACAACGGCCAATACCAAAGTTCTTGTCAATGGGAACCCACTTACGGCTCTTGCCCACTCCACCTGCAAGGTTAGCCCAGATAGGGTCTTCGAGCATGGCAAAGTTATTGGTCTCTACCTTGAAGGTATATGGTTCGCCATATACCGGACCTGCCGGTGTGGAAGCGCCGAAAGTCACGCTATATTCTCCGGCAAAAGGAAGTGCCAAGTCAAGAGTGGTCTTTTGAGAAGGACCGCTTGGAGTGACCCACAAGGGAGTGGCTCCCTTGATGAGCGAAGTCAGATGAATCGTATTAGGATCATTGGCATCAGGGGTCACCGTATAGGCGATACCTTCCACCAGATCATCGGAGACATAGGTTTTTGCCCCCATCTCGTACTCTTCGGGCGAGCAAGCGGAAAATATCAAAGCCGCTCCTGCCAATATGGAAAAGAATGATTTAAGTCTCATATCTTATTGTTTTATTTTTATTTACTCTATTAATGGTACTCACCATCCGGGATTCTGCACAAGTACACTCTGTGAAAGGTTAATTTGATTATAAGGAATCTGGCTCAAGCCTTTGGTGGCTTTCACACGGTCGGCCCGTATGGTTACCGCATCATCAGTGCCTCCACTCTTCACCTTGACACCATTCAAGGCGAGCTTCTCGGCTGCCACGTCTATACCTTGACGCAGGAGATCCCAATAATTAATGCTTTCAAAAGCAAATTCAAGACGACGTTCTTCCATAATAGCTTGTTGAGACACACTCTTAGCTTGATAGTTGGCCGATACTGTTCCGTTGTCATCAACCTGATAAGCACGCTTACGCACTTGGTCGAAATAAGTTTGCGCATTGGGGCTGCCCAGTTCTGCGGCCATCAACAATACGTCGGCATAACGGATAATAACGTAGTCTTGGCGGTTCTGTGTCTGGAAGTCACCGCTACCATCCTGCTTACCGGCATGGCTTCCATCGGCATAGCAAAGGGGAGCATACTTCTTCACAGCATAGCCGGTATATTCACGCCAGTCATTAAAACTGGTGGTAAAGTCGGCCGAACCGGTGATTCCTTCCCCTACCAAATCAATGATAGAAGCCGAACGGCGGAGGTCACCAGAGGGAAACGCTTCCACAAAATCAGGATTTACCGTCAATGCGCCCCATCCCTTGCAATAGGGAGCAGCATTAAGCTGGCGCATACCCAACATCACCTGCCAACGGTTGGAGTCATTATTCCCGTTATAATCCTGAGTAGCGGTAAATTTCAACGCAAGAATGGTTTCCTTGTTCCCATCACCGGCATATGTACCCTTCAAAGTTTCATAGTCTCCTTTTTCGGCCACTTTTGCAGAAGAAGCCGGCCATAAATTCTTGAATTGCGGTACCAAACCATATTCTCCTGAAGCGATTACGTCTTCTACAGCAGCCAAAGCTTCGGCACGAGTCACTTCTGCAGGTTCTTCACCGTAATATCCGGTATAGAAAAGATAGGCACGTGCCAGCAAAGCCTCGGCGGCATATTTTGTAATATGTCCGTCGTTCTTGGTATAGTCGGCCTTGGGATAAGCGTCACCGGGAATATTCTCGATAGCATATTTTAAGTCAGTAAATATGGCACTGAACACCTCTTTGGCAGGTGAAGGAGCGCGATTTTCGTTTACCGGTTCCAGAAAGAGTGGGATATTCCCCCATAAACGAACCATATCCAGATAAAGCAATGCACGCAACGTACGACATTCGCCCATATAGATACCACGTTTGCTATCCGATTCATTCCATACAATCTGCTCTTCATGAGCTATCAGCTCGTTGCAACGATAGACGCCCGCATAATAATTTTTCCAGTCACCTTCGTATAGGTTGAGGTCAGCCGGCGATTGGGAGATGTCAAAACGGTCAATGGCCTGATAGCCACGTCCATCGGCATTTCCGGTAGCGCCAAAACACTCGGCACTCATCACCTCGGAAGCCATATAAAACCCTACCATCATGGCTGATGAAGTCTGGCGCCAACCATCATAACAACCTATCAGAGCACGATAAGCATCTTTTTCAGTCTTATAGAATGTACCGGTTGAAGATTCAGTCTTCGACGTAACATCGAGAAAACTGTCGGTACACGAAGCCAGTCCCAAACTCAGGAGCAGGACACTTGCCATAAATATATTTTTGTTTTTCTTCATATCAGTCTATATTTTAAAATTTCAAGTTAACACCAAACAATACGGTACGGGGACGGGGGTAATAACCTAAATCAACGCCCGACACCCAACCTTGTCCGTTATCTCCTTCGGGACCATAACCTATTTCCGGATCCATGCCGTCATATTTGGTAAATGTGAACGCATTCTGTACCTGAGCATAGATACGGCACTGGCTGATGGCCTTACATCTCAGTAGCTTGGCAAAGTCGTAGCCCAAAGTAATGTTACTGATTCGCAGGTAATCACCATCCTGCACGTAGAGGTCTGAGAACTGCCAGTTGAGATTCTGGTCTGTGACACGAGGTATGCGATTGCTGGTTCCCTCTCCTGTCCAACGTCCTAAAATTGCAGTAGTATAATTGGCTTGCTTGGAGGTATGGTTACGATAGCTCTGGACAATCTGCTGTCCGAAAGCACCGTTGGCCACTACAGAGAAATCAAGTCCTTTCCAGTTGAAACCGAGATTGAAGCCCATAGTGAAATCAGGAATACCGTTACCAAGATCGGTCTTGTCAAGCTCGTTCACCCGTCCGTCATGGTTGATGTCCACAAACTTCACGTCACCTGGTTGTACGTCAGCTTGCAGCACACCGTTACCAGCCTTAATCCAATCCTCTATTTCTTGATTGTTTTGGAATATGCCTGCTGTCTTGAAACCATAGAAATAACCGATAGGCTTACCATTCTCGGCACGATAGAATTCAGGAGTATTGTCATACAACTGGTTGGTAGAGCCATGAATGATACCATCGTCGTTAGGAATCTCTCCGACCTTATTCTTATTGTAGGCACCGTTGATACCGATATTGTAACTAAAGTCTTTGCCTATTTGGTCATTCCAAGTAAGATTGAGTTCCACACCGGTGTTTTTCACTCCACCGCCATTAATATAAGGAGCACCTGCTCCGGCAGTAGCAAGAATAGGAGCCACCACGAGCCAGTCTTTAGTATCTTTAATGTAGAAATCGAAATTAACACCCAGGCGACTGTTGAGGAATCGGGCATCAAGACCGATATTGGTCTGCTGTGAAGTCTCCCACTTGATGTCAGCATTAGCCAGACGACTAGGGTAAGCTCCCCAGTTGGTTCCGAGCTGTGCCGCAGCATCCGAGTCGCCGTAACCGCTGCCGAAAAGATAGTGTGTATTGGTACTCTTGATAGGAGCCAGATATTGGAATGCGTCAATGTTGGCATTACCCACTTGTCCCCAGCTGGCACGTATTTTCAGGAAGTCGAGCCAGTTTTGCGTACTTTCCATGAATTTTTCGTTAGTAATGGTCCATCCTGCCGATACCGAAGGGAAGTAACCAAAACGGTTGCCTTTGGCAAAGTTGCTCGAACCGTCTGCACGCAAAGTAGCATTGACCATATAAGTTTCTTTCCAGTTCCAACCCAATCGGCCGAAATAGGACACCTTGCGGCTCTCGGTATGCGGATTGCCACTGGCACCCAAGCCGTTGGTCGAATCGGAGGCCGTTCCGTTGCCCACAAAAGCATGCTCCCAATCATCAAAACCTTCTTTCAACATACCATTTTTAGCTTCGATATAAGTGCCCTCGTAACGATAGGCTTCCATACCCAGCAAGGCGTTGAACGAATGTTCTCCCATAGTCCAGTCATAAGAAGCCGTATTGGTCCATGTCATACCCAAAGAGTGATTGGCATTTTGAGATACGGTAGTACGTTCTTCATTATATATATATTGGCTGAACTTGTAGAGAGGCTTGAAACTACGGTATTCGCTGGAACCATAAACCACACCGAATACAGACTTTATCTTCAAATTCTTGACAGGCTGCAATTCAGCATAAACATTACCGGAAAAAGTAGCCGTTTTGTTCTCATTGTTGCTGTCGGTCATCATTAAACCATAAGGGTTTCCATCACCTTTATTCCAGTCACTGGTACTGGTGTCATTGTAAGGCGAATCATAAAGATTATTATCGCTATAGACAGGAGCGATAGGCGATGTTCCGAATGCACCGCGTAAGGTATTATTATATTGGTTGCCTACACTGATACCGTTATTCATCTTATATACAAAACTCACCTGCTCGCCCACTTTCAAAATATCCTTGAAAAGTTTGTGCTCGCTGTTCACACGGAAATTGTAACGCGAATAGTTAGACACATCCGAACCGCCGACAATACCTTCCTGACTCATATATCCTAACGAAAGGGCATAAGTGGAAGTTGCGCTTCCACCAGTGACACCCAGCGTATAGCTCTCCGTTGTGGCATTATCTTTGAACATAGTATCTACCCAATCCGTATCATACACATTGCCATTGGCATCGTAAATAGACTGGTATTGGCTCCAATCGTAAGCCGAAAGTCCGCTATTCAAAGCCTGCTCATCCATAATGGCCATATACTCTTTTGCATTCAGCATATTAGCCTTACGAGCTACATTCTGTATTCCATAATAAGCATCGAAACTAATCTGCGCTTTACCTTCGCGCCCTTGCTTGGTAGTAATAAGCACTACACCATTAGCACCGGCCGAACCGTAGATAGCCGCACTAGCCGCATCTTTCAGTACATCTATACTTTCAATATCGGCAGGATTCAAAGTAGAAATATCACCACCCACACCATCAATCAGATAAAGAGGAGCACTATTTCCCACGGTACCAAGACCACGGATACTCACTTTCATGTCAGCACCCGGTTGACCGGAAGTCGAAGCAATACTTACACCCGGTGTCTGTCCCTGCATAGCCTGCAAGGGATTGGTTGTATTCATCTTGGCTATTTCGTCACCCTTCACCTGAACAGTGGCACCCGTCACCAATTTCTTCTTCTGGACACCATAGCCCACTACAACCACTTCATCCAACATTTCCGTGTCCTCCTTCAGCACCACATTGATGACGGAAGAAGTACCTACCTTGATTTCCTGTGATTGATAACCGATGTAAGAAAACACCAGTGTCTGTCCTTGTTGGGCACTTACCGAATACCGGCCATCAATGTCGGTAATTCCACCCGTAGCGGTTTCTCTCACCTGCACGCTGACACCTATCAACGGCTCACTATCCGTAGCCGATGTCACAACACCCGAAATGGTCTTGTTTTGAGAAGGATTAGCCTGCAGGCTACTGATTGCAGGTACAAGAAACAAAAGTACCAATGCAACACGGCATAAACGCAGATTTATGCACTTTTCCAAGAATGTTTTTCTCATTGTACATTATTTAATGGTTAATATCAAAGATTCATTGTGTTCTTCAATTAATACCAAAGAACTCGGATGCAAATGTATGGAGGAACAAGAAAAGAATGTCGAGAAATTGTTACGAAGAGTATATGATTTCGTTAATCAAGGCTTCTAAAATGTTACTAAAAAAGGTATAATTTGTTTTCCGTCCCTTCTCTAAGCCTTTTGAAGAGGGGCTATTCTTCCCATTCCCCTCAATACCGGAATTGGTTTCACCTCACTTTTCCATCCCCAATATACTTTCTCCGGAGTACAAAGAACCATTTCTTTCTAAAAACGTTCTCAAGGAAGAACAACCTAAAGCTTAACAGATAATGAAAAAATTAGTAGTATTTGCAGTACTTGCCGCAATCGTGGCAAGCTGCGCCGATGACAATCCGCCCCAGATAGAAAAAAGCAGTGAGTTGGTATCACCACGACTTTTGATGGACGTGTCCACAGAAAGCGGACAAAGCCCGCTGACCGGCATACTGACCATCATGCCCTGCAAGGCGGGCACCTCTATTTATTATGGAAACTACATAAACCGGAAGCTGACACCTTTTTACGGTACTACCAAGTTAAAGACGGAGCTTTCTATAACGATGGCGTCAATCGAGAGTTATCCTTACCCGCAGGTCTCTATAACATGATTTATTGGGGAACCCCTAAATACGAGGAGCCGATTTATGCACATCCTCTCATGAGGGACCCGGTCTACATCTTAGGCGAAGACATGTCCCGGCAACACTTCTCCCTATTCAAAATGGAAGCGGACACAACCTATTATCCGGTATTCGACCTGGTACACGCCGTCCAGCCTGCCAACATTGGAAGTGAGGACCTGAAAGCATCCCTCAAACGGGTAGTGACCGGACTGAAAGTAATCATCAAGGACAAGAACAACGGCATCCTCAGTTCGAGCATCGACAGCATGGTGGTGCGCATCACCAATATTGCTGGAGAACTGAATTTCTACACCGCCGCTCCTCAAGGAAGCCCACGCACAGTAGCCTTCCCTCTGGTCCGTTCCGTCGACGGTACACAAATGAGCAACGCCACCGTCATGCTCTTCCCTTCTTTCGGGAAACCGGAATTCCAGATGAGCATCATACTGAAAAATGGAAACGTGAAAAGTTTCAAGCAAACATTGAACGGACCTTTGGAAGCAAACTCCAAACTGACCCTGACCCTCACTCTGGGAGACATCTTTTCCGAAGAATCATCCGGAGAATTCACCCTTGACAACTGGAACGAGGAAAGCCAGACAATCGATGTCCCTTCATTGGATTGAGCTTGCAGCATCAAGGAAGATAGAACGGTGCGCGTCCATCTTATAAAAAGGCAACGTGAACCAGAAAGTGGAGCCCTTGCTCAACTGTGACTCCACCCCTATCTCTCCTTTCAGTTCCTTCACAATGTTTTGCGAAATGGCCAGTCCCAGTCCGGTACCTTGCTTAAAGGAATCCAGCTTCACAAAGCGGTTAAAAATCCCCTGCGCATTCTCAGATGATATCCCCGTCCCGGTATCGGTGACATAAAAACGGATATAGCTATTTTCGGGCATTCCGTAACCAATGGTAATGCTACCGGCAGCAGTAAACTTCAGCGCATTACTGATGAAGTTATTGAATACCTGAGTAATTCTGCGCTGATCGGTATACAGCAGCAAACCGGGCAATGGCGTAACCGTGACCAGACGCACGTCTTTATTGGTCAGCCTGATACTTGTAGCCTGCTCTATCTCGGACACCATTTTATTGATATCCACGTTAGCATAGACATACTCCAATGTACCGGCTTCTATCTTCGACAAATCCAGAATGTCATTGATGAGCTGCAACAGCAGTTCATTATTCCGCTCTATAATATCGAGATACTCCACCCGTTCTTCCTCAGACACTTCCGTGGCCAAAATACTCGAAAAACCAACTATTGCATTGAGCGGAGTACGTATCTCATGACTCATATTGGCCAGGAAAGCCGATTTTATCCGGTTGGACTCCTCAGCCTCCTCTTTGGCCAGACGTAGCTTGCGCTCCATGATTTTCAAATCAGTAATGTCCCAAGCAGTATAAACAATCCACTTGCGACCATCAGAAAGCTTTATAAAATTATTGTTCTGGAAGGTAAACCGCTCCTCGTTCTTCTTGGTAAAAAAACGTCGTATACCTTCTTGTGGAATCCCCGTCTTGACCAACTCTTCATCCTCCTTCCTAATTAAAGCCGCAGCCTCTGGCATTGTTTCAAAATCCGTCTTGCCTATAGCCTCTCTGGCCGAACATTCAAAGAGTTCCTCTGCCTTTTTATTCCAAAAAGTATAGCGCATCCCATCATTCACATCCTTCACTTTTGCCGCAATGGGAAGATTATCAAGAATGCCTTCCAACAGTTGCAGATACCTCTCCCGGTCCCTTTCCCTCAATTTCTTCATCCGCCTCTGCATGAAGAAAAAGAAGAGGCACAGCACCAATGTACCTAAAAGAATGGAAATATAGACCATCTCTCTTTGAACAAACCCGTCGGGAATATCAAGCCTTTCCTGCAAGGTGAAAGCAGTATCGAAAAGTTCGGGGCTTTCAGCCATTTTGTCAGCTAATGCCGGATGAACAAAGATTATACAAAAAGAGAAGAATATCGTCAGTAACCGAATACTTCCGAGAGGTAAAAAAGAGGAACATGTTTTGTCATAATTGGCAAACATTTAATAATTAAATAGTTAGATAAGATTCCAGCTACTGCAAATTTAGAAAAAAATAAATGCGAAAACAGTATCTACGAAATAAATTTGCATTTTACACCCATTATTTTGTATTTAATGCCGAGAAGAGAATATTTTGAGAATAACCCAATACAAAAGGATGATACAGCACAATCAGCTAATGCCTATATGAGCTTATCAGGAAGGAATCGTCGCTTTTCAAAACATGAGATTAAAACCTTTTTTACGTCCCGTATTGTATTTCTCAATCTCTGACGCAAATGATTTTTTCAGCTGCGCTGCCATAAAGTCCAAGAAAGGCTGACTGTTCTCATCTTCTTGCGACTGCCGCAAAGAAAGAATATAGTCGCCCCTATCTTCTTTAAAGATTTTCGTCGGAAAAAGATGATGGCAGAACTGGATATAGTTCATCAACAAACGAGCCGTTCTCCCATTGCCATCTACCCACGGATGAACGGTTACCAAATTGAGATGAGCATTGAAACTCAATTCATATCGTTCCCGAAATGTTTCCATATTCTTTTGCTTTTCTCTCAATATAGAACAAAGTTCTTCTACTTTAGCGGGAACTTTAGGATAGCTCATATAAGAACACCCGCCCACCCCAGCAGTAACGCCGCACAAACGAAATTCACCTTTAGAAGAATCAAAAGAACCGCCCATTACATTATATACACTCCCAGTAGTACGCATTAGAGCAGCATTCAATTTTTGTAAGAAAACAGGCGTAATTTCCGCATTTTGTGCACTTTCTTCTTTGGCGAGTTCGTATGCCTTCTTCAAATCCTCATTCATCAGATGATAGACCAACGGCTTTCCTTTGGCTGTTACCCCCTCATCAAAAAGCAACTGGGTATCCAATTCGGTAAGTGTAGAGCCCTCAATAGCAGTAGAATGGGTAATAAGCGAATAGAGGTAGTACTTTTCATAGTCTACCGACTGACTGATACCAAGCCTCACAAATTCTTGATTCAGTACTTCTATCTCTTGCCAGATATCTGTTCCCATGAGCAAAGGGCATAAAAGATAAGTATAAAAAGAAAGCGGGAAAAGCATTAAAACTTTCCCCGCTTCTTTATTTCGTACCCAGACCCGGGGTCGAACCGGGATGGAAGTGAATCCACTGGTGTTTGAGACCAGCGCGTCTACCGATTCCGCCATCTGGGCATGTTTGACTTCTCAAATGCGGTGCAAAGATACAGCTTTTTTCTAAACCTGCAATACTTTTCCTAAAAAAAGGCGAAAAAAACGATAAAACCTGCTTGAATCATTCCTTGTTTGTAAAATATGCAGTACATTAGCAGAAACTTTTAAAATCAATAGCATGGTAACCAATAAGGATAATTTCTGTGTAATTATGGGCGGAGGAATCGGCAGCCGTTTCTGGCCATTCAGCCGCAAGACACTTCCAAAACAGTTTCTGGATTTCTTCGGTACAGGACGTTCCTTGCTGCAGCAAACCTTCGACCGCTTCAAGCAGGTAATCCCCATGGAAAATATACTTATCGTAACAAATGACTTGTATGCCGACCTTGTAAAAGAACAGCTTCCCGAACTTAAACCCGAACAGATTCTACTGGAGCCGACACGCAGGAATACAGCCCCCTGCATTGCGTGGGCTTCCTATCATATCCGCGCCTTGAATCCGAACGCCAATATAGTGGTAGCTCCTTCGGACCACTTAATCCTGAAGGAAGGCGAATTTCTGGCAGCTATCGAAAAAGGGCTGGACTTCGTTTCCCAATCGGACAATCTGCTGACACTCGGCATCAAGCCCAACCGTCCGGAAACCGGATATGGCTATATACAAATTGACGAACCAACCGGTGATGGCTTCTACAAAGTAAAGACATTTACCGAGAAACCGGAACTGGAATTAGCCAAAGTATTCGTAGAAAGCGGTGAATTCTACTGGAACTCCGGATTATTCATGTGGAACGTCAATACCATCATTAAAGCCGCAGAAATCCTCCTTCCCGAATTAGCATCCAAACTGGCACCGGGAAAAAATATCTATGCTACAGATAAAGAAACAGCATTTATTGAAGAAAACTTTCCCGCATGTCCCAATGTATCCATCGACTTTGGCATCATGGAAAAAGCGGACAACGTATATGTATCTTTAGGCGATTTTGGCTGGTCTGATCTGGGCACATGGGGATCACTCTACGACTTATCAGAAAGAGACCGGGAAGGCAATGTGACTTTAAAAAGTCATTCTTTGATCTATAATGGAAAAGATAATATGATCGTACTTCCCAAAGGGAAGCTCGCCGTGATCGATGGCTTGGAAGGCTATCTGATAGCCGAATCGGACAATGTCCTGCTAATCTGTCGTAAAGACGAAGAACATTCTATCCGCAAATACGTGAATGATGCCCAGATGCAACTGGGAGACGATTTCATTTAAGAACGAAGAACTAAAAAAGAAGAATGAAGAATTGCTATGCAGCATACAGCGCAGCTAATTCTTCATTCTTCTTTTTTAATTCTTTATTTAAATAATTTCTATTCCTTGCTCCTTACAAAACTGCAATCCAAGATCTTTCAATCTGAATTTCTGAATTTTACCGCTGCCTGTCATCGGGAACTCCTTCACAAAAAGACATATTTCGGTATCTTATAACGGGAAATCTTATTCTTACAGAAGTC
>ENA-OQJB01000744-OQJB01000744.1-human-gut-metagenome-genome-assembly--contig:-NODE-744-length-13340-cov-3.612730_pt1 | contig 13340 bp, 13 predicted proteins | sample MGYA00242599_ERZ504765 | MGnify/ENA primary metagenome ERZ504765 (study PRJEB26092, sample SAMD00036354) | human gut metagenome | host: Homo sapiens | study: EMG produced TPA metagenomics assembly of...
CTTGGAAAGAAGAAAAGATTTATCGCGGAGAGTTGAAGGATTTGGCTAAGATAGTACGTGACAATAACCTGACGCTGACTACCTTATTGGTAGTAGGCGAAGCAATAGACAACCGGAAAGGTCTGTCCCGGCTCTATGCGCACGAGTTCAAACACTTGTTCAGAAAATAAAAAAGAATCATTCACATCCAGCCTATGATACTGATTTTAGGAGGAACCACCGAAGGACGCATCGCCGTGAAAGTTGCCGATGAAGCCGGAAAGCCCTACTTCTACTCTACCAAAGGAGAATGGCAGGAGATACAATGCAAGCACGGCATCCGTATCACCGGAGGAATGAACACGGAGAAAATGGAAAGTTTCTGCCGCCAAAACGACATCCGTTTATTGGTGGATGCTGCCCACCCGTTTGCCTCCCAACTCCACCGGACTGTGGATGAAACAAGCCGGACACTACATCTTCCTGTCATACGTTTTGAAAGGAAGTATCCTCCACGCACCGAAAACATCATCTGGTGTGAAGACTATACAGATGCCATTTACCGGTTAGAGAAAGCAGGAACCGATCATCTGCTGGCACTGACCGGAGTACAGACCATCGGGAAGTTACGCCCTTATTGGGAGAAACATACCTGTTGGTTCCGCGTACTGGAACGGGAAACTTCCATCACATTAGCCCAAGAACAAGGCTTCCCGAAAGAAAATCTGGTATTCTATCATGCCGGAGAATCCGAAGCTCTTTTATTAGAGACACTACATCCACAAGCCATTCTGACCAAGGAAAGCGGAGAATCCGGAGGATTTTCGGAGAAAGTGAAAGCGGCACAGGCTGCAAAAATCCCGGTCTTTGCTATAAAACGCCCTTCCCTTCCCCGGCATTTCATGATCGTTACCGGTGAATATGGATTGAGAAAACAGATAGAAAAGAACATCCCTGCTTTTTACCCGTTGAGAAGCGGCTATACCACAGGGGCCTGCGCTACTGCAGCTGCAAAAGCAGCATTGACGGCTCTGATTTTAGGGGAAGAACAGAAAATGATATCCTTCCGCCTTCCCGATGACGAGGAAATGACCTTACCGGTATCCCATACAGAAATAGAAAAGAACAGTGCCACCTGCACCGTTGTTAAAGATGCGGGAGATGATCCGGATGTCACTCACGGCGCATCCATTGTGGTAACGGTAAGTTTTAGCAATCACCCGGACATCCGTTTCCTGCAAGGTGAAGGAGTGGGACGAGTCACCCTTCCGGGGCTGGGATTGGAAATCGGGGAACCCGCCATCAATCGCATCCCCCGACAAATGATAATGAAAGAATTATCGGCGCTTTATGATAAAGGGCTGGATATTACCATTTCCGTTCCCGGAGGAAAAGAGTTGGCACAACGTACTTTCAATCCTAAACTAGGAATTGTGGATGGCATTTCCATAATTGGAACTTCGGGCATTGTCCGTCCTTTTTCTTCAGAAGCTTTTGTCGAGGCTATCCGCAGGGAAGTGGAGGTTTGTGTGGCTGTGGGCTCATCCAGACTCATCATTAATTCGGGAGCAAAAAGCGAACGTTTTGTGAAGAAGGAGTATCCGGGGTTACCTGCTCAGGCTTTTGTACATTATGGAAATTTTATCGGGGAGACACTCAAGATAGCTGCCAAGCTTAAGGTTCCATTGGTTACTTTAGGCATTATGATAGGCAAAGCGGTGAAACTGGCCGAAGGAAATCTGGACACACATAGTAAGAAAGTAGTGATGAATAAAGAATTCCTAAAACAAGTGGCAATGGAAGCCGGATGCTCTCCGGATGTTGAAAGCATGATAGAAAGGTTGACATTAGCCCGTGAATTATGGACATTGCTGTCTGAAGAAGACTGCGGAAAGTTCTTTCCGTGTTTGTTGGAACATTGTTTTGCACATTGCGTCCCCTTGTTGCCCGAAGGAAAATTAACAATCCTCTTGATTGATGAAGAAGGGAATATTCCTTTCAGGATACAATAACTGATTATTTAAACGCTGCTAAACGGAAGCTAATATAGCAGTGACTTGTTCTAACAATTCCTCTATGGTATCTACCTTTATCGTCCTCCCGGCTACCGGGTGGATAATATATCCACTGGTAGTCATATCTCCCGTTTCAATATAAAAATCGGACTCAACACGCCGGCTTGCCAGAATACCATTCCGCTGCAAAGCTTTCCGTACCATCGCATACTTATTCCCATGTCCCACCAGACGGACTTCTTTTTCAAACTCATTGTCAATGCGGAACAGTCCGGTTTCCATATCAAAAACAATACCCTTACGAGAGAAAAAATTACTCAGGCATCCGTCTATGGAAAGATCTTCAGGAGTTCCTATAGTCACTCCATTGGCTTTATCCATCAGCCAAATCTTATCAGCAATCTGCAAAGCTAACTCTAAATCATGGGTGGAAAGAAAAATCGTCTTGTTGGTAGAACGTGACAAATGATGAAGCAATTGCATAATCTCCACTTTACTGGGGAAATCAAGAAAAGCAGTCGGCTCATCCAGAAAAATCACCGGGGTTTCCTGTGCCAACGCCTTTGCGATCATTACTTTCTGACGCTCACCGTCACTCAAAGTATGTACCATCCGGTATTTCAAATCCTCAATCCTTACCAACGCAATGGCATCGTTTACTGTTTTCTTGTCCTCCTTGCTTAAATTTCCCCAGAAACCGGTATAAGGACTGCGCCCCATACCCACCAGTTCTTCTACGGTCATGTTCCGCAGGCTGCATTTTTCGGTCAATACCACTCCGATAACTGTCGCCAACTGTTTACCGGTGTAATCCGTCAGTTTCTTTCCCATTATTTCTATCTCTCCTCCTACAGCCGGCTGAAAGGCAGACAAAGTACGCAATAAAGTAGATTTCCCTACTCCATTCGCACCCAAAAGACAAGTCAGTTCCCCACTGCGGATAGTAGCATCAATGTCCTTCGCTACAATCTTGGTCCCCCCTTACCGGGGTAACCGGTAGTCAGTTTCCGAATATGTATAGTTTCTTGATTCATCATTACTCATTCATTTCATTGCGACGTTTATTGAATAAAACCGACATCACTACCGGAGCGCCTACCAAAGCCGTCACCGAATTTACCGGCAATGCACCTTCGAAACCGGGCATACGGGCAATCAAATTACATACCAATGCCAATGACGCACCTGCCAGTAAAGAAGCAGGCATCAGAATACGATGATCGGATGTGCGGAACATTCCCCTGCAAAGATGCGGAACGGCCAGCCCCAGAAAAATAATCGGACCGCAATATGCGGTAACAATAGCTACCAATACTCCCGAACAAGTAATGACAAGCAGACGGGCACGTTTTATATTCAATCCGAGATTCCGTGCGTATGCATCTCCCAGCAACAAAAGATTCAATGTTTTCACAAGCAGGAAGGAAAGTGGCAACAATACCACCATGATACATATAAATAAAGTCATCTGATCTCCCGATACACGGGCAAAACTTCCCAGCCCCCAAATGACATATGCACGAATATCCTCCTCCACACTGAAAAATTTCAGCACACCGATCACCGCATTGGCTATATAACCAATCATCACACCGATAATCAGCAAAGTAACATTGCCCCTTACTTTTTGGGAAACGAAAACAATAAGTGCCATAATGGAAAGTGAACCTGCAATAGCTGCTATGGTAAGGGCTATTTCCCCCATAAAGCCTAGCTTGCTCAAAGCAACGCCACCCAAACTACCCGAAAGAAGCACCACAAAAGCAACTCCCATACTGGCTCCCGAACTGATGCCCAGTACCGACGGACCAGCCAAAGGATTGCGAAAAACAGTCTGCATCTGTAAACCGCTGACAGAGAGCCCCGCCCCCGCCACCAATGCGGTAAGCGCCTGTGGTACCCGTGATTTCCAAATAATATTTTGCCAGATAACAGACTCATTCCCTGTTCCCCAAAGGATATTCCACACAGCACGAAGCGGTATGGAAACAGAACCTAATACCAGATTCAGGAAGAAAAACAGAAAAATAGAAGCCATAATTAACAGCATATAAAATGCAACAGGTCGTTTCATATACTATTTTTCTATTTAAGCAATTCATAATATCCCGGTTGGTGGCCGGACAAAAGCTGCGGATGAAAGATTTGAATCAAATCTGCCAAAACAACTTCCGGTTCTGTAGGCATACTCTCATAAAAAGGTTTTTCACGCATGTTACAATAAATCACCCCTTTCTCTTTGTATGCTTTAAAATCAACATAACGGGCATCTTCTTCTTTCAACGTGTTATAAGAAAATTTTCCTTGATAGCTATTCACAATACGCCAATAATCGGCACCGGCCGCTTGGCTGTAGACTGTTTCAAAATCGAGGGTGACCCCTCCAGACCGTTCATCGTCTTTCAAAAAATAATCGGCACCGGCATCTTTAAACAATTGTGCGAGAAAACTCCTCCCTCCTACAGCATACCAATTGCCGCCCCGCAATTCCCCACTGAATACTACCGGGCGTTTTGTCACCCGGCCGGTCAGTTCCTTCAGCTCGTTATATCTTTTCTTAATAGCGGCAAACTGCTCATTAGCTTTATCTTCTTTTCCCAATAACAAGCCCACAAACTTTATCCATTCAGCCTGTCCCAAAGGAGTCATTTCCTTATATCCCAAATGCGGCATCAAAGGAATGCCTACCTCTTTCAAAGCATCGTATCCCCCTCGTTTAAAAGGAGAGATCAAAATCAAATCCGGGTTTACACTCATAATCACCTCATTATCGAAATTCCCTTCAATACCTATCTTATGAATGCTTCCTTCTTTCAAACGATCATTTATTTTCTTGTTAAACAAATGGCGTGTACTGGTGATACCCACCACTGCATCCAGCTCTTCCAACTTGATAAAATTGGAAAGTTGCAGGGAAGTCATGCAGATAACGCTTCGTATGGGAGTTTCAATAACTGTATAATCCGCAGGTATGTTTTCCGCTTCCACACCTCTTGGCACCAAAGCATAATGAAAAGACTGACTTTCTTTATTCTGAGGGTCCTGAATGTCAAGCAGACAAGCCTGATCCGTATAAGTTATTTTAAACCCTTGGGCATATTCCGGAATAATCTTCACAATAGAAGAATCTGTCAATGTCTTATGTTCCAAATTCCCGGAACCCTGTTTGTGCTTACTTTGGCAGGCTGTAACAGTCAATAATAACAAGAGCCCCGAAGCCAATATTAGTTTTTTCATGTTCTTTTCTGTTTTTCAGCCAACAAAGGTAATCAATTCTCTTGCTTTATACAGAATTTTTCAGCACTTTTGCGTGCTTAAAAACTGTAAATACCCACAAAAGATGAGTCATCCGATCTATTTTGTTTCTTTAGGACCCGGTGATGCCGAACTGATTACATTAAAATCATTGCATGCTTTACAACAAGCAGACATAATATATTGTCCATCAACGGTTCGGGAACCAGATAAAATTTTGTCACGTGCCGCCACCCTGTTACATAAGCTAGACATCAAAGGAGATATACACCTATTCTCACTCCCGATGAGCAAAGACAGGACAAAAGCAATCAAAGTCTATCGGCAACTTTTCGAAAAAATGAGGCTGGAACAAAAAGCAGGAAAACGGTTGGCGGTAGCAGTAGAAGGCGATGCGGGAATTTACGCCTCCGTTCACTATGTACTGGATCTCCTCGAAGAAAATGGAATCCCCGTAGAGCAACTTCCCGGTATTCCTTCATTCATCGCTGCGGAAGCTGCCGCAAAACTACATCTCATCAGCCAAAAAGAAAGACTGGTCATTATTCCGGGCAATATTACTTCGGATGAACTGGACATGTATCTTAGCCATCATCATGTGCCGGTTATCATGAAATTATCTCAATGTGCGGATATAGTACAGGATTACATGGAGTCCCACCCCCAATACAGTTATCATTATTTTGAAAATATATCGACAGCCGAAGAATATCATTCTTCCCATCAGGCGGAACTGAAAAGAAGAGTATTTCCTTATTTTTCCCTAATGATCATCTTTAACGAACAGATACGGAAGGACAATAGTTCAAAATAGCGTTCAGAATACCTTCAATATTTACATCATCTTTCTTGATAACTAAAAATTGTGGTACATTCCTTCTTTCCGGTAACGGATCACAATCGACTTGAGTTTACCAGACTTTGTGTACTCCTTTTCTATCTCTGTGATGTTTTGCAAAGGAAAAACATGCTGAGGCTTCATCCCTCTTATAGCTAAGGTAAAAGAATCAGGAGTAATAGTATAAACAGACAATAACCTTACCCCCATTATCAGCAGAGAAGGAGTCAAGACCAGCAAAGATGCATATCTTCCATGCGCTATAAAAAGGCATGTACACGCCACCAACATAATAGCAATAACCGTCCAAACCCATAAAGGATAGCTGGGTCTGAATTCTTGTTTCTCCATAGGCCACATCTATTTTGTATAGTTACAAAAATAGGGAGATTCAGTTTAATAACCCAAATCTCCCTCAAGGAATTTATAAACTATTTCTAACAATTAATCTAGAGAATACCCTTTACTGTTTCCAGCATACCCTTTTCTTGAATAGAGTCAAGATCAGCTTTCACAGCTGCGGTCAAACCCGGAATGTTGTTCAAGTTCTCACCCCAAATAGATTCTGCAGCCAACACGCCTTCCGCCACTTTCTGAGTGCAGCCTGTAGCCCAAAGTTCTTTCAGCAGATTCATGATTTCAGGAGCATCGTTCGGAACAATCTCAGCACCGTCAGCACGAACACCACCTTTATAATAAGTGATGATAGCCGCCAGTCCCAATACCAAGCCTTTAGGCAACTCACCCTTACGTTCCAGATAAACTTTCAAACCCGGGAGGTCGCGAGTCTCATATTTAGGAAATGAATTCAGCATGATAGAAGTCACCTGGTGATCAACAAACGGATTGTTGAAACGCTCCAAAACATCTTCCGCAAACTTCTTCAATTCTTCTTTCGGCAGGTTCAGGGTTTCCATCAACTCATCGAACATAACTTTATGAATGTATTTACCTACCACTTCATGCTCGCAAGCCTCGCGCACAATGTTGATTCCAGACAGATAGGCTACCGGAGACAGCACTGTGTGAGGACCGTTCAACAAAGTAACTTTTCTTTCGTGATAAGGAGCTTCAGACGGAACAAACAATACATTCAAACCGGCCTTGTCGGCAGGGAATTCCTTGGCGATCTCCTGCGGAGCTTCAATTACCCACAAATGGAAGATTTCTGCCTGTACCACCAGATTGTCATCATACTGCAATTTTTCTTTAATAGCAGCGATATCTTTGCGGGGGAATCCCGGTACAATACGGTCTACCAAAGTAGCGTAGACACCACAAGCTTCCTCAAACCATTGCTTGAAGTCTTCACCCAGGTTCCACAATTCAATATATTGATAGATGGTTTCTTTCAGTTTATGACCGTTCAGGAAAATCAATTCGCAAGGGAAGATTATTAAACCTTTGCTCTTATCGCCATTGAACGTTTTATAACGGTGATACAACAACTGAGTCAGTTTGCCCGGATATGATGAAGCAGGGGCATCATCCAGCTTGCAGGCAGGATCAAAAGCGATACCGGCCTCTGTCGTATTAGAGATAACAAAACGCATTTCCGGCTGTTCCGCCAATTTCATAAATTCATCATTCTGAGAATAAGGATTCAAAGCACGGCTGATCACATCAATTTTTGTCAGGCTGTTTACCACCTGTCCCTTATCCAAACCTTGCAAGTTTACATGATACAGACAATCTTGTGCGTTCAACATGTCAACCATGCCTTTTTCAATAGGTTGAACCACCACCACACTGCTGTTGAAATCAGTTTTTTCGTCATGTTGTAGATAATCCAATCCACAAACGCACGAAGAAAGTTACCCTCACCAAATTGAATGATTCTTTCGGGACGTTGAGTCTTTGCTGCTGTCTCCTTGTTTAATGCTTTCATATTTTTAATTATATTATGTGTTTATCCATACCTGTACTTATCGAAGACGAATCAGATTTTATTGTGTACTCATAGTATTCATGCTTTCTCTTAAACGGTAATATATATTTAAGTTTTTATATATCATCATTGATCCAAGCATTTAAAATCTTTAAATCTTCGCCACAAAGATACAAATAATTTTGTTATTCCAAATAAAATTTCTACTTTCGTGTTCGATAACGGTTAATAAATCTAAAGAGATGCTCTTTGACATCTTTTTTAGAATGAGTTTTTACTGAAAGTCAAAATAAACAACAATTATATAGATATAAAAAGACTACTTATGAAAAACTTTATGGATGAAAACTTCCTGCTTCAGACAGAAACTGCGCAGAAGTTGTATCATGAACATGCGGCTAAAATGCCTATTATCGATTACCACTGCCACCTGATTCCCCAGATGGTTGCTGACGACTATCAGTTTAAGTCACTGACAGAAATCTGGTTGGGTGGAGACCACTATAAATGGCGTGCCATGCGTACCAACGGTGTGGACGAGCGTTATTGTACCGGTAAAGACACCACAGACTGGGAAAAATTCGAAAAATGGGCGGAAACAGTTCCTTATACCTTCCGCAACCCATTATACCATTGGACTCATTTGGAATTGAAAACCGCATTTGGAATCAATAAAGTATTGAATCCGAAAACAGCCCGCGAGATTTTTGATGAATGTAATGAAAAGCTTGCCAAACCGGAATACTCCGCACGAGGCATGATGCGTCGTTATCATGTGGAAACCGTTTGTACAACCGATGATCCGGTAGATTCATTGGAATATCACATCAAAACCCGTGAAAGCGGATTCGAAATTAAAATGCTTCCCACTTTGGCGTCCAGACAAGGCTATGGCAGTAGAAGTTCCTGCTGATTTCCGTGCTTATATGGAAAAATTGTCTGCTGTAAGCGGTGTCACGATCTCTTCTTTCGATGACATGGTAACTGCTTTGCGGAAACGTCATGACTTCTTTGCTGAACAAGGTTGTAAATTGTCTGACCACGGAATTGAAGAGTTTTATGCTGAAGACTATACTAATGCTGAAATCAATGCTATATTTAATAAAGTATATGGTGGTACAGAACTGACCAAGGAAGAAATTCTGAAATTCAAATCAGCCATGCTGATCGTATTTGGGGAAATGGATTGGGAAAAAGGCTGGACCCAGCAGTTCCACTATGGAGCAATCCGCAACAACAACACCAAGATGTTCAAACTTCTGGGACCTGATACTGGTTTCGATTCAATCGGTGAGTTTACCACCGCCAAAGCGATGGCAAAATTCCTTGACCGCCTGAATACAGAAGGAAAACTGGCCAAAACTATCCTTTACAACTTGAATCCTTGCGCCAATGAAGTAATTGCTACCATGTTAGGCAACTTCCAGGACGGTACAATTCCAGGCAAAATTCAATTCGGTTCTGGATGGTGGTTCCTCGATCAGAAAGACGGTATGGAAAAACAGATGAACGCACTGTCATTGTTAGGCTTGTTGAGCCGCTTCGTAGGTATGCTGACAGATTCTCGTTCATTTCTGTCTTATCCGCGTCACGAATATTTCCGTCGTACTTTGTGCAACTTGCTGGGTAATGATGTGGAAAACGGCGAAATCCCTGCTTGCGAAATAGAACGCGTCAATCAGATGGTGGAAGATATCTGCTATAATAATGCCAAGAAGTTCTTCCAATTTTGACAACCGTCAGAGTGCTGAATATAAATAAATGAGGATGGAACAAATGTGTCTGCAAAAGTTTTCACTTTTTGTTCCATCCTCATTCCAGTTATAGCAATTCTTCTATAGCCTCCGTTATTTCCTTGTCGGTCTTTCCCATGCCATATCCTCGAATGACTTTCCGTATAATCCGTTCTTTATCCAAAATAAAAAGTACGGAGCCGCCCCACCCGTCCGGTAATCTTCTATCACTTTATCATCTCCATCCAAAAACATATAATTCAATTCCTTTCTCTTTGCATAATTCTGAAGTGAATGCATCCGGCTCCAACTTTCAATGGCTACCAATTCAAAATCTTCTTCTTGGTACTTTCTTTTCAGTTCTTTCAGAAAAGGGATAGAAGCCTGGCAAGCTCCGCAGCCTATTCCTGTTATATTTACCAAGATGACCTTACTTTTCAAATCACTCAATGACACGGGACGCTCCTTTATATCATTCAATGTCCATTCTGGTGCTTTCTTACCCGTCAGATTAGCGGCCATATTCCTGGAAGGAACGCCATAATCATATTTTTTTGTTTCATAACCTTGCGGAACATAATCGAAAACATCAAACCTGTCAATTGTTTCTTTGTTTATTTCCACATTACAGCAAGTTTCCACCGATATATCATGGGACATTGCTCTCCGTTTTTTATAAGGCAAACCATTCGATTTGTGAATCCACAGTTCATAAATAGAAGTCGGCTCTACATAAAAAGGAGGTGGAGGCATGTGATAAGCTTTACCAAAGAACTCCACTTGTGTATTTTCGTTTATGACAAGTTTAAAATGAAAATAATCCCCACAGTCTTCCAATGTGGTGGCTATGCTGTCTTCTGTTTCCAAAGCATACCTGACAATATTTTTGCAATAATTAAAGAAAGGTGGGGACAACGGTCTGACAGGTAACGGCCTGGTGGTAAAATTATCGATTTTTATTTCCTTGACAGCATGATTCACCAACACACGTACTTCACCATTATAACCGAATTGGAACTCTTTACCATCATCTGTTCCCAAATTCACAAAACTTGCCCCTATCGTAGAATCTGCCGGATTATCGAACTCTTTCACCATATATTTTCTAATACTGGAAGGAATTGTATCACCAGGATTCCAGACTTCGCCCTCTACTTTATACGTTGCTGACTTAATCTGCTCTAAATTATCCAACACCTTTTTCAAATACTCTCTCTTGTCATCTTGGCCATTCACCACATACACCGGCAATAACAAGAGAAAAAATAAAACAGCTTTTGTTCTCATACGTTTCTTGCTTTTATTGATTCGCAAAATATTTTGTTGACGCAAAGAAGAAGAAAAGCCTGTATCTCTGCAAAATATTTATCTGAACTCTTTCTGAATTTTCTCCTTTTTCAGAAAAAGATCAGATAAAACACCTGTTTTTTCCTTAACGTTATTTACTTTTGCATTCAAAATTCATACGATGAAAAGGGCAAAAACACACATTATCTTATTTATGGCAGTCACCACCACCGTTCTATATACTGTTTATATCGCTTTTCATAATAGTACCGAACGAGTAAACACCCAAATAGACCACGCTTTCAAATCCGCCATTACGGAAGATTACAATGAAAGACTTTCCTATATCAGCTATTATCATCCCGAACCTACAAACTGGGATATAAAGATGTATACTATCGCTCCCAGCCTACATCAAAAAGTAAAAAGCTACACCATAAGAACCAGACAAGGAAAAACAATCTATACCTTTAAAGACAGCCTGGACGAGCAGACCGCCAAACGTATGCTGAACCAATACATTCTATCCCAACTAAAACCCATAAAGCCCGATGAATTAAATGCAACCTTTAGAAAGATATTATCCGATCATGACATAACCGGCAGGACCGGAACTATTTATTATAACAAATCCATTTCCCAACACAGTGACCAAAGTTCTGCAATTCCCCGAACGGCATACAATACTCCCCGATACATAGTAGATATCACCCAAAACATCAAGGTACAAGCATGGGTAAACTATGACTTCAAAACCATTTTACGACACATAGACAACACTCTCTTTTGGCTCATCGGACAATTGATGATTCTTATTTTCATACTCATTTTTCTTAAAAAGGAAAAGGATACCCAAACACTCCTTACTCTTATGAACATAGACATGGAGAAACAAGAGTTGTATATAGGAAACAAAAAGTGCAACATTCAGAAATTAGACCTCACTTTACTAAATATGCTTTATGAAAAAGCAGGAACTTGCGTAAGTCGTGAAGAAATAAAAAAGAGTTTCTGGCCTACGGATGATAATGCCAATGAAAAAATAGATGCACACATCAAATCAATCCGGAAAGTTTTAAAAGAATTCCAAGAATATAAATTAATAACAGTCAGAGGAAAGGGTTATTATCTACGTATTCCATAATCCAGATTCCAGGCATTCTTTTAAAACAATATCCGCTAAATCATCTTTCCGAAAAAGCCTGTTTCTATTTTATTTCCTCCTTTTTTATGTATATTTGCGGCTCTTTTAACACAAAAACGTGGGGATTCACTAGAATTGGGAGAGCAACAAAATGAAAATCAAATTTATAAGTCTCGCAAGCGGAAGTAGCGGCAACTGCTATTTTCTCGGAACAGACAGATATGGCATATTGGTGGATGCAGGCATTGGCATCCGTACAATAAAAAAAACATTAAAAGAACTTGGAATCGGACTGGATATTATCCGGGCAGTATTCATAACACACGATCATGCCGACCACATCAAAGCAGTAGGGCATTTAGGAGAGAAATTTGGAATTCCTGTTTACTCTACTCCGGAAGTACATGCAGGAATCAACAAAAGTTATTGCATGACCGAGAAATTATCGACCTGCGTACACTACCTGCACAAAGGTGAGACAATGGAATTGGAAGATTTCGCAATTACTGCCTTTGAAGTGCCTCACGACGGAACTGACAATGTTGGCTATTGTATAAATATAGACGGTAAAATATTTTCTTTCCTTACTGACTTGGGGCATATCACTCCCACTGCCGCCGAATATATATGTAAAGCAAACTATTTGGTATTGGAAGCGAATTACGATGAAGAGATGTTGAAAATGGGACCTTATCCCCAATATTTAAAAGAACGTATTGCCGGGCCTAATGGACACATGAGTAACCGAGAAACCGCCGATTTTTTGGCAGAAAATATCAATGAAAGTCTTAAATATATTTGGCTTTGTCATCTTAGCAAAGACAATAATCACCCCGAACTGGCATATAAGACAGTAGAACTCTCACTACGAAACAAAGGGATTATCGTTGGCAAAGATGTGCAAGTCATTGCCTTAAAGCGGAATACGCCTTCAGATATTTATGAGTTTGAATAAATTTCGATGAAAAGGTGAAAAAATGATGCAAAATGTTGGATGTTTAAAAAGAAAACACCTACCTTTGCAACCGCAAATCAAGAAAAAGAATGCACTCTTAGCTCAGTTGGTAGAGCAACTGACTCTTAATCAGTGGGTCCAGGGTTCGAATCCCTGAGGGTGTAACAAAAAGAAAAAATAGTTTGTATTTTGCACTCTTAGCTCAGCTGGTAGAGCAATTGACTCTTAATCAATGGGTCCAGGGTT
>ENA-OQJB01000745-OQJB01000745.1-human-gut-metagenome-genome-assembly--contig:-NODE-745-length-13339-cov-3.476915_pt1 | contig 13339 bp, 19 predicted proteins | sample MGYA00242599_ERZ504765 | MGnify/ENA primary metagenome ERZ504765 (study PRJEB26092, sample SAMD00036354) | human gut metagenome | host: Homo sapiens | study: EMG produced TPA metagenomics assembly of...
AAATTACTGAATACCTACAAAGTGGGTGTCCAAACGGCGGCGGCCTATTTATCTCCTCCCGGCTTGGATATCAACGCTTTGCCGAAACGTGCCACCATAGGGCCAATCAGCATGACAGAGCCTCGCAGACTGGAGCATTTCTTTAAAAACTCATCGCTTTCCAGATAAGCCAAGTCTACATTCTCTGCTTTAAAACTATAAGAATCAATGCCTTTCTTTGCAACCGTCACTCCCATCTCGCGCAAGAGCTGAATCAAGTTGTTGACATCAAGAATGTCAGGTATATTGTTCACCGTTACTTCCTCTGCGGTTAGCAATGTGGCACAGATTATCTGCAAAACCTCGTTTTTAGCTCCTTGCGGGTGAATCTCTCCGCAAAGCCGATGTCCTCCTTCGATTACAAATGAAGCCATTAATTAAAGTATTAAGTATGATTAAAGTATTAAGTATCAAGTATTAAGTATTAACCGTACGGTATCGCACGCTAAGTAAATAAGTAAAAGAAATCCAACCAGTGCCAACAAATGGCTGCGATTAATACTTAATACTTTATACTTAATACTTATTTCTTATTTCCTATTTTCTTAGTATCTTCTCTTGTTGTTCTGACGATTATTGGTATAGTTCGTCTTCGGACGATAGTTCTGGTTCAGGCGTTCTGCCATCAGCCGGACGATATCGTCAGTCATTTGGAGTTCCCCGTTGGAGAGTTCGTACAGGTCTTCGGCGATCTTTTTGTCGTCCACTGTATCTTTGTTCCATGCCAGGTAGTCCTTCTTCATGTGGTTGCAGATGAGGGCAATCAGGTTTCTCTTTTCGTTTCCTTCGGGGAATTCGATTGCTTTCTTTATCAGCACTTCCAGTGTGCGTCCGTAATGGCGATAACGCATACGGGCAGTGGAGTAGGGGATCGGATCCGGACGGGTCACCAAGTTATCCTTACGGATGATTTCATACGGGTAGTCAATATCCAGCTCAAAACCGGCATGATAGCCAGGTGATCCCAGAGCTTGTGCTTGAAGTCGGGCACATCACGCAAATGGGGGAACATATTTCCCATAATGTTGATGATGGTGTTGGCACAACGCTGACGTTCTGCACGATCCTGAATGGTCAACGCATAATCTACCATGTTCTGGATGCTACGCCCGTATTCGGGAAGCGGCATTCTTTTCTGTTGAGTATTGTATTGCATTTATTTAATTGAAAGTTTAAAATTAAAATTAAAGAAGTTTTTCGGCATGGAAGCAACGAATTCTTTCAAGTAGAAAGGTTCGAAGTAAGCCACGTCTTTATAATCTTCGTCGGCTATTGCTTTTTCTGCCAGCGGGAACATCATTTTAGCCAACGGGTGAATATTGTCGATAAAATGTGCGTTCGGATGCGTGATCTGTTCGCGGCATTTGTCGGCCCCGTTTCCAAAGAAATAAACCGGCTGCTCGTTCAGAAACTCCAAGTAAGAGTTTTCGTCTACAATATCGGCAGCTACTGCACGTTTCACCTGAAGTCTGCGGTTCATAAACGGCTGCGTATACTTCCATGCGGCGGGCGTCGATCATCGGACAAAGCAAAGCGTCCTCGGGCAAGTCGTGATACAACAACACCGGAACAGTCAATACTTCCAGCGTCGGAATACCGATCAATGGGACGTTACGTCCGTAACAAACTCCTTTCGCCATAGAAACCCCCGATTCGAAGTCCGGTGTAAGAACCCGGCCCGCAACTCACTGCGACTGCATCCAAAGGGATGGCATGACTGTCTATGAAAGACAACGCTTCATCTACAAAAACTCCTAAAGACACGGCGTGTGAAGGGCCTTTCAAATCTTCTTTCACAAAAATCGTCTGTCCGTCTTGACTGGCCGCTACCGAGCAAACAGAGGTAGAGGTTTCAATATTCAGTATACACGACATAAAAATCAGCTTATTAAATTGTCGCAAATTTACATGATTATTTCCAATTCTTAAAATATTCGTGTACTTTTGCACAAAACTTTAAGGTTATGATACAGTCTATGACAGGATACGGCAAAGCTACGGCCGAACTTCCTGATAAAAAAATAAATGTAGAAATCAAGTCGCTCAACAGCAAGGCAATGGATTTATCCACTCGCATCGCTCCGGCGTATCGTGAAAAAGAGATTGAAATCCGTAATGAGATTTCTAAAGTGCTGGAACGTGGAAAGGTCGATTTCAGCCTGTGGATCGAGAAGAAAGAAGCGGCAGAAAATGCGACTCCTATCAATCAAGTATTGGTGGAAGGTTACTACAAACAGATTTTGGCAATCTCGCAGAATCTTGGTATCCCTGTTCCTGCCGACTGGTTTCAGACATTGCTCCGTATGCCGGATGTGATGACTAAAACGGAAATCCAGGAACTGACCGAAGAGGAATGGAAAATGGTGCATGCCACTGTGCTCGATGCTATCAGTCATCTGGTAGATTTCCGCAAACAGGAAGGTGCTGCACTGGAAAAAAAGTTCCGTGAAAAGATCGCCAATATCTCAAGCCTGCTCGAAAAGATCGCTCCTTACGAAAAAGAACGTGTGGAAAAAGTGAAAGAACGCATCACGGATGCTCTCGAAAAGACATTAAGTGTGGATTACGACAAGAACCGCTTGGAGCAGGAATTGATCTATTACATTGAGAAACTGGATGTTAATGAAGAAAAACAACGCCTTAGCAACCATCTGAAATATTTCATCAGTACAATGGAAAGCGGTAACGGACAAGGTAAGAAACTTGGTTTTATCGCCCAGGAAATGGGTCGGGAAATCAATACGTTAGGTAGCAAGTCCAATCATGCCGAAATGCAGAAAATCGTTGTTCAGATGAAAGATGAGTTGGAGCAGATTAAGGAGCAGGTGTTGAACGTGATGTAATTTACTCACAATAAATTCATTTACGATGATTCATTTACGATTAGACGATTTACGATGTATGATTGATATTACTTTTTGAATTTATAAATATCCAAATGTGTACACTATTATTTCGCAATACTAACTTCAATCGTACATCGTAAATCGTCTAATTGTAAATAACTTAATGTCAAATAAACTTTAATAATGACCGGTAAACTAATTATTTTCTCTGCCCCGTCAGGTTCGGGCAAATCTACTATTATCAATTATCTGCTGACGCAGAATTTGAATCTTGCATTTTCTATTTCTGCTACCAGCCGTCCTCCGCGTGGTACGGAGCAGCACGGAGTGGAATATTTCTTTCTTACGCCGGAGGAATTCCGTTGTCGCATTGAGAACAACGAATTTTTGGAGTATGAGGAAGTATATAAGGACCGTTATTACGGAACATTGAAGGCACAAGTGGAAAAGCAACTGGAAGCAGGTCAGAATGTTGTGTTTGACGTTGATGTGGTAGGTGGATGTAATATCAAGAAGTTTTATGGTGACCGTGCGTTGTCAGTGTTTATTCAACCGCCTTCGGTGGAAGAATTGCGTTGTCGGTTGGAAGGGCGCGGAACGGATGCCCCGGAAATCATTGAAAGCCGTATTGCTAAGGCAGAATATGAATTGGGGTTTGCTCCGCAATTCGATTGTGTGATTGTCAATGACGATTTGGAAGCTGCGAAGGCAGAAGCGTTGAAAGTAATTAAAGAGTTTTTAGCCGAAGAATAAGACTTGAGAATGTACAAGAAGAATTGTAACACCCGAAAATGGATGTATCTGTGTGCCGTCACCGGTGTGATGAATCTTCTTGCTTTTATTGTATGCCTTTATTTTCAACAATGGTTCATAAGCGGCATTGCGCTACTTCTCACAATCAGACAAGCTATTGTTTTACCGAAGTGGAGAAAGAAAATAAAGCAAGAAAGAATAGCGGAAAATGAATCAAGTTAAAACAAGAAAAACCGGAATCTTCAGCGGGTCATTCAATCCGATTCATATCGGGCATCTCGCTTTAGCCAATTACCTTTGTGAGTATGAAGGGTTGGATGAAATATGGTTTATGGTCAGTCCGCAGAATCCTTTGAAAACGAAGGCTGAATTATGGAGTGACGAGCTTCGTCTTCAATTAGTGGAGTTATCCATCAGTGATTATCCTCGTTTTCGAGCTTCAGACTTTGAATTTCATTTGTCCCGTCCTTCGTATAGCGTATATACACTGGAAAAACTTCGTGAAACGTATCCTAACCGGGAATTTTATTTCATTATCGGTTCCGATAATTGGGAACGTTTTGAACGCTGGTATCAGTCCGAACGCATCATTAAAGAGAATCAACTCCTCATTTATCCTCGTCCTGGCTTTCCGGTAAAAGAAGAGGAATTGCCGGAAACCGTGCGTCTCGTTCATTCCCCTGTTTTTGAAATCAGTTCCACTTTTATTCGGGAAGCCTTGAGTGCAGGGAAAGATATTCGCTACTTTCTACATCCAAGAGTTTGGGAGGCTATCAAGAAAGATAATATACGCCTTTGAATATATTATAATATGTGTCCGGCAGAATATAACGGATAATTTGTCAGCCACTCTTGTTCCCGATAATCTGACATGGAAAAACGGATGCCATGTAGTTCTGGATTCTTTTCAACAAAAGAGCGCAGACTTTTCGACTGTAAATTTTCTTCAGCTTTCACTTCGACCGGAATAATACAGATTTCTTTTTGCAAAAGGAAATCCAATTCTCCTTTGGAAGTATCTGAAGACCAGTAATAGATATTCAAGCCTTTCACTGATTTCAGTTGTTGTAACACATATTGTTCGGTAATTGCTCCTTTATAATCGGTAAATAAAACATTGCCTTCCAATAATGCTTGTGGGGGGAGTCCGCTCATTGCTCCCATTAATCCGGTGTCTAGCATAAACAGTTTGAATGCGGAAAAATCTTCGTAGGCCGATAAAGGTATTCCACCTTTCTTTACCCGGTTTACTTTATAAATAAGACCGGCATCTATCAGCCATTCTATGGCCAGTTCAAAATCCTTGGCTCTTGCTCCTTCTTTTATAACTCCATAAATGAATTTGCGATTTTCTTTAGCCAGTTGTGCAGGAACCGAACGCCACACCATACGAATCCTAGGGACTTCGGCAATAGGAGCGTGTTTGGAAAAATCACGGTCATAAGAATCCAGTATGTTTTGTTGCAACTGGCGGACTTCGGTATAGTCTTTATGCTCAATAAATGCATTGACTACTTCGGGCATTCCTCCTACGAAATAGTACTGTTTAAGGAAGTCGGTGAATTTAGAACGGAAGGTAGAAATGAGGTTCCAATCTTGCTTTGCAAGCAAGCTGACAAAAGACTCTTGTCCGATAGCTTCTAAAAAACTCGGAAAAAGAAAGTGGATATAGGTCTATAAAATCGACTTTTCCCACCGGGAAAGAGTCATTTTGATGCATAGCGATGCCCAGTAAAGAACCAGCTGCAATAACATGATACTGTGGCGCTTTCTCCAGGAAATATTTCATGGCTGTCAAGCCGCGTGGGGCTTCCTGAAGTTCGTCAAAAAGAATTAAGGTATCTGTATCTACTACTTTTCCGGTTACTAACTGGATAGCCATCAAAATACGTTCGATATCAAAATCTTTTTGAAAAACCTCTTTCATCACTTCATTGTCTTCGAAGTTGATGTAGGCAAACTGTTTGTAAGCAGTAGCCGCAAACTCTTTCATAAGCCATGTCTTTCCTACCTGACGGGCTCCGCGAATAATCAAAGGCTTTCGTGTAGACTTTTCTTTCCAATCGTACAATTGTTGCATTGCATTTCTTCTCATACTTCTTTCTTTTATTGTCAGCTACTTATAGGTACAAATGTAAGCACTAAAAAGGATAATAACAAAAAGTCATACCCTAAAAGTGTGGTATTTAACAAAAAGTCGACCCTAAAAGTGTGGTATATTACAGAAAGTCGTATCAGAAAAGTGTATGATGCTGCTATTTCTGTTTGTTATTGTACCAAGTTACGATACCTTACTCCGTCAATCGATGAAGAGTTATGACGATGATTTCTGCCGGAGCACCGACACGGATCGGTAACTTTGAAGTTCCTATTCCGTTTGTTATAATCAAAGGTATTTTTGCTGTATTATATGCCAGTCCGGTGATAAAACGATTGCCGTAGTGTGAGTTCAGTGCCGGGGCGACTCCGAATACACGGACTTGTCCGCCGTGTGTATGTCCTGCGAGAGCGAGGTCTGTATTGGCTACTGAAACATCTTCTATGTAATCCGGCGTATGAACTAGTAAGATGACAAAATCTTTGGGAGAGAGTGCCAAAGTGGGTGATACTCCGTTGCGCCCCAGATCGAAAGGATTGCGCACTCCGGCGATAATAATCTGCTGGCCGTCTTTACGCAGCGTGTCCACTTCGTGTTCTAACGGACGCATTCCGTAATGTTTCATAGTGTTCACAATTTCGTCGTGACAACGTTCGTAATCATTATTACCCATCACTCCATAGGTTCCCATTGGTGTCTTTACACGTGCAAGTGCGGAAAACAAAGGTTCTACATATTCGCAACCTTCCTGATAATCACCACCCATCAAAAGAACATCTGCTTTTTGGGCAATCAATAGACGGACAAGATCGTTCAATCCTCTCTCTTTTAGCAGGCTTTTGTAATGTAAATCGGAAATGAAAGCGATGCGGAAACCTTCAAAAGCTTCAGGTACATCGCGGTGGGTGAAGTCGTATTTTACTACACGATCCACTCCTGTATAAACAGATGACACATCTACGCTGGAAGAGGTTATTTGGGTTCCACGGAGCATCCGGTCGGATTCGTACGCGTCGGTATCAGTCTCCTTTTTCTTTGTATGTTGCTTTTTGTTTTTAGAAACAGCCAGTGCTTTGAGTATCGAGTGGTCGGGAGCGAACAGTCCGGCAATGGCGTTAGTCGTATCCGGATAAATGGAATCAGTATGTAAGACAGGGCGTGGCAAGCTAGCCACCATATTCTTTTTCGACTTGCAGGAAACAAGCAAAAGCAATGTCAACAGGATAACAGGGTAGATTGTTTTCTTCGTCAGTGGATAAATCGTTTTCTTCATCAATGGGATATTTATTTTCTTCATCAATGGGGTATTTATTCTTTTCATCAATAGGGTATTTATTTTCTCCATCACAGGAGCATTTATTTTCTTCATCTTCTCTTAGTTTGAAGTTTTCTGGGGTGCAAAGATACGAAAAATCATGTATCTTTGTCCGTCAAAACTCTTTATAATATATTAAAGTATGGAAGAAGTAAAGCGTAACTCGCTACGAGCATGGATATTAGCTGCACGTCCCAAAACTCTTACAGGAGCCGTTACCCCTGTTCTGATAGGTACAGCTCTCGCTGCGATGGACGGGCATTTTCACTGGTTGCCGGCACTGATCTGCTGTCTGTTCGCAAGTCTGATGCAAATTGCCGCTAATTTCATCAATGACCTTTTCGACTTCCTCAAAGGGACAGATCGGGAAGATCGCCTGGGACCCGAACGTGCTTGTGCACAGGGATGGATTTCTCCGCAAGCGATGAAAACCGGGATTATTATTACGGTTGCTCTTGCCTGTCTTATCGGTTGCACATTACGTTTTCTTTGCCGGATGGGAACTGATTGTCGTAGGAGTGCTTTGTGTATTATTCGCTTTTCTTTATACCACCGGCCCTTATCCTCTTTCTTACAACGGCTGGGGAGATGTACTGGTGATTGTCTTCTTTGGATTTGTGCCTGTTGGCGGAACATATTACGTGCAAGCGCTAACATGGACGCCGGATGTCACTATCGCCTCTCTGATTTGTGGACTATTGATTGATACGCTACTGGTAGTCAATAACTACCGTGACCGGGAAGCGGATGCGCGCAGTGGAAAAAGAACAGTGATCGTTCGTTTCGGTGAGAAGTTCGGCCGCTATTTTTATTTGATGCTGGGTGTTACAGCTTCTCTTCTCTGTCTGTGTTTCCTTCGTGAAGGTCATTTTTTAGCCGCTCTTCTTCCGCAACTCTATTTGATTCCTCATTTCCTCACCTGGAAACGGATGGTGAAAATATATAGTGGTAAAAAATTAAACAGCATATTAGGCGAGACTTCGCGTAATATGCTGTTTATGGGTGTTCTTATTGCAATAGGAATGTTGGTAAGTTGAGAATCATTTCCCATACATCTTTTCGTAGTAACCCTGATAATCTCCGCTGGTAACTTCTTCCACCCAAGCTTGGTTGGCCAAGTACCATTCGATTGTCTTTACGATACCGACTTCGAATTTTGTTTCGGGATACCATCCTAAAGCATTTGTAATCTTTGTAGGATCGATGGCGTAACGTTGGTCATGTCCCAGACGGTCTTTAACGAACGTAATCAGATCTTCATTGATCCAGTCGATCGAAATATTTCCGTTTTCGTCTTTCACCTTCTTTTTGAGAACCTGGCGATATTCGGGCTTCTCTGCCATCAGACGGTGGATAGTTGAAATAGTCAGTTTTACGATTTCGAGGTTTGTTTTCTCGTTATGTCCGCCAACGTTGTACACTTCTCCGTCTTTACCTTCACGTACAACGAGATCAATCGCTTTGCAGTGATCTTCTACATAAAGCCAGTCGCGTACATTACTGCCGTCACCGTAGACGGGGAGATGTTTTCCTTCGAGGATATTCTTGATAATCAACGGAATCAATTTCTCCGGGAAATGGTACGGACCATAGTTGTTTGAGCAGCGGGTAATTGTTACCGGCATTTTATAAGTATCATGGTAAGCCATCACTACCATGTCTGCGCTAGTCTTAGAGGCACTGTACGGGCTATGAGGACAAAGCGGGGTTGTTTCTGTGAAATACCCTTCGGCTCCCAGTGAACCATACACTTCGTCGGTGGATACCTGATGATAGCGTACACCTTTTCTCCAGGTAGGGTATCCTTGTTCATCTTTTCCCATTACCCATGCGCGGCGTGCACAATCCAATAAGTTCTGTGTTCCGAGAATGTTGGTAATCAGAAACAGTTGCGGATTTTCAATGCTGCGGTCAACGTGACTTTCGGCAGCGAAATTCACCACATAATCAAAACGATACTCAGCAAAAAGACCGTCTACCACATCACGGCTGCAAATGTCTCCTTTGATAAAGACACAGCGTTCGTTGTCGATGTCTTTGGCAATCGTTCCTAAGTTACCTGCATACGTCAAAGCATCCAATATCACGACTTTGATGTCGTTATGTTTGGCCAAGATGTATTTGATGTAATTTGCCCCGATAAATCCTGCGGCACCGGTCACTAGATAAGTTTTCATATTTTATTCTATTATGTTGATTTTAGGATTGTTTTGCCAATTCGATGAGATACTTTCCGTACTCGGTCTTTTCGAGTTGCTGACCTAACAGAAGCAATTGCTCCGTCGGAATCCATCCCTGACGCCAGGCGATTTCTTCAATACAGCTGACGTAGAAACCTTGCCGGTTCTGAATAGTAGCCACGAAGTTGGATGCTTCCAGCAGACTGTCGCAGTTACCCGTATCCAGCCATGCGAATCCGCGTCCGAAGAGTTCCACTTTCAATGTGCCTTCTTCCAGATACAGGCGATTCAGGTCTGTAATCTCATATTCTCCACGTGCTGAAGGACGAAGAGCTGCTGCTTTTTCCGTCACACTGGCATCATAGAAATAGAGTCCGGGAACGGCATAATTACTTTTCGGCACTTCCGGTTTTTCTTCCAGTGAAATAACTTTCCCTTGTTCGTTAAATTCCACTACACCGTATGCGCGCGGGTCTTTTACATAGTAGCCGAAGATGCAGGCACCTTTTTCTATATTGGCAGCCCGGCGGAGCATGGCAGAAAAGCCTTGTCCGTAAAACATATTATCCCCAAGAATCAGACAGCCCGGTTCACCATTCAGGAAATCGGCTCCCAATACGAAAGCCTGTGCCAGTCCGTTAGGTTGTTCCTGTATTTTGTAGGAGAAAGACATACCCAGCTCCTCACCCGTTCCCAGCAAATCCCGGAACATAGGCAAGTCACGTGGAGTCGAAATAATCAACACTTCGCGTATTCCTGCCAACATCAGTGTCGACAATGGATAGTAAATCATCGGCTTGTCATACACAGGCATGATTTGTTTGGAAATCGCTTTGGAAAGCGGATAAAGTCGGGTGGCACTACCACCGGCCAGAATAATTCCTTTCATGTTCGTTTGAGTTATTCATTAACAGTGTGCAAAGGTCGGAAAGAATTCCGACGTGGCAAAATTTTAAAATAATTTTTCAGTCAGGCGGGGACATTTATTTTATTTGTCCGCCAGTTCGATAACTTCCAAGTCCTGAAACGCACCTTGGTTGATAACAAAACGCACCAAAGTCCGTACCTTATGGAAACCAGACATACCTGCTGCTCCCGGATTGATATGCAACATATCCAGCGTTTTATCATACTTCACCTTTAATATATGCGAATGTCCGCTGATAAAAAGCTTGGGCGGTCGCGTCATCAGGCTACCAATGATGGAAGGATCGTACTTTCCCGGATAACCGCCGATATGTTTTATCAGTACTTCCGCACCATCCACCGTGAAACGATTTATTTGAGGATACAGTTTTCTGATTTCCTGTCCGTCAATGTTTCCGTACACCGCCCGGAATGGACGGAATGCGGCTAACTTTTCCGCTACTTCCAGTGAACCGATGTCTCCGGCATGCCAGATTTCGTCGCACGGTTCGAAATATTCCAGGTATTTCTCGTCCCAGTAAGCGTGAGTATCAGATAATAATCCAATTCTTGTCATAAAATTCTTTGTTTAATCCCACAAAGATACTATATTTGGAAAAATCTTAAAGCACATGGAAAGCAAATATAATTATTTCAAGCGAGATATAAGTTGGCTCTCATTCAATTATCGCGTATTGTTGGAGGCTCTGGACGAGCGTCTGCCGCTTTACGAACGTATCAACTTCATCTCTATCTACTCTTCCAACCTCGAAGAGTTTTACAAAATCCGTGTAGCCGACCATAAAGCTGTTGCTTCCGGCGCTACGGAAAGCGATGAAGAAACCGTACAGTCAGCCCGCGAACTGGTAGAGGAAATAAATAAAGAAGTCACCCGCCAGCTGGATGACCGTGTACGCATCTATGAACAAAAAATAACTGCCTGCCCTGCGCAAAAATCATATCATCTTTTATCAGGACAATCATGTAGAACCGTTCCACCAACAGTTTATCAAAGACTTTTTCCGGGAGGAAATCTTTCCCTACCTGCAACCTGTGCCTGTATCCAAAGATAAAATTGTCTCCTTCCTGCGGGATAACCGTCTTTACCTGGCAATACGAGTCTATCCGAAGAAAGAAGAAAAAAACAAAGGAGAAGAAACTAAAGAAAATATAGAAAAATATACCGGAGAGTGCATAAATGAAAGAAAATGACGGAGAAGGTATAAAAGTAGGTATGGAAGCAGCAAGGCCAAATGTAACAGACCTCCGACAACCCCTTTACTTTGTGATGAAACAACCCTACGCCAAAGTGCCCCGCTTCATCGAACTTCCGTCTCGCGAGAAAAATCATTATTTGATGTTTACCGAAGACATCATCAAGGCAAACCTCAACCTGATCTTCCCCGGCTACGATGTCGACTCCAGCTACTGCATCAAAATTTCCCGTGATGCTGATATACTGATTGACGACACCGCCAGCAGTGCCGACCTCGTCGCCCAACTCAAGAAGAAAGTGAAGAAACGCAAGATCGGTGACGTCTGCCGTTTCGTCTACGACCGTGCTATGCCTTCTGAATTCCTGGACTTCCTTGTGGATGCCTTCCGTATTCAGCGTGACGAACTTGTCCCCGGTGATAAGCATTTGAACCTCGAAGACCTGCGTCATCTTCCCAACCCGAACAAATCCCTTCATAGCCTCGAAAAACCGAAGCCGATGAAGCTGACCGTCCTCGATGAGAAAGAATCCATTTTCAATTACGTCGCCAAAAAGGACCTATTATTATATTACCCTTATCACTCTTTCGAGCACTTTATCCACTTCCTGTATGAAGCCGTGCACAACCCGGAAACCCGTGAAATCATGGTAACTCAATACCGCGTAGCGGAAAACTCCGCCGTCATCAACACCCTGATAGCCGCCGCCCAAAACGGCAAGAAAGTCACCGTATTTGTGGAACTGAAAGCCCGCTTTGATGAAGAAAACAACCTTGCCACCGCCGAAATGATGCAAGCCGCCGGTATCAAGATAATCTACAGCATCCCTGGTTTGAAAGTGCACGCCAAAGTAGCCCTGATCCGTCGTCGCGGATTAAACGGTGAGAAAATCCCCAGCTACGCCTACATCAGCACCGGCAACTTTAACGAAAAACCGCCACCCTTTACGCCGATTGCGGTCTTTTCACCTGTCGCAAAGAAATAGTGGCCGACCTCTATAACCTCTTCCGTACCCTGCAAGGAAAAGAAGACCCGAAGTTCACCACCCTTTTGGTAGCCCGTTTCAACCTCATCCCCGAATTGAACCGCCTGATCGACCGCGAAATATCCCTCGCAGACGAAGGCAAGCAAGGACGCATCATCCTAAAAATGAACGCCCTCCAAGACCCTACCATGATAGACCGCCTCTACGAAGCCTCCGAACACGGTGTACAAATCGACCTTATCGTCCGTGGTATCTGTTGTCTTATCCCCGGACAGTCATACAGTCGTAACATCCGTGTCACCCGTATTGTAGACAGTTTCCTCGAACACGCCCGCATCTGGTACTTCGGCAACGACGGCACCCCCAAAGTATTCATGGGCTCTCCCGACTGGATGCGCCGTAACCTCTACCGCCGCATCGAAGCCATCACCCCCGTTCTTGCCTCCGACCTGCGTGACAGCCTGATCGAAATGCTTAATATCCAGCTTGCCGACAACCAAAAAGCCTGCTGGGTAGATGATAAGCTGCAAAACATATTCAAAAAAAGAACACCCGGCACCCCTGCCGTCCGAGCCCAATACACCTTCTACGACTGGCTAAACAAAACTAACAACTAACATCAAATCCTTTCCGCAGCAACTATGCTGCGGAAAACACATCATTACAACCATACCCCAGTCCCCCCATCGTACATACGATCACAATGACCTGCACCCCGCATGGTTTCCCGGCCTACTTTTTTCTCCGTCAAGCGAGCGCCCGTAACGTAGCGTTAAGAAGGGCAGACTGTTTGAGCGTAGCGAGTTTCTGCCCTTTAGCGAAGTGAAGGAAGCGAGTAGGAGAAAAAGTCAGCCTTGAATTTTTCTTTGCTTCTTTCTTTTGTTTCAAGTACAAAAGAAAGATAGATTGTAATACAATTGTAACATGTATGACACCTCCTGCAACGTCAAATCCCGTCTTTGCAACTGGAAACAACATACACATATTATTTATGGAGTACTA
>ENA-OQJB01000746-OQJB01000746.1-human-gut-metagenome-genome-assembly--contig:-NODE-746-length-13318-cov-4.251611_pt1 | contig 13318 bp, 12 predicted proteins | sample MGYA00242599_ERZ504765 | MGnify/ENA primary metagenome ERZ504765 (study PRJEB26092, sample SAMD00036354) | human gut metagenome | host: Homo sapiens | study: EMG produced TPA metagenomics assembly of...
CGTTTCTTCAAGAAGGAAGGTATTCAACCGGCACAGGCTCCACAGGGATTCTTCGTTTACAACTATGGTTCGGCAGGCATTTTCCGTCGTGCGGACTGGATGGTGACATTGAAAGGGTATACCACTGACGTATGGGGCTCTGAAATTTATACGAAAGATAACCGTTACGGACGTTATCAGAGTTATGGCTCCGTGCAGATTATGGGGAAAGGAAATCCCGTGTCACGTGCCGGAAGCGGTTTTGTGCAGGAGGGATGGGACTGGAACCGTTTGCCGGGCACAACTACCATTCATTTGCCTTTCAACTTGCTTGATAGCCCATTGAAAGGAACGACTATGGCACGCTCCAAAGAGAATTTCTCCGGAAGCAGTTCTTTAGATGGTAAAAATGGAATGTTCGCTATGAAATTGGCAGAACGGGATTATGAGAACTTCACACCAGACTTTGTGGCCCGTAAATCCGTTTTCTGTTTTGATAACCGGATGGTTTGCCTGGGAACAGGTATTGCGAACTCCAATGCGGATTATCCTACGGAAACGACTCTTTTCCAGACAAAATATAATGGTAAGGAGCCCAAAGTAGGAGAGGATAACTATTGGCTTCATGATGGTTATGACAATTATTATCATGTAGTGGACGGAACCGTTCGCGCACAGGTGGCAGAACAGGAATCACGGCATGAAAAGACGCGTGAAATAACCAAAGGAAAATTTTCTTCTGCCTGGATAGAACATGGCAAGGCGCCGAAAGAGGGGACTTATGAATATATGGTATTGATACAGCCTTCTGCTTCCGATCTCGACGAACTGCGCAAAACTCCTGCATACGAGGTGTTGCAACGCGATCAGACTGCTCACGTTGTTTATGATAAAAAGACAGGTATCACGGCGTATGCTGCTTTTGAAGCTTATCAGCCTGCCGCTGATAAAGTGTTCGTGGCTATTCCTGCGGAAACAATGGTGATGTATGCAAAGGAATCTGATAAGGGTATCCGTTTAAGCGTCTGTGATCCGAATCTGAATATAGAAGAGAAGACGTATACAACGAAAGAGCCCAGTCGTCCTATTACTAAGGAGATACGGCTTAAAGGACATTGGAGATTGACAAGCCCGATGGAAAATGTCCGGTTGGAACAGCAGGGAGACCAGACCGTACTGACGGTAACCTGTCAGCATGGACAGCCGGTTGAAATGCTCATGGAAAATAAATAATTAGTGAATAAGATAAGAGAAAACAAGAATTTAAAGAGAGGTATTAGTTATCATGTTTCTATGAAAAAAGAGAAGACCGGTTCGTGGTGAGCCGGTCTTCTTTGTATTTGCACGGTGCGTTGAGCACTTTCTTTTCTTATTACTTATTCAGCCTCCATTCGAAACCGTCTTTAGTATCTTTGATTTCAAATCCGAGTGCTGTCAGTGTGTTGCGGATTTCATCGGAAGTAGCCCAGTCTTTGTTGGCTTTCGCTTTCATACGTTGTTCCAGTAGCATATCTACTACCTTACCGTAGGCTGCTTCACGGCCATCAGAAGAACCTTTTTCTTCTTTCAATCCCATGATGTCGAAGCTGAACAGATGGAATGTTTCTTTCAACTCTTTCAGGTCTTCGGCGGATATGGTGGCATTGCCGGCAATGATATTGTTAATAATGCGGGCACCTTCGAAAAGCTGTGCGATGACAATCGGTGTATTCAAGTCGTCATTCATTGCTTCATAGCACTTAGCGCGCAGTTCTTTCACGTTGATTCCCTCTGAAGTTGCCGGTGCGGGAGTAATCTTATCCAATGCGTCAATGGCTTCCATCAGACGTTGCAGCCCTTTTTCGGATGCTTGCAGTGCTTCATTGCTAAAGTCTACCGTGCTGCGGTAATGAGCTTGCAGGATGAAGAAACGGATTGTCATTGGTGTGTAGGCTTGTGCCAGCAGCTTATGAGTACCGTTGAAGAATTCGTCCAAAGTGATGAAGTTGCCGAGTGATTTACCCATCTTGGTTCCGTTGATGGTAATCATGTTGTTGTGCATCCAGTAGTGAACCATGTCATCACCTTGTGAGGCTACCGATTGTGCGATTTCACATTCGTGGTGAGGGAAAATCAAGTCCATTCCTCCTCCGTGAATATCGAAGTGTTCGCCTAGGTATTTGCGTCCCATAGCGGTACATTCGGCGTGCCATCCGGGGAAACCGTCGCTCCATGGAGACGGCCAGCGCATGATATGTTCAGGTTGTGCCTTTTTCCAAAGGGCGAAGTCGGCGGGATTGCGTTTTTCGCTTTGTCCGTCGAGGTCACGGGTGGTATTCAATACGTCGTCCAAATTACGTCCGGAAAGTTTTCCGTAATGGTGATCTTTGTTGTATTTGGCTACATCGAAATAAACGGAGCCTTCGCTTTCATAGGCGTATCCGGCATCCAAAAATCTTCTGTACCAGTTGGATTTGTTCAATGATATGTCCTGAAGCATGTGGTTCGATGCTCGGAGAAAGTACATTCAGTGCTTCCATTGCTTTATGATAGCGGTTCAGGAAATATTGAACAACCTCCATTGGTTCCAACTCTTCCAGACGTGCTTTCTTGGCAATCTTGTCTTCTCCGTCATCGGCATCATGTTCCAGATGACCTACATCGGTAATATTTCGTACGTAGCGTACTTTATATCCTAGGTGGGTGAGATAGCGGAATAACACATCGAAGGTTATAGACGGGCGGGCGTGTCCTAAATGGGCATCTCCGTAAACAGTCGGTCCGCACACATACATGCCTACATGAGGTGCATGAAGCGGTACGAACAACTCTTTCTTTCTATCTAAGGTGTTGTAAATGGTAAGTTGATGTTCCATAACATTTTATATTTGTTTTATTGGAACTGCAAAGTTAGTATAAAATCTGAATATGCGCTCTATCTTTGATGAGTTGATTTTAGCTCTTGAGCTGTTTTACTGGTAATATTATTAGTTTCCCGGTATGAAACTAAAAGTTTCACACCGGGGAACCAATGGTTTCATTACGGGAAACCAAAGGTTTCTCACCGAGAAACTAAAATTTTGTCGGCATGAAAGTAAATGTTTGGTTATTGTTGACTGCAAAACTTATCAATAGCTTCTGCTACACCGTCTTCTTCGTTGCTTAGAGTGATGTAATTTGCTGCTTTTTTTACAGGTTCTTGTGCATTTCCCATAGCAATTCCCAGTCCTGCAAACTTAATCATGGATAAGTCATTATAGCCATCTCCCATTGCTATGACTTCTTCTCGTGCTACTCCTATTTCTTTCAATAAGACAGCAAGAGAAAGAGCTTTGTCAATTCCTTGCGGAACTAATTCGAGGAAATAGGGTTCTGAACGGAAAACGTTAATATGTCCTTGTAGCCGGAGACTAAGTTCTGCTTCAAGCGGAATGAGTTTATCTGCGTCTCCCACGATGAGGCATTTGGCTACAGGAAGCGTGATCTCTGTGAGGAAGTCGTTTGTTTCCCGTACTGCCATTTTATTGAGAAAGGCCTCTTTCTGTACGTATGGGTCTTGAGAGTTTTCTGTTATTATATCTGCTCCGTCATAGGTTAATATACTTAGTTGGTGGGTACGGGCACATTCATAGAGCATCGGAACAACTTCATTAGGTAACACATTTTCATATACCATCTCTTTTGTTTCCCAATTGATAATTTCACCTCCGTTATAGGAGAGGATGAAACCTCCGAATTCATTCATCCGTAATTCGTTGGCTAATGGTACAATACCATAAGTAGGTCGTCCGGAAGCTAATACGAGTCGTATTCCTTGCTCTTGTATACGTATTAGAGTTTCCCTGTTGCGGGGAGTGATTTCTTTTTTAGAATTGGTGAGTGTGCCGTCAAGGTCGAGCACGATAAGTTTGTATTTCATGTAGCGTTGTTTTGGGTGCAAAGATAGATTAAAAAAGTTTTTCCGCAAGGTGGTGGGGGAAAAGATGTGGCTTTAGCTAAGCCAGCCATCGTTTGTTCAACTTGGCAGATGTTTTTGTAAAGTATTGAATATTAATAAAGGAGCTTCAGATCTGAGTCGTCGTGCTGTCATGCATCAGATGCAGGGACTTTCTTTTTGAACCAGACTCGTATTTTTCGGATGTAGTAGCTTCTCCTGTTTCTGATTTCTTGATTGATGATATGACATTTAGAATAAATAAAAGCCGCATAACGAAAGTTATGCGGCTTTTATTATTAAACTGGTAAAAGAGTTTTATTCAATTGTTGCTCCATAACCAGCTACATCGCTAGCTAATGTAAATATACCATTTACATAATCATATTGAGTAATAGGAGCTGTTGCGTGCTTGGTTATGTTATTACCGCTTGTTGGTTCTTTAACTAAAGAACTTGTATGATAATAATTCCAATTTTTGGTTAAGCCATATACGATATTGTCGGTTACATCTATTTGAGGTGTGCAACTTTCTAAGAAAGAATAATAGTAGGAACCGAATTCTGCTTCCGGACTTACGTCAAAGATATTCTTGCTTATAGTCAATGATGTTCCTTTTTGATATCTGAAGAATATATTGCTACCTATCATGTTGACAAAAGTATTATTTATAATTTCGGCAGAAAGTACACCATCTGATAAAGGTATATTACCAGTAGCCCAGTTTAATATTTGCACGCCTTCTTGAGGTGTCTGGCTATACACTATATTGTTCTTGAAGTTGAAAGTTTTATAATCTCCTAAATTGAAGCCTTTATATATATTTATCAAGGCAATTTTGATAGCATTAACTTCAATACGAGTGTCTTGAACAGAGATGTTGTCTATACCAAAGTAAGTCTTTTGTGCTGCATCGTAATAAATTGGTTTCAAGACATTCGCAATCAGACAGTTGTCAATGCAGATGTCAGTAAAGTCTCCCTTGCTGATAACGCCTGCATTATTTATAAAATAACCAGCATTGCTACCTCCATTGAGATCACTTAAATCTATTTTTATATTCTTAAAAAGTAGCTTTCCTTTGCATGATTTCCAGCAATTAATAGGACGAAGTGTTACTTGCTCGTCATCATATCGACCGATGATAATAACATCATTGCTGATTGATTTTACTCCGGTTGTGGTAAAATTGTGTGCTGTACCTGTGAGGAACAGTATAACAGGTTTACTCATTGTAGCACTAAAGTAAGTGTCAAGTGCCACATCGGCATCTGTTGCATCCAATATTTGTATGTCAGCATCTGAATAAATTTGGTTGTTGATGGTGATGCCGCCGATAGTAATGTCTTTACCATGATCAAAATCGGCTTTATAATCCGTACGATTCTTAATACTAACCTGAATCTTTGCAATCATAGCATACTTTCCACTTGTTGCCAATATCGCAATATCAGTACTGTTATCAGCTGTTGCACGAGTCATCATCTTTGCGCTTGATGCAGGGGCAGTAACAATCAATACATTTTCTTTTCCAGCTTCCTTAGAGAATTTAGCACTCCATCCTTCTGGAGCAGTAATCATTGTATTTTTTACTCCTCTCATGGTCATGGTAAATTCTTTCGTTTCACCTGCAGAAAACTCTTGTATTTGTTCTAAATCTTCAGCCGCAAAACTACATTCAAAGTCGCTGATGATAGGGATACGTATGGTTGGAGCATCCTCACCTGCAAGTACTAAGACCAGTTCGTTGTTTTCTACTGTTACACTCTTGAAGTTTTTGTCTTCTGCCGGAGCGGAACCGTCACCAGTTGCGCTGACTTTGTCAGTAGTTCCTTCTTTGTATATATATTCATAGTTTTTCCTTCATCATAGCTAACCTGCCAGTAGCCTTCACTATCTACATTAAATGTAGGAGTCTTGCCACTCTCTCCATTAGCTTTCACAGGTTGTCCGTTTACAGTCAGACGCTCCGGAGTTTCATTTTTGTTGTAAAGAACAGTCCAGTAGCCTTCTGAATCGATACCGATAATAGGGCATAACAGGTTATTATCGTTTTTCATATATAGATTTACTGTTTTTCCATTGCTCAAAGTGAGTGTGTAGGAATCAGACTTTTCCTCTATATTAGTAATAAATGTTCCTTCATTATAAAGTTCGCGAAGAGCTTCTGTGTTACTATTTATATCACGTACTTGTGTCTCGAGTGCGGTAACGCGCTTTTTCAGTGCGTCTACATCATCTTCCAAATCGTCAATGTTGGTACATGCTACCAGGCATACAGCCAATAACATGAACATACTCCATACTTTTTTCATGATTATATTGTTTTAAAGTTATTATTTTAAAGAGGATAGCCAGGAAGGAACATATCCCAAACGTTTACGTAATTGAGCCTCATAGAGTGAATATGGTTCCACAGCAGTTCCGTTACTTTCGAGTCGCTTCATTTGAGTAGCATCAAAATCTAAAGGACTTCCGTGGAAACCGACAATGATAGGAGGCATAAATTTCCACCAAAAGCCGTTACTATCCCACCAGGTAAATTTACCTTCTGTATCGATGTCCTGATCTGTTTGTACATTTGTTGCATAGAAATTCCATATTGTCAGATTCTCCATGTGATTTGGCATTTGAGCAGAGTCTCCTCCTTGTCTCCAATGCATGAAACCGCCAGTACAGCAGTCAATTAATGTTGCACGTGGCTGTGTGGCATGTGATTCAAAGCAAGAATCATCTCCCCATTTCACATTCCATATTACAGCACCCATGCTTTGCTTTGAAACACCGCAAGCGTGATATTGACCAACGTTTGTTTTATATTCCATCAATGTGCTTTGACCTTCTCCTTTTCTAAGTGTGTAGCCATTGCTGCTTTCAGTTACTTTTCCAATAAAGATACGGGAAGAAGCTTGCGAGCGGATAGAAGCATGTCCACGATTACCACCAATAGTGATGTCATAAGCAGAACAATTGGCAGAACTTGTGATTGACATGGCTTCACTAACACTTTCAAAATTAACCCGGCGCATCCATGAATTGGTCAGACGTACAAAATCGATAAGCTTAAAACCACCGTCATCTATGTCAGAGCCGTGATGAATAAACTTCTCTTTGGCATGTCCTTTAAATGTAAGGTCTTCTACGCCAACATTGGCATAATTGGCGAATTTATGTACATTCCATCCCCAATCTTTATTAATAGCATGCATGATGGGTTCTTTAAAGGTAATACTGTTACCACTAATCTTTTCAATCTGATGGTATTCGAATATTTGAATACCATTTGTTTTGATATTGGGAGTAATGCCTTGTTGTACCTTAATATCTTGCCATTGATAAGGCGATAGTTCGGAATTAATAACATCATTATCCGTGTTTCCCAACTTGGGGGTTCCCAGTACGAGACATACCCAACTGCCCGCACTTACTCCTGTTAAACTGGCCGTTATGGTTTTGCTGCCTATGGGAGCGTCTTCAGTGATAGCACCAATTGATTCTCCTAATCCTGTATTATGTTTGAACTCCATCATAACAGGAGCATTCCACATTTCCTCAGTAGGTTTGGGAGAATTATTTGCAGCAGTCATTTCGAGTGTTGTTTTGTTTCTTCCGGCTCCTTTTAAAACAATATCACTCATCGATATACGAATCCTGCGATCCTTAGAATCCTCATCTTGTAGAATATAATTCCCTTCTGGGAAGTAGATAATAGCTTTAGCGTTTTCCTTAATATATCGATCTGTCATATTATTGAGATCTTCTTGCTTTGTTTCTCTTGCTATTTTTTCCAGTACCTTCATGAAAGCTGCTCTGTCAGATTTGCCGTCGTTGGGGATAGCCCCATATTGGGGATCTGTAACATCGTATACTTTATATCCTTGTGCTATTAATGTTTCTATTTCAGGAGGAGCTATTTCACCATGTTTATATCCGGCGTATGAAAAGTCCAATAATACATTTTGTTGATCTGCGTTTACAAATTGTTGCCAGGCTTTTGCTCCGGTTTCATTGGAAAGTTGTTTCACTTCAATAGAAACAATACGGATATAATTCTTTGATGAAGTAAGTACAATCTTAATTGTTTCTTCTACGTCTTTTACAACAGTTGCTTGTGGTGTGATAGTTAATAAGTTCTCGGATAAAAGAACATCCCATCCTTTAGGAGCTTGTATTGCAGCTTGTTGCACGTCATTCTGTTCTACTTTATACTCTTTATGGCTTTCATTGGGGGCAAAAACTTGCACAGCTTGTTCACTTTCAGCGTCATTGAGACCATAAATGATCAGTCCGAAGCTGTCGTCTACTGGGAAAGTATATGTTTTTTCACCATCAGCCAGGGTGAATGAGAAAGTATGGTTTGCTTCATTATATTCTACCTTGCTGAATATGCTGGTTCCTCCCTGACTTCCACCTTCGGCCTTAGTTCCTAAGCTTGTATATGTTTGTCCATTATCGTAGCTCACTTGCCAATATCCACTGGAAGATACGCTGATTAATGGAGTTGCCACCACATTGCCTTCTCCATCACGGGGCCAGGCTGATATTTTCTCTCCATCGGCTCCTGGCAGATATTTGAAATCTGTATCATTACTTGTTTTATATATCCAGTAGCCTTCTTCGTCTACGGAAAATTCAGGGACAGACGCTTGTACTGCTTCACTCTCCATGACTTTAATGCTTGTTCCGTCACTAAGTTCCAGCAAATATCCTAAGCCATCTTTAGTCGGAGTAATTCCGATAATGATTTGTTTTTTGCATAAGGGCTTGCAGACTGGCAAATGAAGTATTCAGTCCTTCCGTTGCTTTTTCCAAAGCAGCGACACGGTCTTTCAGAGAATTGATGTCTGCTTCCAGGTCGTCTGTTTTTTGGCATGATTGCATGATTGCCAACATGCTGCAAATACCAAATAGTAATAGGTAGGTAATGCTCCTGTTTTTCATACATTTATTATTTCGGGTTATTTATAATTTTCACAGTGACAAAGATAACCGGATAAAATAAGAGTATATGGATAAAAAAATTCAGGAATACGATGAAATAATACATTTTACACACCTCTGTGATAGATTGAGGCTTTATGTATTATTAGAGCAGGTCTACCCATTGCTCATTGCTTAATATAGGCAATGACTCACTGTCGGCAACAAATGTTTCCGCCAGTTTTCGTTTCTCATCTTGCAGATGCAGAATCTTTTCCTCAATGCTGTTTTGTGTAATGAAGCGATAGGCAATCACCTGCTTATCCTGACCGATACGATGGGCACGGGCGATGGCTTGCGATTCGGCGGCAGGATTCCACCAGGGATCTATGATAAATACATAGTCGGCTTGTGTAAGATTGAGTCCCACACCCCCTGCTTTTAGTGAAATAAGGAATGCCTGAACATCTTTTTGCTCGGTGAAATGGGCGATTTCGGAAGGCCGGTTGTTGGTTGCTCCTGTTAATAGGGCATATTTCCAGCCTCGTTCTCGGAAAGCTTCAGCCAAGACCTCCAGATGTTTGACGAATGAAGAGAAAATTAGGACTTTGTGTCCTTCGCTTTGTAATGTATCGAATGTTTCGATTATCTGTGCGGTTTTTCCGGATGTTCCGGTATAATCAGGAAGAATGAGTTGCGGATGACAAGAGAGTTGTCGTAAACGCAAAATGCCATTTAGTACACTAAATGAATGGAGCCTGTTCGTACTTTGAGGGTGCTGGAGAAGTATGTTTCGCAGGCTGTTTTTCTCCTGTTCGTAACACGTGTTCTGCTCTTCAGTCATGTCGCAGTAGATTGTTTCTTCCGTAAGTTCAGGAAGTTCCGGAGCTACCTCTTTCTTGCTTCTGCGGAGGATGAATGGGGCAGTCAGTTGTTGCAACTGCACTCGTACGCGTTCGTTTCCCTGGCGAATCGGCATTATGAACTGCTTTTGGAAAGCACTTTCCGTGCCCAGTAAGTCCGGTTGTATAAAATGAAATTGAGCCCACAGGTCCTTTAATGAGTTTTCGATAGGAGTACCTGTTAGTGCGAGTCGGTGTTTGCTTTGCAGTTGAATTGCCGACCGGAAGGTGAGCGATTCGCTATTCTTGATATTCTGGCTTTCATCGAGCACGACATATTCGAAACGGTAGGAAGAGAGTATATCAATGTTATTTCTCATCATGCCATACGTAGTAAAGATCAAGTGAAAATGACCGAAGAATTTTTCCGGACGTTTCTTGTCTATAGCCACGGTGTTGTTGTATTCCATCATTGAGAGCCCTGTAAAGCGCTTGGCTTCCCGTCGCCAGTTGTGAAGTAGCGATGTGGGGACTACAATTAGGGTAGCGGGTTGTTTGGGAGCGGATGGCTTATATATGTACTGTAGCAGGGTAAGAGTCTGAAGAGTCTTCCCGAGTCCCATGTCATCTGCCAGGCATCCGCCAAATCCTTGTTTATGGAGGTGTACCATCCACGAGAATCCTTTCTGCTGATAGGGGCGTAACGTTGCTTTAAGCGTTCTTGGTACGGCAACGTTATGTATTTGCTGCTTCGCGGGGAATTTTTTCACTCCATCCTCACCCAAAGCTGTCTGTACGGCACCTATAAATGCATGTTTCAACCGAATTCCTTTTTCTGTTTGTACTCCCATCTCCAGTAAGTTCGCATATTTGCTGAACCACTCTTCAGGCAGGAGAATCATACGCCCGTCAGGTAGCAGATATTCCCGCTTTTCTTCGAGGATATGTTTGCGGAAACGTGAAAAAGGAATGCGCAGATTACCGATAACAACAGTGATGTGCAGTTCGAACCAGTCAACCTCATCGTCGCAGCTTTGCTCGATGCGTATCTCATCCAGACAATATAATGCATTCCCTACATTACTGGTAAGGTGAAAGGATTGCTGCAACATCTCCCGATGATTGTTGATCCATTCGACAATTGTCTTTTCCGGAGCTTTGGCGGATAGTTGGAAGTGTGTGGCATTGAGTTGTTGCAGACCGGCATTCGTTAAGAGTTGGACTGCTTGTTCTTCCACTGTAATATTACGCGGGAAAAAGCCGATTTCACCGGATGTTTTCCGATAAATGATTTTCTTCATTTCATTAGCACTATCTGGTGCAAATGTCTGGTCTCCATAGCGGAAGACAAGTTGCAATGCTTGTCCGTTGTATGTGGCATCTTCGAATGAGAGAACAGCTTCACAGGCACATTCTTCTTCAGTAATATTCAAACCGTGAGTCTCGATATCGTGATAACGTGCAATTGGAATAACGATGTTGTCTATGTATTTCTCAATCTGCAAAGCGTCTACGCTAATCGATCTTTTCTTTGTGAAAGGTAAGATACGTGCGCTTTCAATGTGCGGAAAGAAATATAACTCCATTCCCAATAATAGAGTGGCCGGCGAGGAGGTCAGTACAACTACCGGTTTTAACTCACTCAAAGAGAACGGTTGCCCTTCATAATAACACTGCAACTGATAACGGAACGTTTTACTGTCAACATGAAACGTTACGCGAATTTCTACGTCGTGAGGGTTGATATGATAAATATGATGGGCGTATAAGATTTTGCTACCGGCTTGTTTCTGATAAAAAGGCAGTCCATTTTCCCGTATCAACGCCAGCATCTCCAACAGCTTCTTTTCGATGAACGGGCGAATATTATTTTTAATTCGTTCCGGATCTTCGGATAGCTTATGTAGAAAGCGTGATACTGTTTTTCACGGGAGTAGAGGCCCATCAGATACTTTTCTGTATAGTATGAAGCGATATCGATAGCTTGTCTTTCCGCTTCGCTCATTATGCTCATAGCTTCCGGAGAGGCGTGAAACGCTTGCTCCACTAATTGCAAGGTGCCATCGTTCAGCCTTTCCGCAATATACGGAATCAGCAATATGCCGAGTATCGGATGCTCTGTGAAAACGATTATAACTTGTCCGTTAGTTGGTCTCTCTTTCATTCTCTTTTAGGCTTTAACTGACAAAGATACGGGAAATACTTAATTTTGCAGCATGATAGAGGAAACAAACGCGTATTGCTTGGAATGAGTGGCGGTACAGATAGCTCTGTTGCTGCTATGCGATTGCTGGAAGCCGGTTATGAAGTAATCGGGGTAACCTTCCGTTTTATGAATTGAATGGTTCGACAGAATACTTGGAAGATGCCCGTAATTTGGCAGAACGTTTAGGAATACGGCATATAACATACGATGCCCGTGAAATATTTGCCCGGCAGATTATTGAATATTTTGTGCAGGAATACCTGGCAGGACGTACTCCGGTCCCCTGTACCTTGTGCAATAATTATCTGAAATGGCCTTTGCTTGCTAAGATTGCCGATGAAATGGGAATTTTTTATATTGCTACCGGACACTATGCGCAGAATATACAACTAAATGAAACCTTTTATATAACGTACGCCGCCGATTCGGATAAGGATCAAACCTTCTTCTTATGGGGATTGAAACAGGATATTCTTAATAGGATGCTGTTGCCGATGGGCGATATTACGAAAGCTGAAGCCCGTGCCTGGGCTGCTGAACATGGTTTTTCGAAAGGTGGCAACCAAAAAGGATAGTATTGGTGTCTGTTTTTGCCCGATGGACTATCGGACCTTTTTAAAAGACTGGTTGGTCAGAAATGGTCAGATGTCGGTCAGTAATAGTGAGGCATCAATCAACAATAGTCAGACATCGGGCAGCGATAAACAGACCTGGTCTGACAGAATCAGAAGAGGAAGATTTGTCGATGAAAAGGGAAATTTTATTGCCTGGCATGAAGGCTATCCCTTTTATACTATTGGGCAGAGACGCGGTTTGGGCATTCATCTGAATCGTCCTGTATTTGTGAAAGAGATTGATCCTGAAAAGAATGAAGTGATGTTGGCTTCTCTTTCATCGTTGGAAAAAACAGAAATGTGGTTGAAAGATTGGAATCTTGTAAATCAGGAGCGTACTTTAGATCGCTCTGACATAATTGTGAAGATACGCTATCGCAAGCAGGAAAACCATGGCACGATTACCGTCACATCGGATCATTTATTGCACGTGCAGCTTCATGAACCATTAACAGCCATTGCTCCCGGACAGGCTGCTGCATTCTATGGAGACGGATTGCTACTAGGAGGAGGAATCATAGTCAACGCCCGTTAATCTTACATATTGGGAAGATAAACGCTCTGACGCAAGTTTTTTAAAACAAAACTTAGCTTGCTAATCGACATAACTAAGGCACGGATTACACGAATAAACAAGGAAAGAGAATAAACTTATCCATGTAATTCGTGTAATCCGTGCCTGAAAGAAATCGGAGAGTTGTTTTGACGCTCTCTCCTTAGGGATATTCAGTAAATGTTCCTCTTTCTAAAAAATCAAGAGAAAAGCTTTGCTTTACGTGAGCTTTTCTCTTGATTTTTTCGTTCAACTCTCCCAGTCTTCTATCTTTTTTGTAGAATATTGTTT